>Ga0207419_1000399_pt1 | contig 37392 bp, 38 predicted proteins | sample ElkSloMetagenome_4_FD_184723 | JGI IMG/M metagenome (GOLD analysis project Ga0207419, IMG submission 184723) | Hot spring microbial communities from Elkhorn Slough, Monterey Bay, USA - MD2A (version 2) | ecosystem: Environmental > Aquatic > Marine > Intertidal zone > Estuary: Microbial mat ...
GCTCGAGGACGGGCTGATGTTCGACGGCTCCTCGATCGAGGGCTGGAAGGTCATCAATGAAAGCGACATGATCCTCAAGCCCGACATGGACGCGGTCTACACCGACCCCTTCTCGGCCACCCCGATGCTGGCGATCTTCTGCGACATCGTCGAACCGTCCGACGGCCAGCTTTACGAACGCGATCCGCGATCGACCGCGAAGCGCGCCGAGGCCTATCTCAAGTCCTCCGGCATCGGCGACACCATCTTCGTCGGACCCGAACCCGAATTCTTCATGTTCGACGATGTCCGCTTCGAGGATGGCTATGCCGGGTCGGGGTACGCGATCGACGACATCGAGCTGCCGACCAATACCGGCAAGGAATACGAAGCCGGCAATATGGGCCACCGCCCACGCGCCAAGGGCGGCTATTTCCCGGTCGCTCCGGTGGACAGCGCGTCGGACATCCGCGGCGAGATGGTCTCGACGATGATGGAAATGGGCCTCAACATGGACAAGCACCATCACGAGGTCGCCGCCGCCCAGCATGAACTCGGCATCACCTTCTCGACCCTGACCAAGACCGCCGACCAGGTCCAAGTGTACAAGTATGTCGTGCAGCAGGTCGCCCACGCCTATGGCAAGACCGCGACCTTCATGCCCAAGCCGATCAAGGCCGACAACGGCAGCGGCATGCACACTCACATGTCGATCTGGAAGGACGGCACCCCGACTTTCGCGGGTAATGAATATGCCGGACTGTCGGAAACTTGCCTTCACTTCATCGGCGGCGTCATCAAGCATGCGAAGGCAGTGAACGCCTTCACCAACGCGACCACCAACAGCTACAAGCGTCTGGTGCCGGGCTTCGAGGCGCCGGTCCTGCTCGCCTATTCGGCGCGCAACCGTTCGGCTTCCTGCCGCATTCCCTACGGCGCGGGCGAAAAGGCCAAGCGGGTCGAATTCCGTTTCCCCGACGCGATCTGCAACCCCTACCTCGCCTTCTCGGCGCTGCTGATGGCAGGGCTCGACGGGATCGAGAACAAGATCCATCCCGGCGAGGCGATGGACAAGAACCTCTACGATCTGCCCCCGGCCGAACTGGCCGAGGTGCCCACCGTGTGCGGAAGCCTGCGCGAGGCGCTCGAAGCGCTCGAGGCTGACCACGAATTCCTGCTGAAGGGCGGCGTGTTCTCGACCGACCAGATCGAGGCCTATGCCGAGCTCAAGTGGGAAGAGCAGCTGCGCTGGGAGACCACCCCCAGCCCGGTCGAATTCGACATGTATTACAGCGCCTGACGCGCGCCGTTTCACCCGTGGGAAAGCCGCCCGGATCATTGTCCGGGCGGCTTTTTTCATGCCCGATTGCCTCGCGCCCCCGCCCTCGCCTATCCTCTCGGGAAATGGGGAGAGGGACATGAGAAAAAGCTTTATCGTGGCAGGCCTCGCCGCAACCGCGCTGGCATCGGCGGCAGGCGCGCAGGAGAGCCCGAAACCCGCCTCCCCCGCGACCGTCGCGGCCCAGCGCGAAGCGGCAGCCTCGCTTCCACCCGACGGAACGCGCGACGCCGATTTCGCCGCGCGCGGCTTCCTTGCGACCCGCACCGAGCCGCTGATCCGTGATGCCGACGGCCAGCCGGTCTGGAACCTCGACGCCTACGCTTTCGTCGACGGCGAGGCCCCGCCCAGTGTCCATCCGAGCCTGTGGCGGCACATGCGCTACCTCAAGCGCCACGGCCTGTTCGAGGTGGCCGACGGAATCTGGCAGGTGCGCGGCTTCGACCTTTCGAACATGACCGTGATCCGCGGTGAGACAGGCTGGATCCTGATCGACGCGCTGACCACGAAGGAAGTCGCGGCGGCGGCGCTCGAACTCGTCAACGACACGCTGGGCGAACGGCCTGTCAGCGCCGTGATCTACAGCCACAGCCATGCCGACCATTTCGGCGGCGTGCGCGGCGTCATCAGCGCCGGGGATATCGCCGCGGGCCGCGTAGAGGTGATCGCACCCGAGCATTTCATGGAAGAGGCCAGTTCCGAGAACGTGCTGGCCGGCGGCGCGATGCAGCGGCGCGCGGCCTACCAGTTCGGCGCGGGGCTGGTCCCTGGCGACGCGGGCCAGATGGGAAGCGGAATCGGCATGGCCGTCTCGCGCGGGACCATCACCCTGGTCGAACCCACCGACATCATCCGCGAGACCGGCGAAACGCGGCGCATCGACGGTGTCGAGCTTGAATTCCAGATCGTATCGGGCAGCGAGGCGCCCTCCGAGCTCAACGTCTACGTCGCGCCGCAACGCACCTTCCTTGCCGCCGAAATCGCGACCTGCACCATGCACAACATCCTCACGCCGCGCGGGGCGAAGGTGCGCGACACGCGAGCCTGGGCACGCTTCCTCGACGAGGCGGTGACCGATTATGCACCGAGGAGCGACGTGGTCATCTCGAGCCATTGCTGGCCGCAATTCGGGCGCGAGGCAGGAACGGCATGGCTCGCCGCGCAGCGCGACAATTATCGCTATCTCCACGACCAGACGGTGCGCCGGATGAACCGCGGCGCGACCATGGTCGAGATCGCCGAAGCCGTCCCGCTGCCGCCCCAGCTTGCCGAGGAATGGTCGAACCATGGCTATTACGGTACCTACAGCCACAATTCGAAAGCGATCTACCAATACTATCTCGGCTGGTACGATGCGGTCCCCGCCAATCTCCACGCGCACCCTCCGATCCCCCGCGCGGAGCGGATGGTCGAGGCGCTGGGCGGCGCAGACCGGATGATTGCGCTTGCTCGCGTTGCAATGGCCGAAGGCGACTATCGCTGGTCCTCAGACCTTCTCCAGCAGCTCGTATTCGTCGAACCGGACAATGCGGCGGCGAAGAACCTCCTTGCCGATAGCTACGAGCAGCAGGGCTACCAGTCCGAAAGCGCGATCTGGCGCAACCAGTTCCTCGTCGCGGCTAGCGAGCTGCGCAACGGGCGGGCCGACAATTTCAGCACTCAGAGTGCGGACCTGATCGCCGCGATCCCGACCGGACTGCTTCTCGATTCGGCGGCGACGCGCTACGACCCGGAAAAGCTGGGGAAGCCGCACGTTGCTGTACGCTTCGAATTGACCGATCGCGACGAGACCGCGCTCATGGAGGCGAATGAGAGCGTGCTTATCGGGCGCATGGACGACATGCGCACCGCGCCCGATGCGATCGTGCGAGCGCCGCGCCAGCTTGTCCTCGGCCTGCTTTTGGCAAAGCTGCCGCTGGCGCAGATGAAAACGGCAGGGCTTACGGTCGAAGGCAACGAGAACGCGCTTGCCGCGCTGCTCGGCGCGCTTGATCCGATGCCGGGAAGCTTCGAGATCGTCACGCCCTGAACAGCCAGTGACCCGCCTGCCCGGCAAACGAGGGCGCTGCGAGCGCTGAGTGAGCTATCGGCATCTTTTCATTTTCCTACTGTCTTCGCCTGTGCCTAATCGCCGCTCCTTTGCTTCCAGCTGCGAAGGAGTCCCTGCGATGACCGGTCCCGATCCCCAGCCCCGCCCGCGCAAGCCGATCTTCGACGCGATGCGTACGATCATGCGGCGCGGCTTTCGCCAGAGCGAGGTCGAGCGGCTCGATGCCGCCAGCGACGAAACGCTGGGGGCCGGACGAACCCACATGGATAGCGGGCCTTCGGGCGCGGCATCAGCGGAGACGCGGACTGGCGGCGGCAGCGTGCCACGTATCCGGCGCAGCCGACCCGCAGCGCGGCGGATCGGGGCAGAGGGGATCGCCATCATCAAACGTTTCGAGGGCTGCGCCCGCCTGCGTAGCGACGGGCTGGTCGAGGCCTATCCTGACCCGGCTAGCGGGGACGAGCCATGGACGATCGGCTGGGGGGCGACAGGCGAGCGGATCGAGCCCGACAGCCGGATCGAGCCGGGTACGGTGTGGACGAAGGCCCAATGCGATGCGCGACTCGAGACGGATCTCGAACGCTATGCAGCCGAGGTCACGCGGGCGATCGGCGCTGCACCGACCACACAGGCGCAGTTCGATGCGCTTCTGAGCTTTCATTACAATACCGGGGCCATACGCCGTGCGACATTGACGCGCCTTCACTGCGCAGGCGACCACGCAGGCGCCGCGCGCGAATTCGCGCGCTGGAACAAGGCGGCAGGACGAGTGATGAAGGGGCTGGTCAGACGCCGTGCAGCAGAAGCCGCGCTTTACCTGTCCCGAGAGAGCAACGCGGGCGGTTCAGTCCGATGAGGGAAAGCGAAGCGGCTGGCCATCCTTGCCGCGCGCTGCCGCGATGTCGTCCCTGCCTTCGTTGCGCGGAGCTGTTGCCTTGGCGATCAGGCGGCTCTGTTCGTCCGCATCCATAACCTGCCAGCCTTCGCGAGTGAGCCTTTCGAGCGGGCGATAGCGCACCTTGTACTGCATGCGCGGCGACCCTTCGACCCAATAGCCGAGATAGACATAGGGCAGGCCCTGTTCGGCCGCCCGGCGGATATGGTCGAGGATGATGTAATTGCCGAGCCCGGCGCGTGTGGGATGCGCGGGTTCGTAGAAGGAATAGATCATCGAAAGCCCGTCGCCCTGACGGTCGGTCAGGCAGGCCCCCACCAGATCGCCGGGATTGCCGTCCGCGTCGGGTTCACGATATTCGACCACATTGGTGGTGACGGGCGTGTGTTCGACCATGTCGGCATAGTCGAGTTCGTCCATCTGCGACATGCCGCCATCCGGATGCCGTTCGCCGAGATAACGCGCGAGCAGTTCAAACTGCTCGTCGGTCGCCCAGGGACGGCATCCCGTCGCGATAAGATCCGAATTGCGCTTTATATCGCGTTTCTGCGTATTCGAGGGCCGGAATTCCCCGGCCACCACGCGGACGGAAACGCAGGCCTGGCAATCGAGGCAGCTCGGACGATAGGCAACCGTCTGGCTGCGCCGGAAACCGATCCGACCGAGCGCTTCGTTGAGCTGGTCCGCATGCGCGCCCTTGAGCTCCGTGAACACTTTCCGCTCCTGCCTGCCCGGCAGATAAGGGCAGGGCGCGGGCGAGGTCACGAAGAAACGGGGAAAGCGAATGGGGGCCGTCACGGGTCTTGTCGGGTCCTCTGGCAAGGGGGAATCGGCGGGGCTCGTGTTAAGACAATGTTATGCCTGCTCGAAGGGTCCGGTAAAAGTCCCTTAACCACGAATCAGGGTGAATATTCGCTTAGTTTGCACAGGCTGGGAGGGAAAACGGCACCAATGCAGAGCGATCCGAACCAAACATGCGCAAGGTTGTTGCCCGTTCGGGACAGCCTCTGTCGCGCCAGCGTCAGTTCAGTTCGACCGGTTGCACCGAATACCCTTCTTCCCTCAACGCTTTCACCAGCTGGTCGACCTGCGCCGCATCGCGCGCCTCGCACTCGATGTCGGTGATGAGGCCCTTTGCCGGAAGCGTGGTGAAGATGCGCTGGTGATAGATCTCGATGATGTTGACATTGTGCGCATCGAACAGGCGCATGACCTTGAACAGCGCGCCTGGCCGGTCCTGCAGCGTCACCCGCAGCCGTGCGAGGCGGCCCTGCCGGGCGAGATCGCGCAGCAGGACATTGGCGAGCAGGCGCGTGTCGATATTCCCGCCGCACAGGACAAGGCCGATCGACTTGCCCTTGAACCTTTCGGGATAGCTCATCACCGCGGCGAGCCCGGCCGCCCCCGCGCCCTCCACCACCGTCTTCTCGATCTGGAGCAGCAGCGAGACCGCCTTTTCGAGGCTTGGCTCATCGACGAGCACGATGTCGTCGACCCGTTCGGCGATGACCTGCGCGGTGAATGCGCCCGGTTTCTTGACCGCGATCCCCTCGGCCAGCGTGTCGCCGCCGCAATCGTGTTCCTCGCCCTTGATCTGTGCGAACATACTGGGAAAGAGCGCCGACTGGACGCCGACCACCTCGATAGCGGGATTGAACGATCGCGCGACCGTAGACATGCCTGAAATCAGCCCGCCGCCGCCTATCGGCACGACGAGGCAATCGAGATCAGGCTTCACTTCCAGCATCTCGAGCGCGACCGTGCCCTGTCCCGACGCGATCAGCGGGTCGTCGAAGGGGTGGATGAAGGTGAGGCCGAGATCCGCCTCTATCTCGCGGGCACGGGCGTAGGCCTCGTCATAGGTCTCCCCCTCCAGCACGACTTTACCGCCCACGCTTTCGGTCTGCATGACCTTCACCGTCGGCGTGGTGCGCGGCATGACGATCGTCACGGGCACGCCCAGCCGGGTCCCGTGATAGGACAGGCCTTGCGAATGGTTGCCGGCCGACGCTGCGATCACGCCGCGCGCGCGCTGTTCCCCGGAGAGGGCAAGCAGAGCGTTGAGAGCGCCGCGTTCCTTGTAGGCGGCGGTGAACTGGAGGTTCTCGAATTTCAGCCAGATATCCGCGCCGGTGATCTGCGAGAGCGTGATCGAGTGCATCATCGGCGTCTTGACCACCGCGCCTTCGATCGCGCGCGCGGCGGCGCGAACAGTGTCGATGGTGAGAGCCTCGGGCCCGGGCGTCGCCGGGTGCGGAGCCTTTTCGGGGAGCGGTTGCGCAGTCATGACCCGCGCAGCCCTAGGCCGGGGCGCCATGAAGGGCAATCGCTTCCTTGCGCGAAATGCACTCACCCGCGCGGCTCCCGCTAGCTGGCCCGGCGGCTCGCCCGCCTGCTCGCCCGAGCGTTCGAATGCGTTGGCAAGTGCGCAGCGAGCGACTAGTCACGCGCCCCATGACCGAGACATTGCAGCTTTCCTTCATCGGGCTGGGCGTGATGGGCGGACCGATGACCGCCCACCTTGCCCGCGCCGGACACCGCGTGACCGCCTACAACCGATCCCCCGAAAGAGCGGCGAAATGGCGCTCGGCGTGGGAGGGGGAAGGGCTCGCGATCTCCTTCGCAGAAACCCCCGCCGATGCCGCGCGCGGGGCCGACATCGTCTTCACCTGCGTCGGCAATGACGACGACCTCGCAGCCGTGACCCTGGGCGGGGATGGTGTGCTCGCCCGGCTCGGCGAAGGGGCGCTGCTGGTCGATCACACCACCACATCGGCTGCCATGGCGCGCAAGCTGGGCGAAGCCTGCGCCGCCCACGGCATCGGCTTTGTCGACGCGCCGGTCAGCGGCGGTCAGGCGGGCGCCGAGAACGGCAAGCTCGCGGTGATGTGCGGTGGCTCGGACGAAGACATGGCGCGCGCCCGTCCGGTGATGGAGGCCTATGGCAAGGCGATCGTCCATGTCGGTCCCGTCGGCGCGGGCCAGACCGCCAAAATGGCGAACCAGATGTGCATTGCCGGCACGCTTGCGGGCCTTTCCGAAGCGGTCCGGCTGGCCGATGCGGCGGGGCTCGATCTCGACAGGACATACGAGGCGATCTCGGGCGGGGCTGCACAGAGCTGGCAGATGGACAATCGCTGGCAGACGATGTGCAGGGGCGAATTCGATTTCGGTTTCGCGATCGATTGGATGCGCAAGGATCTCGGCTATGCGCTTGATGAGGCGAAGCGGCTCGGCCTCGCATCGCCCGTCACTGCCCTGGTCGACCAGTTCTATGCCGACGTGCAGGCCGCGGGCGGCAACCGATACGACACCAGCGCGCTGATCACGCGCCTTCCCGAGGGTAACACGAAGAAATGACCATGCTCCGCACCTTGCTCGCCGCCGCTGCGGCGGTCATCGCCGCGCCCGCCGCCGCCGACACGCTCGTCTATAACGTCGACGGAGTGACGATCGGGGAGGACGGCGAAGTCGTGCGCTTCAACGGGCTCGTCTTCGACGATGAAGGGATCATCACAGACCTCGTCACCCGCGGCGAAGACCGTCCCGAAGTCGATTATGCGGTCGACGGCAAAGGCCAGGTGATGCTGCCTGGCATGATCGATGCGCATGTCCATGTCATGGATATCGGTTTTGCCGCGCTCACGCTCGACCTGTCGGACACCAATTCGCTCGAGGAAGCGCTCGAGAAGGTCCGCCGTTTCGCCGAGGAAAACCCGGGCCGCCCGTGGATCCTCGGGCGCGGCTGGAACCAGGAGAAATGGGGCCTCGGGCGCTTTCCGACGGCAGCCGAGCTGGACTCGATCGTGCCCGACCGCCCGGTCTGGCTGGAGCGCTCGGACAACCATGCGAACTGGGCCAACAGCCTTGCGATGGAGCGGGCCGGGATCACCGCCGACACGCCCGATCCCGAAGGCGGGCGGATCATCCGCGACGAAAGCGGCGCACCCTCGGGCGTCTTCGTCGACAACGCGATCCCGCTCGTCGGCGCAGTCGTCCCGCCGCCCCGGCCCGAGGACCGCGACAATGCCTTCGCGCAGGCCCAGCAGGTGCTGCTCGGCCTCGGCGTGACCGCAGTCGCCGACATGGGGACGAGCGTGGTCGACTGGATGACCTATCGCCGTGCGGGCGACACTGGCGGCTTGCGCATTCGCATCATGGCCTATGCCCGCGGGGTCGAGGCGATGGAGCTGATCGGCGGGCCCGGGCCGACCCCTTGGCTCTACGACGACAAGCTCAAGCTGCTCGGCGTGAAGCTCTATCTCGACGGCGCGCTCGGATCGCGCGGGGCGAACCTGAAAGAGCCCTATGCCGACGAGCCCGACACCCACGGCCTGCCCCTGCTCACCCCGTCGCAGCTCAGGAACCTGATGAGCCGCGCGGCGATGGACGGGTTCCAGAGCGCGGTCCACGCGATCGGCGATGCCGCGAACGAGGACGTGCTCTTCGCGATCGAGGAGCTTTCGGAAAGCTACAAGGGAGACCGGCGCTGGCGGATCGAGCACGCCCAGATCGTCGATCCGGTCGATCTCGAGCGATTCGGGCGCCACGGGGCGATCGCCTCGATGCAGCCACTGCACCAGACCTCGGACATGATGATGGCCGAAGCGCGGCTGGGCGAGGAGCGGCTGGAGGGTGCCTATGCCTGGCGCAGCATTCTCGAGGCGGGCGGGCGGCTTGCCTTCGGGTCAGATGCGCCGGTCGAGCCGGCCGATCCCTTCGCAGGGATCGCCGTCGCGATCAGCCGCACCGATAAAAATGGCCGCCCGTTCGGCGGTTGGCGGGCCGAGGAAACGGTGAGCCGCGAGCAGGCGCTGGCAGGGTTCACCGCGGACGCGGCCTATGCCGGATTTGCCGAAGGCATTTTCGGGCGTTTGCTGCCAGGCGAGCGAGCCGATTTCCTGCTGGTCGACCGCGATCCGCTCCTCGTATCGCCCTCCGAGATTCGCGAAACGCGCATCGCACAGGTCTGGGTCGGCGGGCTGCTTGTGCTCGAGAACTAGGGGCTGGCGACCGGACCGCCGCAAACCATGCAAGGACGGCTGCAACGATCGCAAGTAGTACTCAGTGAATGGTTGAAACGGGATATTCGGATATCATTTCGGCGGTATCATTATCTCCGCGGATGGCGATGACGACAGCGCTGTCAGCCCGTAAGCGAAACCGCTTTCACACAGATCATTGAAGGCCCCCTAACCGGTTGCCTTTTTTGTGCCCGGCTTCCTTTTGTGCGCGATCTTTTCCGCTGGATCTCCAGCTCGCAGCGATAAGCCGCAACTCGGCCTCGGCCCTGCGCGGTGCAACCTGTCTGAATGACCGTTTGAACTCAAGACGGTGGCCACCCGGCGATGGGCTGGCGCGCTGACAGGGACGCCGCCTTTCGAAACCGACATCCTGGCCGGGCCTGCTTCTTGCCCACCAACGAGCGACGCGACCGCGAACGGCTTCACCCTGGCTGCGATGGAGCGAAGCCGGCGAGAAGGACGAGCCGCGCGATGAGCGTCTCGTCGGGGCAGATCAGTCGCTGCCGCCCGCCCCAGCCGAATCCGTTTTGGACGATTGCGCATTCCCCGGAGCGTCCGCTTCCGCACTGATCGCACCGGCCTGTGGTCCCTTCTCCCGCTTGCCGCCCGCGCGTTCCTGCAGCCGCATGAGAAGCAGCGAACCCTCGAACAGCAGCAGCAGCGGCACGGCGAGAATCACTTGGCTGCCCGGATCCGGCGGCGTCACGACCGCGGCGATTGCCACGACACCGACGATGACATAGCGCCGCGCACCCGCCAATTGCGCGCGCGTGACGATGCCTGCGCGATGCAGCAGCATCAGCAGCACCGGCAGCAGGAATGTCACCCCGAAGGCGAGGATGAACTGCATGACGAGGCTGAGATAATCGCCCGCCGCCGGCAGCGCCTGTACCGCCAAGCCGCCGGCCTCTCCTCCGAAGCCGAGAAACCACCGGAACGCCGTCGGCATCACCACGTAATAGGCAAGCGCCGCCCCGCTGACGAACAGGACCGGCGTGGCGATGAGGAACGGCAGGAATGCCTTTTTCTCGCGCGCATAGAGTCCCGGGGCGATGAAAGCCCAGAGCTGGTTGGCGATGATCGGGAAACTTACCATGAAGCCCGCGAACAGCGCGACCTTCAGTTCGACGAAGAAGATCTCCGGCAGCTTGGTGAAGATGAGCTGGCCCTCACCTTCGGGAAAGGCGACCTTCAACGGCTGGACGAGAAAGCCGAGGATCGGGTCGGCGAAATAGAGGCACACGGCAAAGCCGATCACCAGCGCGATGACCGAGCGCACGAGCCGCGTGCGCAGCTCGATCAGGTGGTCGAGAAGCGGTGCGCGCGTCTCGTCGATATCCTTGATCTGGAAAGCCATGGCGCGCCTAATCGCCCTTCGGCATTTCGGAAGCGGGCTTTGCCGGCACGTTGTCGCCCGGCACGCCCGATCCGGCGATATCCTCGGGCGTCGGCGGCGCTGGTGGGTCGTCATGGGTCGGATGATCGGAAGGAGCCGGCCTTCTCCCATCGTCGATCGGCGGCGGGCCGGTCATCACCGGCTCACCTGCCTTGTCCTCGGCCGAGACCGCGGTGCGGCGCATGATCTCCTCGTTCTGCGCCTTCCACTTCTTCTCCATGTCCTCAAGCTCGGCCTCGCGCACCATGGCGTCGATCCCGGTGCGAAAATGAGCCGAGACGCGGCGCACCTTGCCGATCCAGCGCCCGGCCGTACGCATGGCGCGCGGCATTTCCTTCGGGCCGATCACGATCACGGCCACGACGATGATCACCAACAGTTCTGCAGCGCCAATGTCGAACATGGGAAAAGCGGCGCGCGCCTCCTTATCGCGGGCTGATCAGTCGGCGCGAGAGCGCGACTTCCTGCTTCAGGAGCCGGTCTTCTCGCTCGTTTCGGCCGATTTCGTCTCGCTGGCCGAAGCCTCGCTCGCCGGCGCTTCGATCCGCTTGGAATGGGCGGGATCGGAAGACGTATCCTCCTCGCTCATGCCCTTCTTGAAGCTGGAGATGCCCTTGCCGAAATCACCCATCATTTCCGAGATGCGTCCACGCCCGAACAGGACGAGGACGACCAGCGCGATGATGAGGATTTGCCAGATGCCGATGCCGCCCATGGTGTAATGCTCTCTTTCCGCCCGTCTGGGACCGTTGACACGAATATAGGAGCGATCCTTCGCTTGTGCCAGTCACCTCGGCGGGTTTGGCCGCGAAGCCGCGGCCGGGCGGCCCATCAGGCCTCCTTTTCATCCGCTTCGTCGTCCTGGTCGTCGCAAGGTTCGCCCTCATCGCCTCCACCGCCGAGCGCTTCCATCGCTTCGTCGAACGCATCGTCCACGGGATCGAGCAGGCCGGCGGCGCGCAATTCGTCGATTCCCGGCAGGTCGCGGCGGGATTCGAGGCCGAAATGGTCGAGAAATTCGGGCGTGGTCGCGTAGATCACAGGGCGCCCCGGGACTTCGCGGCGTCCGGCCAGCTTCACCCAGCCCGCCTCCATCAACACGTCGAGAGTCCCCGCGCTGGTCTGGACACCGCGAATCGATTCGATCTCTGCCCGGCTCACCGGCTCGTGATAGGCGATGATCGCGAGCACTTCGGTCGCCGCGCGGCTCAGGCGGCGGACCTGTTCCTGCTCGCGCCGGAGAAGATGGGCGAGATCGGGCGCCGTTTCGAAGTGCCAGCGTTTGCCGCGCTCGACAAGATGCACGCCGCGCTCCGAATAGCGCTCTGCCAGCGCGCGCAGCCCCTCGCGCACTTGGCCGGTTTCCAGCCCCCCGAGATGGGTCGCGAGCCGTCCGACCGTCAGCGGCTCCTCGGCGGCGAATAGGGTCGCCTCCAGCGCGCGCTCGACCGCGTCCGGAGCGGGCACTTCATTTCCGCCCTCACTTTCGTCCCCGCCAGGTCTAACGCCGTCGCTGGCGCCCTCGCCGGTCCCTTCGCTCACGCCGTGGTCCCTTCCCTCAGTCGCCTGATGCGCAAGGGGGCGAACGCTTCGTCCTGAGCCAGTTCAGCGCGGCCCATTTTCGCCAGTTCGAGCGCTGCGACGAAGCTCGAGGCAAGCGCGGACCTGCGCAGAGCGGGTTCGGCATGGGGCGGCAGGAAGTCGCGGATCTCCATCCAGTCGAGCGTCACCCCGAGCATGGCCGAGACCCGTTCGAGCGCGCTGTCCAATGTCAACACCGGGCGATTGGCGACGTGATAGATGCGCGGGGCCGTGCGCGCCTGCACCTGCCCATAGGCCTGAATGAGGGCATAGGCATCGCTTTTCCAGACGGTCTTGCGGTCGGTGCGCAACCCTTCGGGCCGCCCGCGCAGGAAGATGTCGCGCCCAATCCGGTCGCGCGCCATCAGCCGCGCCGCCGCCTCGCGCATCGCCGACAGGCGCTGCAGGCGCAGCTGCAGACGGAGCGCAAGCTCTTCGGGAGAGGGGTCCTCCTGTTCGTCCTTGGGCAGCAGCAGCGCCGATTTGAGATAGGCCAGCCAGGCCGCCATGACGAGGTAATCGGCTGCGAGTTCGAGCCGCAGGGCACCTGCCCGCTCGATATAGACAAGGTACTGGTCGACAAGGGCGAGGATCGAAATCTGGCGCAGGTCGACCTTCTGTCGCCGTGCGAGGTCGAGCAGCAGGTCGAGCGGCCCTTCCCACCCGTCGAGTTCGAGGATCAGCGGCGTGTCGCCCGATTTCGCGCCCTGCCGCCCGACCTCGTCCTCGAATGCGTCGGAAGTCCGCCATTCGGCGGTGGGTTCGCTCGCCCCCGCCACTCCGCCTGTGAGCATGAAGCCTGTCCCGGCTCCCTCGACCCGCTGGCGCCGCGCCGTTTCGGTTTCGCTCGGCCTGTCGGCGGTATCGGTCATGCGTGTTCTCCGGTGAGCGCGAGCAGAGCGTCGCGCTCGGCGATGAGGTCGGCGTGTTCGGAGCCCATCGCCTCGGCCACGCAGGTTTCTTCCAGCGCGCGATCGAGCCGGGTGAGCGCCTCGTCATCCATCGCCGGGAGAGCCTCGCAGATGCCCGTCATGTCGTCCATCTTCGCCCAGCAATTGAGCACCACGTCGCAGCCCGCCGCGATAGCGCGGGCCGAGCGTTCGGGGATCGTGTCGGTGAGCGCTTCCATGTCAATGTCGTCGGTCAGAAGCAGCCCTTCGAAGCCGATCGACCCGCGGATCACCTCGGTGATGATCCTGGGCGAGAGGGTCGCCGGGTTCTCTTCGTCCCAGATTGGAAAGAGCAGGTGCCCCGTCATCCCGATCCGCGCGGAGCAGGCGAGCGCGCGGAACGGGGCGAGGTCACGCTCCAGTTCGTCGGCGCTTTCACGGACGGTCGGCATCTCGCGGTGCGAATCGACCATCGAACGCCCATGGCCGGGCATGTGCTTGATACAGCCCGCGACCCCGCCTTCGGCCAGCCCTTCGAGGACCGCGCGCCCGATCGCGGCGACCTGCACCGGGTCCTCGCCGAAAGCGCGGTCGCCGATCACGTCGTGCGCGCTGGCCATTCTGAGGTCGAGGGGCGGATGGTAATCGACCGTGATCCCCATCGCCGAAAGCTCGAGCGCCATCGCCCGCGCGCTGAGCCGCGCGGCCTGGATCGCGCTTGCAGGAGCGACGCTGTAGAGCCGAGCGAACGCCTCGCCCGTAGGATAGGCGCCCCAATGAGGCGGGCGCAACCGGGCGACGCGGCCGCCTTCCTGGTCGATCGAGATCAGCAGCCGCTCCCGCCCGTGAAGCGCGCGCAGGTCGTCGGTGAGCGCGCGCAATTGTTCCCGGTCGATGCAATTGCGACCGAACAGGATGTAGCCCGCCGGATCCGCTTCGCGGAAGAAGGCGCGTTCATCGGCCGTAAGGCTAGGGCCGGAACATCCGAAAATCGCCGGTGTCATGTCTTGAGCCTTGCACCGCCCATACGGGTGCGCAAGCGGGGTAAGCATCCGCCATGGGGAAAACGCCGCCGCGGGAGCAAGCCATCGCTCAGGGCTTGACCTGGCAATCGAGCCCGTCGGCCTTTAGCGCGGCGCACAGCACATCGGCGCCGGCCCGGTCGCTCGCCATCGCCTGGAGGCGATAGACCGTGCCGATGTCGATCTGCCCCTCGGCAATGCGGTAGCGCACGCCGGAGAGCGCATCCGTGCGGCGCGACAGCTCGTTCCAGCCCTGCTGTGCGCGGGCGCGGCTTGAATAGGCGGCGAGCTGGACCGCGACGCCGTCATCCGTTGCCGCTTCCCGTGGTTCCGGGGCGGCCGTTTCGGCGTGTGCGGGAACAGGCTCTTCATCGCTCGCGACCCGGCCTTCGCGGGTCTGGCCTTCGCCGACCACCGGAGCGACATTGCCCGTGCCTTCGAATTCCTTGCCTCCGGGATCGTCGGGTTTGACTTTCACCGGGATATCGGGCGCAGCAATGATGCTGCCGTCGGCGACAAATTCGCCATCGCCCGCGCGGTTCGTGAAATACCAGATCCCGCCCACGACGATCACGAGCAGGGCGACCAGGATCGCGACGAAGCCGATCACCTGCGCGGTGTCGATCCCGCCTGCCTCGTCGTCCTCCTCGTCGGATTCGAGCCAGGGCAGGCTGTCGTCGCCGGACAGTGCCAGCTCCTCGCCGTCGTCGATCTCTTCGTATTCGGCCTCGACCATCACCTTGGTGTGCACCTTGTCCCTTCTGTCCCCATTGCCCCGATCGCGAGCATCCGCGGAGGCGGCGTCCTACATGGATTCTACCGCTTCCACCCCCAACACGGCCAGCCCGGCCCGAACGACTTGCCCGATCGCCTGCCCCAGGAAAAGCCTCGCGCCCGTAAGCTCGGCGTCCTGTTCCACGATGAAGCGCTTTTCGGGCGAATCGTTGCCAAGATTCCAGAAAGCATGGAGCTCGGCCGCGAGGTCGTAGAGATAGAAGGCGATCCGGTGCGGCTCGCGCGCCCGCGCGGCGGCCTCGATCTCGCGCGGGAAGCGCGCGGCAAGGCGGATGAGCGCGATTTCCTCATCGCCAAGCCGGTCAAGCGCATCGCCCGAAGGGGCAAAGCCGGCCTCGGCCGCCTTTCTCAGCGTCGAGCGGATCCGGGCATGGGCGTACTGGACATAGAAAACCGGGTTGTCCTTCGATGCCTCCACAACCTTGGCGAAGTCGAATTCCATCTGCGCTTCGGGCTTGCGGGTGAGCATGGTGAAGCGCACCACGTCCTTGCCCACCTCGTCCACCATGTCGGCGATGGTGATGAAATTGCCCGAACGCTTGGACATCTTGACCGGCTCACCCGCGCGCATCAGCTGAACCATCTGCACCAGCTTCACGTCGAACGGGATTGTGCGCCCCTGCCCTTGCGACAGGGCGGTGACGGCGGCCTTGATCCGCTTGACCGTGCCTGCATGGTCCGCGCCCCAGATGTCGATCAGCTCGTCGGCGTGAGCGGCCTTCTGCATGTGGTAGGCGAGGTCCGCACCGAAATAGGTCCACGCGCCGTTCGACTTTTTGATGGGCCGGTCCTGGTCGTCGCCGAACTTCGTCGAGCGGAAAAGCGGCAGTTCGACCGGCTCCCAGTCCTCGGGCGGGGCCTTGCCCTTGGGCGCTTCGAGCACGCCGTCATAGACGAGATCGTGCGCGCGCAGCCATTCCTCCGCCTCTTCAGGCTTGCCCGCGACATGGAGCGCGGCTTCGGAGGCGAATACGTCGTGATGGATGCCGAGCAGCGCGAGATCGGACCGGATGAGGTCCATCATCTTCTCCACCGCCTCGGCGCGAAACACGGGGAGCCAGTCCTCTTCCGGGGCATCGCGGAACCGCTCACCCAGTTCGCTCGCGAGATATTCGCCCACCGGCTTCAGGTAGTCGCCCGGATAGAGGCCCTCGGGGATCGCGCCGATATCCTCGCCGAGCGCTTCGCGGTAGCGCAGGTGCGCCGACCGGGCGAGCGTGTCGACCTGCCCGCCCGCATCGTTGATGTAATATTCGCGTGTCACCAAGTGCCCGGCATGTTCGAGCAGCGTCGCGAGCGCGTCGCCCACCACCGCGCCCCGGCAATGGCCCATATGCATCGGACCCGTCGGATTGGCCGAGACATATTCGACATTGACGCGGCGGCCCCTGCCCATTTCGGAGCGCCCGTAATCCGCGCCCAGATCGTGAATCGCGGAAAGTTCGCCGAGCCATGCGCTCGAATCGAGCCACAGGTTGATGAAGCCGGGGCCTGCGATGTCGGCGCTGGTGACGGTCGGATCGGCGGCGAGCTTTTCGACGATCAGCTCGGCCAAAGCACGCGGATTGGTCTTTGCGGCCTTCGCCAGCACCATCGCCGCATTGGTCGCAAGGTCGCCATGCGAGGGATCGCGCGGCGGCTCGAGCGTCACGTTGGCGAAGGATGCGTCGGCGGGCAGCTGCCCTTGTGCGACCAATGCCTTCAGCGCGGCTTCGATCCGGCCTGCGTATTCGGCGTAGAGAGTGGTGTGTTCCATGAGTGTCCCATGCGCTTGAGGTCCCCGCCTTCGCGGGGACTCGCCAAAGATTCAAGTGCTCAGAATCGGGCCTTTAAGGCCCGCAGGCCCGACCGGGCGCCCTCAGCGATGCGGTCGTCAGGCCGCGGGGGCGGGGAATCGCCCGCCGCATGTCGCGCGAAAGACCTAACGCGTCGCGTTGTAGGCGAGTTGATCCTCGGTCAGCTGGAAGCCCAGCAGCATCTCGAAGCGGGTGCGTGCGATCGCCGCCTTCACTTCCGGGTCGGCGAGCGGATCGAGCGCGGCTTCGGGATCGCCGGGCCGGCGTCGTCGCGTGATCTGTTCGCGGATGTCCTCGGGCAACGACGAGGCAGAGCGGTCGACATAGCTCGCCGCATTGCCGCTCGCCATGGCGCGCTCCTCGCCGTCTGCGAAGGTCAGCGTGACCTCGCCCACCCTCTTGGAGACGACCGCCGAGCCGGCGCGCAGCACCGTCACGAAATAGGGCAGCGTCACCGTGCGCGCGCCCCGCACGTCGGCGCGGCGGGCGACCACATCGAAAGTCGCGGTCGTGTAGACTTTCTCGCCGCCGTCGTCGCAGTTCGAGCGCAGGTTCGTCATCGCCGCGGTCAGGTCGAGATCGGACGCGGTCTTTCCACTGCCCGAAAACAGCGTCACGTCGCCCGTGTAATCGGGAATGCCGACCGCCGGGCAGGAGGTCAGGACCGAGGTGATGCCGACGCCCTGATCGACCACCAGCTCGCCTTCCTGCGAGCAGGCGCCGAGAGCGGCAAGGGCAGCCATGGCGGGCAGGAGACGAACAGGCCCGAGGGGGGTGCGTCTGAACATTGTGAAAAAGCCGTCCTCGATTGCCTTGTCGAATATGCACGGGGTTTCGCCCGCAGCCGCGGAGCGCCCCGTAAAGTCGCGTCAGCCCTAGCGATGCGCGCCACAAAACGCTAGAGGGAGCGACATGAACGCGTCCTTGCCCGAAACGCCGCTCGCCGAGAGCGCCGCCCCCGCCGCTTCTGCCGCAGCCGATGCGGCTCCGCTCAACCTCCTGATCGCCGCCCCGCGCGGGTTCTGCGCCGGGGTCGACCGGGCGATCGAGATCGTCGAGAAGGCGCTCGAACGCTATGGCGCGCCGGTCTATGTCCGGCACGAGATCGTCCACAACAAATACGTGGTCGAGGGACTCGAAGCGAAAGGCGCGATCTTCATCGAGGAACTCGACGAGGTGCCCGACGATGCGCCGGTCGTCTTCAGCGCGCATGGCGTGCCCAAATCGGTGCCCGCAGAGGCCAAGCGGCGCAAGCTGCTCTATGTCGATGCGACCTGTCCGCTGGTCTCCAAGGTTCACCGCCAGGCCGAACGTCAGATCGAAAAGGGGCGCCACATCATCTTCGTCGGCCACGAAGGCCACCCCGAAGTGATCGGCACGATGGGCCAGGTGGAGCCCGGCCAGATGACGCTGGTCGAGACGATCGAAGATGTCGACAAGCTCCCCTTCGACAGCGACGAACCGCTGTCCTATCTGACCCAGACGACGCTTTCGGTGGACGACACGCGCGAAGTCATCGAGGCGCTCGAATGGCGCTATCCCAATATCGAGGGGCCGAAGGCGGAGGACATCTGCTATGCCACCTCGAACCGCCAGGCCGCGGTCAAGGAAATCGCGCAGGATTGCGATTTCGTGCTGGTGATCGGTGCGCCCAATTCGTCCAATTCACTGCGCCTCGTCGAGGTCGCGGAGCGGCTTGGAACGCCCTCGAAACTGATCCAGCGTGCGTCCGAGATCGACCCCGCATGGCTCGAAGGGGTGACGACGCTCGGCATCACCGCAGGCGCCTCGGCGCCTGAGATCCTGGTGCGCGAAGTGGTCGAGGCGCTCGGCAGGATGCGCCCGATCGCCGAGGAGACGATCACCGCGGCGGAAGAAAAGATGGTCTTCAAGCTGCCCCGCCAGCTCACCGAATAGGCCCGCTTCGGGGGGCGAAATGGCGGTCTATACCCATCTCGGCGCGGAGGAACTCGCCCGGCTGATCGGCGAATACGATGTCGGCGAACTGGTCTCGGCCAAGGGCATTGCCGAAGGCGTCTCCAATTCGAACTGGCTGGTCGAAACCTCCGGCACCGGCGCGGGCACGCAGCGCTTCATCCTGACGATGTACGAAAGGCGGATCGAGCTATCGGACCTGCCCTATTTCCTGGGCCTGCTCGATCACCTTTCCGAGCGCTCCTGCCCTGTCCCGCGCACGATCCACGATCGCGGCGGCGCGGCCTACCGGATGGAACGCGGCAAGGCGGTTGCCCTGATCGAATACCTGCCGGGAGTCTCTCCCACCCGGCCCACTCCGGCGCAGGCAAGCGCGGTGGGCTCGGCGCTTGCCCGCATTCATATCGAAGGGCGCGACTTTCCTCTCACGCGGGCCAACACGATGGGTTTCGCGGACAATCTGGCGATACTCGAATCCTGCGGCCAGGAAGCTCTCGGCGCGATCCATCCGGAACTTCCAGCCCTTCTCGCCCCTGCGCGCAAGGCGGCCGCGCTCGACATGTCCGCCCTGCCGCGGGCGAATATTCACGCCGATCTCTTCCCTGACAATGTCCTCATGCTGGGCAACCAGGTCACCGGGATGATCGACTTCTATTTCGCCTGCACCGACGTGATGGCGCTCGACCTTGCGACCACCCATGCCGCCTGGTGCTTCGATGCCGACACCAACGTCTACGACCCCGAACGGGGCGAAGCGCTGCTTTCCGCCTACCGGGCGGTCCGCCCGCTTGAGGAGGACGAGCGCGCGCTGTTCGGGCGAGTCGCGCAGGGCGCTGCGCTGCGCTTTGTCGCGAGCCGGGCGGAGGACTGGCTCGACACGCCCGAAGACGCGCTCGTCTCTCGCAAGGACCCAATGGAATTCGCCGCTCGCTGGCGCTTCTATGCCGAAAACGGCGACCGGCTCCTCGCCTGATCTCTCCGCCGCCCCTTGCCTCGCGCGCCAATCCCGGCAAGGAGGCTTTCCGCGATGAGACGTCCGATGAAACAGGTCGAGATTTTCACCGACGGCGCCTGCAAGGGCAATCCCGGCCCAGGCGGCTGGGGCGCGCTGTTGCGCATGGGCGAGCACGAGAAAGAGCTTTCGGGCGGCGAGGTGGACACGACCAACAATCGAATGGAACTCACCGCCGCCATTCGCGGGCTCGCCGCGCTGACTGAACCGTGCCGGGTCGAGCTCTATTCCGACAGCAAATACGTCCTAGACGGGATGACCCGCTGGGTCGAAGGCTGGAAGAAACGCGGCTGGGTGAATGCCAGCAAGAAGCCGGTGCGCAATGCCGATCTATGGCATGACCTGATCGATGTCGCAGCCCGCCACGAGGTTACATGGCACTGGGTAAGGGGGCATTCGGGCCACCCGGAAAACGACCGGGTGGACCGGCTTGCCAGCGACGAAGCGGAGAGGATCGCACGCGGCGACGAGGGATGACCTCGCCGGAGCCTTGGTTCATGAAATGCGCGCAGGGAGTGTTCCTTTTCGGAAAATCCCCGGACCGGAAATTTCCGGCTTTCCTCACGCAATGTCCTGCAATCAGCCGCATATTTCGTGCAGCAGTCCCTGGTCGAGCGGCTGGGTCAGGGAGCCGGGCAGCGCGACCATTTCGGGCATCGCTCCCGCATCGGCCAGCCCCGCCCCGCGCTCGTGGAACGGTTCGGCCAGCACGGAGGCCGGCTTCGCCTTCTACGAGCCCTGCGCGGTCGTAGCGCCGAACCAGTCGCCGAACGAGCTTTCATCGTATCCGTTGGCGGTGAGGTAGTCGATCACCTCCTGCTCGGACTGGTAGTTGGCCTAGCGGATATTGCCGTCCTCGTGCATCAGCGCGCGCAGGAACGCGGTCCCGCCGGTGAGCGCGAAATACACCTCCTGGATGCCGTCGCCGTCATAGTCATCGGCGCCGAGCACGCGGTTGATGTTCTCGATCTCGAGATCGTTCTGGAAGCGGCGCTGCGAATCCTCGTCGCTGCCCGCCACGACCTCGCCCGATTGCACGAGCGGGTCGATGTAGATGCCCGCGACGCGCGTCTCGTCACGATCGCCGCGGGCGTCAGGACATCAGCTATTGTCTTCGATCGGCGCGTCGGGGCCGTTCTTCTTGATCGATGCGATGGCGTTCTGCGCGCTCGCCTTGCTCGAATAGCCTTCGGTCGAGAACATGATTTCCGAATTGTACTTGAACCGCACGCGGAATTCGCCGGCCTTGTCCTTGTAGATCTCGAACGTGTGAGACATCGGCTTTCCCCTTTCCCTTAACCTGTGTGAGGCTTTCAACCTTACAGATCGAAGCCGCCTTGGCTAGCCAGTCCGGGCCTTTTCCCCGGCGTGAAATCGCTCCGGCGAATAGGCGGACGCGTCGATGTCGGCGGTCATCGCATCGGCCTTCAGCCCGAGCATGATCTGCGCCCCCAGCCGCGCGGCGGCGGGCGCGGTCTGAATGCCGAAGCCGCCCTGGCCGGCGAACCAGAGAAAGCCCGGCACCAGCGGGTCCGGCCCGTAGACCGGCAGCCGGTCGGGGGCGAAGCTCCTCAGCCCCGCCCAGCGATGCTCGACCGCCTCGATCCGCCATTCGGTCACCTTTTCGAACCGGTCGATCGCGAGCGCAACGTCCATTTCATCTGGCGCGGCATCGCACGGTTCGCTCGGCACTTCGTCATGCGGACTGAGCCAGAGACGGCCATTGTCCGACTTGAAATAGAATCCGCCATTGATGTCGAGCGTCAGCGGCAGGTCGTCGGGGGCGGCGGGCGAAACCCGCAATTGCGCGACCGTGCGCCGCTTGGGATCGATGCCGAGCCGCTGGGCGCCCGCCATGTGCGCGACGGTGTCGGCCCACGCGCCCGCCGCATTGACGAGGTTCGCGGCCAGGAATTCGCGCCCGTCCTCGCATCCGATCCGCCAGATGCCGTCTTCGCGCGTAAGGTTGGCGACGCGCGCACGGCAGGCCAGATCGACCCCGGCGGCGCGCAGTTTCTTGAGATAGTGCTGGTGCAGCCCCGCAACGTCGATGTCGGCACAGGCCGGTTCCCATATCGCATCGACCCAATCGGCGCGCATGTGCGGTACGCGCGCTTCGAGCCCCTCGCGGCCCAACCGCTCGATCGTGACGCCCGTGCCTTCGAAGGAGCGCATGAAGGCGTCCATTGTCGCCCGATCCTCGCCCCGCCCGACATAGAGCGCGCCGCGCCCATTCAGGAATCCACGTTCGCGCAGAAAGCGCCCGGAGGGAAGCGTCAGCGGGACCACGCCCGGCCCGCCATAGCATTCCTCCCAGAATGCGGCCGAGCGTCCGGTCGAATGATAGCCCGGCGCGTCCTCCGCCTCGAGCACGCAGACCCTGGCATGCGCAGCAAGCTCGGCGGCGATGCTCGCGCCGGCCATTCCGGCGCCGACGATGGCGAAATCGTGAACAGTCCCGGTCATGGCGCCTCAATCCCGCGCCGGGGCGACCTCGTCAAGGAAAGCGGCGATCTCGTCCATCGCGCGCGCCCGCACCGGGTCGGCCTCGCGCAGGATCTCGTGCCGCGCCTCGCTCCCGAATTCGACCAGCCGCGCATGGGGAAGGCGGCGCGCGGCACGGACATTGGCGGGATGGCTGACGAGCTTGTCGGCGCTGGTCGAAAGGATCAGGACCGGAGTTTCGACCGCTTCAAGCGCGCCCGCTTCCTCGAGCCCGCGCCACGAGGCGTAGGCGCGTTCGAGCCAACGCCAGCTTGCTGGGCCCATCACGAGTTCGGGGCGGTGCCTGCGCCACCAGATCTCGTCCTCGTAGCGGTCGTCGTCATGGGTGAGGAGCACGTTGCGCGCGGCCGGCATCTCGCCCGGCTTCTCGCTCCACTTCCACGCCTGCCGGGCGGGATCGCCGATCCGGGTCATTGTCCTGGCGATGGCGTGAAGCGCGGGCAGCGGAAGCGGCGGGCCGTTCATGCCAAGCATCGGGGCGGACAGCACGACCGCATCGGGATCGACCCGGCCTTCGACAGCGGCGCGCATCGACAGGTGCCCGCCCATCGAATGCGCGGCAAGGACATGGGGGCCGGGCGTTTCGGCCTTCCAGCGCTCCCACAGGTGGGCAAGATCGTCGACCCAATGGGCGAAATCCTCGACATGGCCGGTCACCGCGTCCTTGCCGAGCCGCCCGGAAGCGCCCTGCCCGCGCCAGTCGGATGCGGTCACGCGCCAGCCGGCGCGGTGCCACTGCTCGAGCGCTTCGAGATATTTCTCGTAATGATCGCCGCGGCCGGGAAGAAACAGGATCGACCCGCGCGGCCGAGCGGGATCGGATCCGGGCCAGTCGATCCGGCGCACTTCGTGCCCGTCGGGCGCGATCCAGACGGTTTCGACAGCATGGGGCGGGATCGCGCGCCGATCGATCGGCGGCTGCCCGGCCCCTGCTGCTGCCCCGCGCTTCACCGCCGCCGCTTCATTCATATCGCCGATCTCCGCCTTCGGGTTTGGTTACTATTTGGTAAGCCATAACCTGTAGCACAGCCTCAAGCGAGAGCCGCCGGGGCCGACCGGGCGGGCCAACCTCGCCAGTTTCCGGGGGGCATCATGCTTGTGACGACCATTCACTACGGGCTGCTGATTGCCTTGGCAATCGCGCTGCTTTTCGCCGCTTTCACCGATATCCGGCGGCGCCAGATCGACAATTGGCTGAATGCCGCGATCGCATTGGGCGCGCCTGTGTTCTGGTGGTCGTCCGGCCTTTCGCTGTGGCCCGACGTCGCGCTGCAGCTGGGTGTGGCGATCGCCGCCTTCGCGATCCTCGCCGGGCTGTTCGCGCTGCGCGTGATGGGCGGTGGTGACGTCAAGCTGCTGACCGCGCTCGCGCTGTGGATCGAGCCGATGCTGTTCCTCCAGCTGATCGTCATCATGGCGCTTTCGGGCGGCGTGCTGACCGTGGTCATGGGAAGCTGGCATTTCCTGCGCCGCGAGCGCGATCGACTCGCTATACCCTATGGCGTCGCCATTGCGATCGGCGGGCTGTGGGTGCTGGGCGCGAATTACCTGCCCGATAGCGCCTATGCCGCCGCTTTCGAAGGCGCCGACAGCGTCGCAGCCGCGAACGGGCTCACGGAAAACGCGATTTAACGTGCTCCGGAGTTTCCCGGGTCAACCCGATCTTAACCCTTCCGGGCTTACGCATTGAAACCATACCCGCCCGCCAAACGACTAAGGGCGCTTACTAGGGGGCTAGATTAGCCATGGATAGGAAGAAGCTGGTTCTGCTGCTTGGCGCGCTGATCATCGCTGTCGGTACCGCTTTTGCCGCGCGGAGCATGTTCGCAGGCGGCGCCGCACCCGAAGCGGTCGCCGCGCCCGAGCCCACCGGACCCAAGGTGCTTGTCGCGCAGCGCGCCCTGCCCTCGGGCACGATCATCACCGCCGATGCGCTGGGTTACCAGCAATGGCCCGAGGAACTGGTGCAGGATGCCTATTTCCTCGATGGCGAAAGCGACGTGAACCAGCTGCTCGGCACTGTCGTGCGCTATCCCGTCACTGCCGGCGAGCCTGTCACCCAAGGCTCGCTGGTGAGCCCGGGCGACCGCGGCTTCCTCGCGGCGGCGCTCGGTCCGGGGATGCGTGCGGTAACCGTACCCGTCTCGGCCCGCACCGGCGTTGCCGGCTTCGTCTTCCCGGGTGACCGCGTCGATCTCGTGCTCACCCAAACCGTCGAAGGCGAAGGCCGCCCGCTCAAGGCCGCCGAGACCGTGCTGCGCAACCTGCGCGTGCTCGCCACCGACCAGTCGACCGAACAGGTGTCCGACGAACAGGGCAAGACCGTCGTCCGCGCCTTCCGCACTGTAACGCTCGAAGTGACGCCCAAGATCGCCGAAAAGATCGCCGTCGCCCAGACCGTCGGCACCCTGAGCCTCGTCCTACGCTCGATCGCGGACAACCAGGCCGAACTCGAACGCGCGATTGCCTCGGGCGATGTCCGCATCCCCGATGACGCCACCCCCGAAGAGGAGGAGCGGATCCTGCGTGCTGCGATGGGTCGCCCGATCGACAAGGGCTCGACCTACGCCACCGGCGGCGACGTTTCGCGCTTCCAGCGCTCGTCGATCCCGCCGCAGGACGATGGCGGCGACGCCAAGTCCACTCCGGCCGGACCGGGCGTTTCGGGGACGAGGGGCGGAGCGCCGGTCATCACCGGGCCGAGCGTCCGCGTCACCCGCGGCCAGCAGACCACCGAAGTTCCGGTCAGTGGCGGCATCGCCGCGGCCACCGGGCAGGGCGTTCGCAATGCGGGCAAGACCGTGCCCAGCGCCATGCTGACGGTGCGCTGAAGCGCGCGCCGAGGAGACAGAAAATGACCGGGGCACTTACCCAGTTCACAGCGCACGGGGCCGAAACCATGCGCGCAAGCCGGACCATCCGAGGGGGTCAGACAATGAAACGCCGCCTGAAAGCGAAACTGCTGCTGGCAAGCCTTGCGCTCGTCCCGCTGGTGGCAGCCATGCCCGCGACCGATGCCACCGCGCAGCAGGTCATCAAGCCCAGCCAGGAGATCGTCCTGTCGATTGGCCGCGGCGAGCTCGTCACCGTGCCGGGCGCGATGACCGATGTCTTCGTCGCCAACGAGAACATAGCCGACGTCCAGATCAAGTCGCAGCGCCAGCTCTACGTCTTCGGACGCGCCGGCGGCGAGACCACGATCTATGCCAGCAATGCGCGAGGCGACGTCATCTTCTCGGCCAATATCCGGGTGGGCAGCAACATCTCGAGCATCGACCAGATGCTTGCGCTCGCCATGCCCGATGCCAAGGTCAACGTCGCGACGATGGGCACCAACACCGTGCTTCTTACCGGCACGGTCAAGGCACCCGAGGACGCCGCCGAGGCCGAGCGTCTCGTCCAGGCCTTCCTCGGCGAGGAGGCCAATGTCATCAGCCGGATGAAGACCGCGACGCCGCTGCAGGTCAACCTGCAGGTCAAGTTCGCCGAAGTCAGCCGCAGCCTCGTTCGCGAGATCGGCGGCAATCTCACCCAGATCGACGGGTCGAGCGGTTTCCGCTTCGGCGTCGGCACGGGTCGCGAGCTCGGGGGGTCCCAGGATTGGTCGCCGCAGGGCCCGCTCGGCGTCGGCAACAATGTCGCTCAATCGGCCTTCATCCTGCCCGACGGGACCGAAATCCCCGGGCCGGCCGTAAGTTCGCAGGACGGCACCACCATTTCCGGCCTAGGTCGCCTGTTCGGCATCGACACGCTGGGCGCGCTCGACCTGTCGGAGCGCCTCGGCCTCGTCACCACGATCTCGCAGCCCAATCTCACCGCTCTGTCGGGCGAGACCGCGACCTTCCTTGCAGGCGGCGAGTTCCCGATCCCGATCGCCCAGGGCCTCGGCAACGTGGCGATCCAGTTCCGCCAGTTCGGCGTAAGCCTGTCCTACACGCCGACCGTGCTTTCGAACGGCCGCATCTCGATGCGGGTCCGCCCGGAAGTCTCCGAACTGTCGAGCCAGGGCTCGATCACGCTCAATGGTTTCCAGGTCCCCGCGCTCACCACCCGTCGCACCGAAACGACGGTCGAGCTGGGCTCGGGCCAGAGCTTCATGATTGCAGGGCTGATGAGCAGCAATTCGCAGAATGCGCTCGACAAGGCGCCGGGTCTTGGCGACGTGCCGATCCTCGGCAACCTCTTCCGCAGCCGGGAATTCCGCCGCGGCGAGAGCGAGCTGGTGATCGTCGTGACGCCCTATCTCGTGAAGCCTGTGGATGCGAACGACATCGTGCTTCCGACCGACGGCTATCGTTCGGCGAACGAGCTCGAACAGCTCATCGCTTTCCAGAACCATGCCGGCCAGTCGGGTGCCGATCGTCCCAAGCCGACCGCGGCCGGGGATGACGCACCCTCGCCCGACATCAGCAATGCCGACCCGTCGGCGATCGTGCCCAACAACGTGCCGCAGCTACCGAAACCGGCCAAGCGCGCTGACGATCGCGGACGCGGACGCACCGACCGCACCGCGGATTCCGACGGCGCGGCCGCGCCCGGCTTCAGCCTGTAACGCGAGAGGAAAGGTAATCCCATGACCCTTCAACGAAACCGCAAGCGGCCCCGCGCCCTGCGTATCGCCCCCGGCGTCGCAATCGCCCTCTCGCTCGGCCTTGTGCTTGGCGGATGCGCGGGCATGCCGACCAACCGCACGCTCTATTCGGTCAAGCAGCCGGTGGTGGAACGGACCAATTTCACGCTCGATGTGAACACCGATGCCTCCGGCCTGCCGATTTCTGAACAGCAGCGGCTCAATGGCTGGTTCGAGGCGATGGACCTCGGCTATGGCGACCGCATCTCGATCGAGAACCCGACCGCCAACCCGGCGGTGACGAACGCGGTGAACGACCTCGCCGGCCGCTATGGCCTGATGGTGAGCGAGACCGCGCCGGCGACCGAGGGCATGATGCAACCCGGCCAGGCGCGCGTCGTCATAAGCCGGTCCGAGGCGCGCGTGCCCGGATGTCCGGACTGGTCGGCGCCTGCCGATGCCAATTACACGAACGCAACCAGCCCCAATTTCGGCTGCGCGACCAACAGCAACATCGCCGCGATGGTGGCCGATCCGCAGGACCTTCTCGAAGGCAAGAAGGGGGATAGCGAAACGGTCATCTCCACTTCGAACAAGGCGATCGGTGCCCTGCGCGATGCCGAGCCCACCGGGGCGCGGGGTCTCATGAATGCGGTGGCCGGCGGTGGCGGCGGCGGCGGTGCCGGCGGCGGCGGCGGCGGCGGAGGAGGAGGAAACTAAGCCATGAATGCTCCCTGGAAAAACGGTCTTCCCGGCAATCGCGATCCGTTCGCGGCCTATATCTGCGACGACACCGCACTCGACGTGCTGCGTCCGGTCGTGATCGAAATGGGCTGGCAGCCGGAAAAGTGCAACAAGGGCGGATTGCGCAATGCAATCCAGTCGCTTTCGGTCAGCGCTTCGCCGGCGATCCTCTTCGTCGACCTGTCGGAAAGCGGCGATCCGCTCAATGACATCAACGCGCTCGCCGAAGTGTGCGAGCCGGGCACGGTCGTGATCGCGATCGGCCAGGTCAACGACGTGCGGCTCTATCGCGATCTGCTTGCAAGCGGGATTCACGATTACCTGCTCAAGCCGCTTTCGGCGCAGCAAGTGCACGATGCCCTCAACAACGCGCTGACCGTGTTCACCGCGCCGCGTTCGGGTGACGGCGACACAGTGCGCCGCCACATCTCGACCGCGGTGGTCGGCACGCGCGGCGGCGTCGGCGCCTCGACGCTGGCGACCTCGCTCGCCTGGCTGTTCTCCGACCATCACAAGGCGCCGACCGCGCTGCTCGACCTCGACGTCCATTTCGGGACCGGCGCGCTTGCACTCGATCTCGAACCGGGCCGCGGGCTGACCGACGCGATCGACAATCCCAGCCGCATCGACGGCCTGTTCATCGAACGCGCCATGATCCGGGCGAACGACAACCTCTCGATCCTGTCGGCCGAAGCTCCGATCAACCAGCCGTTGATGACCGATGGATCGGCCTTCGTGCAGCTGGAGGAGGAGTTCCGCCAGGCCTTCGAGATGACGGTCATCGACATGCCGCGCAACATGCTGATCAACTTTCCGCAGCTGCTCGGCGACGTGAACCTCGTACTCGTCACCTGCGAATTGACGCTCGCCTCGGCGCGCGATGCGATCCGCATCCTGTCGTGGCTCAAGACCAATGCCGCGCACGCGCACCCGATGATCGTCGCGAACAAGGTCCAGCCGGCCGTCGCCGAGATCTCCAAGGCGGATTTCGAAGCCTCGATCGAGCGCAAGATCGACTTCGTCATTCCCTACGACATCAAGGCGGCCTCGAACGCGGCCAAGCTGGGGCAAGTGTTCGTCGATGCGAACCGTTCGAGCAAGGCGACCGCCGCGATCAAGCAGCTCGCCGAACGCGTGATGGGCGCGAGCGAGGACGATCTCGAGAGCATAGCGGAAGAGAAGAAATCGCTACTTGGCAGCTTCGACTTCAAGTCACTGCTGGCCAAGAAGGACAAGAGCGAGGCCGAAGCGGCCGAATGACGGGGCGCGCGCGGGGGCCGGACGGACGGGCCGACAGGCCTGCACGCTCCGCGCCCCCGCAGTGACCGTCACGTGGGACCGCAAGGTCCGGGGAATGAATTGAGGCAGGAGCCAGAGGCATGAGTTTTTTCGAGACCCTGCTCATTACGGGCGTGATCTTCGGCGTCCTGCTGATCGGCTATCTCCTGCTCGATGGTGCGGGTGTGGGCAAGGCGCAGAAGCGCCGCGTCCAGGCGCTGCGCTATCGCCACTCCGAAAGCCTCGACGCCAAGGTCGAATCCCAGTTCAAGCGCGCAATCGCCGCACGCAAGCCCAAGCTCTACCGCAAGGCGGGCGCCGGCTCGCGGCTCGAGGCGCTCGAAGGGCGGCTCGACCGGACCGGCAAGGGCTGGAGCCTGTCGCAATATCTCTATTCCAGTCTCGGCCTGTGGATCGCGGTCGCGGTGATCATCTATATCCAGAGCGGGGCGTTGCTGCTCTCGCTCGGCGTCGGCCTGCTGGTGGGCGCCGGTATCCCGCACATGGTGGTAGGTTTCTTCATCAAGAGGCGCACCAACGCGTTCAACGCCAAGTTCCCCGACGGGATCGAGCTGCTCGTGCGTGGGCTTCGCTCGGGGCTCCCGGTGACCGAGACGCTCGGCGTGGTCGCGCAGGAAGTGCCCGGCCCGGTGGGCGAGGAATTCAAGGGCATCACCGAACGCATCAAGATCGGCAAGACGATGGAGGACGCGCTCCAGGACACCGCCGACAGGCTCGATATCCCGGAATTCAACTTCTTCTGCATCACGCTCGCGATCCAGCGCGAAACGGGGGGCAACCTCGCCGAGACGCTGTCGAACCTTGCCGACGTGCTGCGCAAGCGTGCCCAGATGAAGCTCAAGATCAAGGCGATGAGTTCCGAATCCAAGGCGTCGGCCTACATCGTCGGTTCGCTTCCCTTCATCGTGTTCGCCATGATCTTCTGGATCAATCCGGAATATATCGGCGGCTTTTTCACCGATGACCGTCTGATCGTCGCCGGGCTCGGCGGGTTCACGTGGATGGGCATTGGTGCCTTCGTCATGGCCAAGATGGTCAGCTTCGAAATCTAATCTATCCGGGAAACAGAACCATGCTGAACCAACCCCCCGGACCCACCCTGCTCGGCTTCGACGTCGTGCTCGTCGGCTCCATCCTCGCCGGGATCGCGGCGCTCGCCGTGCTCGTCGCGATCTACAGCGCGGTGACGATCAAGGACCCGATGGCGAAGCGCGTGAAGGCGCTCAATTCGCGGCGCGAGGAGCTGAAGGCGGGCATCGTCACAAGCAGCGCCAAGAAGCGCGCCAGCCTCGTTCGGCGGACCGATACGACCGACAAGGTCAAGGACCAGCTCAGCCGGATGAAGGTCCTGCAGCAGAGCCAGGTCGAAGCGGTTCAGCAGAAGCTCGCCTATGCCGGCTACCGCAACAAGGAACTGGCCGTCCTCATCATCGGCCTGCGCGCGGTGCTGCCGATTGTGTTCGGGTCTGTCGGCTTGCTCGTGTTCTATTGGGCCAACTATTTCGACAACGGCCCGTTCATGCAGCTCATGGGCTTCGCGGCTACCGTTCTGCTCGGCTACAAGGGCCCGGAACTCTATCTCAGCAACAAGGCGTCGAAGCGCACGGCAGAAATCCAGAAGGGCCTGCCCGACGCGCTCGACCTGCTCGTCATCTGCGCCGAGGCCGGTTTGACCGTCGATGCCGCGTTCAACCGCGTGGCGAAGGAACTGGGGCGGGCCTATCCCGAACTCGGCGACGAATTCGCGCTGACCGCGATCGAGCTGTCGTTCCTCAACGAACGCAAGACCGCGTTCAACAACCTCGCCTATCGCGTCAATCTCGACGCGGTGAAGGGCGTGGTGACGACCATGATCCAGACAGAGCGTTACGGCACCCCGCTCGCTTCCGCGCTGCGCGTGCTCTCAGCCGAATTCCGCAACGAGCGCATGATGCGCGCCGAAGAAAAGGCAGCGCGCCTGCCGGCGATCATGACGGTGCCGCTGATCCTGTTCATCCTGCCGGTGCTGTTCATCGTCATTCTCGGACCGGCGGCCTGTTCGATCTCGGATGCGCTCATAAAATAGGCGCACGATCCCAATCGAGAACCGGCCGGGCCCGCAAGAAGCGAGCCCGGCCGGTTCGCGTTTGCGCGTTGCCTTCGGGGTTTTCAGACCGCGGGCGTTTCCACGGAGGTGTCTTCGGAAAGGGCGATGGCGCGTTCGTAGAGCCGCTGGAGCAGGCGCTTCACCTCCTTCTGCTCGGCAGGGGCGAGCCCCTCGAACAGCTCGGCCTCCGTCGCAAGCGCGAGCGGCATGATCTCGGCATGGACCGCCCGGCCCTCCGCCGTCAGCTCCAGGAGGTGCGAGCGTCCGTCCGCCTCGTTCGCGGCGCGCGCGATTAGGCCACGTTCCTCCAGCACCTTGCACGCCCTGTTGACCGCGACCTTGTCCATCAATGTCGCGCGGGTGAGGTCGCGCTGCGTGCGCCCCTCGCGCCCCGTCCCGTTCGCCGTGTCGCCCAGCACCGCCATCACCCGCCATTCGGGGATCTTGAGCCCGAAGCGCTTGCGATAACGCTCCGCGATCAGGCTGCTGACCGCATTCGAGGCGAGCGAGAGGCGGTAGGGCAGGAAGCCGCCGAGCCCCCAGGGTTGGTCGGTCTCAGTCGTGGCGGGCGCATCGGCGCTAAAGATTTGTGTCATGCCGGTTAGTTTCTAGTGAAACCAGTGCGTCATGCAAGTGTCATGTCGCGCAGCCCCGCGCTCACTCGTAGGTGCGCTCCTCCCACCAGGGGTAGAAATCGGGCATGTCCTTGCTGACCCTGCCGGGATAGACCGGGCGGCGTTTGTCGAGGAAGCTCGCTATCCCCTCCTTCGCATCGGCCCCGCGCGAAAGGCGGTAGATCGCGCGGGAATCGATCTTGTGCGCCTCCATCGGATGATCCGCGCTCATCAGCCGCCACATCATCGCCCGCGTCATCGCGACCGAAATGGCCGAGGTGTTCTCGGCGATCTCGCTTGCGAGGTCCTTTGCCGCAAACATAAGGTCGGCCGGCGCATGGACCGACCGCACCAGACCCCCCGCCTTGGCCTCGGCGGCATCGAACACCCGGCCCGAATAGCACCATTCGAGCGCTTGCGAGATGCCGACAATGCGCGGCAGGAACCAGCTTGAAGCGGCTTCGGGCACGATCCCGCGCCTCGCGAAGACGAAGCCGTAGCGAGCGGTCTCGCTTGCCAGGCGAATGTCCATGGCAAGCTGCATCGTCGCGCCGACGCCAACCGCGACCCCGTTGCAGGCCGAGATCAGCGGCTTTTTCGATTCGAACAGGCGCAGCGTAAGCAGGCCCCCGCCGTCGCGCACGCGGCTGTCGGACAGGTCCTTGACCTCCTCGCCGCTGGAAAAGACCTGGCCTCCGCCTTCGGGTGTGAGATCGGCACCGGCGCAGAATGCCTTTTCGCCGCTGCCCGTAAAGATCACCGCGCGCACTTTGTCGTCGGCATCTATATCGTCCATCGCGGCGATGATCTCAGCCCCCATCGTGCCGGTATAGGCGTTCATCTTTTCTGGGCGATCGAGGGTGATGGTGGCGATGCCGTCGGCCTTTTCGACCGTTATCTGGGTGGGGTTGGTCATGGGTTGCACTCTCCTTCGGCGGTCACGATGGCACGGCTTTCGGCAAAGAAAAACCTGTCAGATTGGCCGGGGATGAAGAGCGGGTGAATATCGATCCCAAAGTTTGGGAAATTTTGCCGATCTTGCGCAAAGAGCCTTGGCCAGCACCTGCTGGTGAACCGCCAAAAGTCAGGATTTCCGCCATTTCGCAAGTTTGGCACGGGCTGTGCAGAGTCTTGGGCATGAAGCGGAACGACTTCCGCACCGAACCGAACCAAAGCCAAGGAGACCGACCCATGTTGAACACCGATACCAGCCGCAACCTCGTCGCCGCCGCCATCTCGCTGGGCGTGAGCGCCATCCTCTTCGCCTATGCGATCATCCCCGCCAGCCCTTCGCTGGTCGCCTGATCCGCCGGGCCATTCACCAAAGGAATACCGCAATGTTCGCCGTCACCAGCCAGACCCTGCTCGCCGCCGCCGTCTCGATCACGCTTTGTGCGATCCTGTTCGCTTATGCGATCGTCCCGGCCACACCGAATCTCGTCATCTGATCCCCCGTCCCCCGCGCGGGACCCACCAGTCCCCCACCCCCACCGGGTCCCGCAACCGAACCCCCGCCGCATCCCGGCGGGGGTTTTCGCTTGGCCCAGCGACTGCCGCCCGCGCCCAATCGGTGACATCGCGTCATCGCAACGGCGCCGACCGCTTACCGGGCAAGCCCGCGCTCGCGCCCGCGGCGATAGAGCCTGTTCATGAAGTCCTGGTCAAACAGGTCCTGATCGCCTTGCTCGGCCTCGGGCCCGATGCTCTCGATATCGAGCACCAGCCCGGTCTCCTGCGCGTATTGCTTGAGGATCAGGATCTCGCCTTGGTCGGCCTGCTTGATCGCAGTGAACAGGGCGCGCTCCATGATCGAGAAGGCATCGGGCTTCACCACTTTGTGGACCGCGCCGAGCGCGCCGTTGTAAAGGACGGTAAGACGCGCATCGACCTTGGTCCCGTTGGCCTGGTCCTCGAACGCGACGGCCGGGGGGATGACGAGGATACTCGAAACCACTCCGCCATCGACATGCAGCTCGCTGAAGCGCTGCTGCCCGCTGGTGACGTCGATCAGGACCGGAGGGAAGAATCCCGGAATGCTGGCCGAAGCGAGCAGCACCTTGCGAAACAGGGCATAGCGTTCGGCGCTGTCGCTCGAAGCGATGGCTCCCATGTCCCATACCACGCCGCGCTGCGCGTCGAGATTGGCGGTCATCACCAGCAACCTGCGTCCGCGCGCATGCTCCTGCGCGACCCTGTCGATTACGGAAGTATCGGCATAGCGCTCGATCAGTTCGGCGAGCGGTTCGGTAGTCGCCAGCGCAGGCCCGCCCAGAAGACCTTGGACGGAGCGCATGCGGTAGATCATGCGCGCATTGATCCCGGTATAGAGCTCTTCGAGACGGCTATCGTACTCCTCGCCGAGGAAGGCGAAGGGCGCAATCAGTGCGCCGGTGCTCACGCCCGAGACGATGTCGAATTCGGGCCGGGTTCCAGCTTCGCTCCACCCGCCGAGATAGCCTGCGGTGAAAGCGCCCTTGTCGGCGCCCGAGGAAATGGCGAGCATTTCGAGCCGCCCGGTGCTCCCGGTCTGCGCCCGCTGCGCTGCGGCCCGTGCGCGCCAGCCGTTCCAGGCGCTGGCTCTGCCGTCTTGCCAAAGCCGGGCGTTTTCGAACCCCGGGACGACGGCGCCGACCTGCGCGTCTGCGGAGACCTGCGGACGTTCGGGCAGCGCGCCGCAGGCCGACAGGGCCGCGGCGGCCACGACGCCCAACACCGTCCTTGCGAGGTGTGCGATCATGGCCTGCCCGCGATTGCGCATCTGCGTCCCCCCTGCATCGTCAGCACTTCCGTCTCCTAACGCATCGCACATCGAATCAAACGAAAAAGCCCGCCGGAATCGCTCCGGCGGGCTGTTCGTCTCCGGCAATGCCGGCGTTTCGCGGATCAGCGCGGAGGCATGCGGCCACCGCGAGCGATCAACGAGGGGCCATGCGGATCGCGCCGTCGAGACGCACATCCTCGCCGTTGAAATAGCCCGTCTCGATCATGCACATGGCGAGCTTGGCGTATTCCTCGGGCAGGCCGAGCCGCTTGGGGAACGGCACGGAGGCGGCGAGCGCTTCCTTCACCTGCGGCGGGGCGGCGGCCATCAGCGGGGTGTCGAAGATGCCGGGCAAGATCGTGTTCACCCGGATGCCTTCACGCATCAGGTCGCGCGCGATGGGCAGCGTCATGCCGACGACCCCGCCCTTCGACGCCGAATAGGCGGCCTGGCCCATCTGACCGTCTTCCGCGGCGACGGAGGCGGTGTTGACGATCGCTCCGCGGTCGCCGTCCTCGGACAGCGGGTCCAGTGTCATCATGCCCGCGGCCGACTTGGCGATGCAGCGGAAGGTTCCGATGAGGTTGACCTGAATCACGAAATCGAAGGCCGAAATCGGGAAATGCTTGATCTCGCCCGATTGCTTGTCGCGGCTGGCGGTCTTGATCGCGTTGCCGATGCCGGCGCAATTGACGAGGATGCGCTCCTGCCCGTGGGCTTCGCGCGCCTTGGCGAAGGCCGCATCGACGTCTTCATCCGAAGTCACGTTGACCTTGCAGAACACGCCGCCCAGTTCCTTGGCAGCTTTTTCCCCGTCCTCTTCCTTGAGGTCGAAGATCGCGACCTTGGCGCCCTTCGCGGCAAGCGCGCGGGCGGTGGCAAGGCCGAGGCCCGAGGCACCGCCGGTGACGACGGCGGGGGTTTTTGCAGATACTTCCATTACTCTCTCCTGTCGGTCGGAAACTTGTTGTTCCTGAAACTCTTACACGGTCTCGACGATGGTCACGTTGGCGACGCCGCCACCTTCGCACATCGTCTGCAGGCCGTATTTCTTGCCATGCCGCTTCAGCGCGTGGACCAGCGTCGCCATCAGCTTGGTTCCGCTCGCGCCAAGCGGGTGGCCCAATGCGATCGCGCCGCCGTGGACGTTCAATTTATCCGGGTCCGCGCCGGTATGCTTCAGCCAGGCGAGCGGCACCGGGGCAAACGCCTCGTTCACCTCGTACAGGTCGATGTCGCCGATCTTGAGCCCCGCGCGCTCGAGCGCCTTGTCGGTTGCGAAGAGCGGTTCCTCAAGCATGATCACCGGATCGCCCGCCGTGACGGTCAGGTTGTGGATGCGCGCGATGGGCGTCAGACCATATTTCTTAAGCGCCTCTTCGGAGACGACCAGCACCGCGCTCGACCCGTCGCAGATCTGCGAGGACGAGGCCGCGGTGATCTTGCCCTCGGGCGACAGGAGCTTGACGCCCGCGATCCCTTCGAGGGTCGCATCGAACCGGATGCCTTCGTCCACGGTGTGCATCTCGGTACCCTCTGGGGTCTCGATCTCGATGGGAACGATTTCGTTTTCAAACGCGCCGGCCTGCGTCGCGGCGATCGCCTTTTCGTGGCTGGAAAGCGCGAAGCGGTCGAGATCGTCCTTGGAAAAGCCGTGCTTCTTGGCGATCATTTCGGCGCCCATGAACTGCGAGAACTGGATGCCGGGGAATTTCTCCTCGAGCCGGGGCGACTTGTAGTGGCCGAGGCCCTCCTTCATGTGGAGCGTCGCGTTCGAACCCATCGGCACGCGGCTCATGCTTTCGACGCCGCTCGCGATGACGACGTCCTGCGTGCCGCTCATCACCGCCTGTGCGGCGAACTGGATTGCCTGCTGCGAGGAGCCGCACTGACGGTCGATCGTCACCGCCGGGGTCGAATCCGGCAGGTTCGAGGCGAGCACGCCCATGCGAGCGACCTGCATCGCCTGTTCCCCAGCCTGCGTGACGCAGCCGGTGATGACATCGTCGACCGCATTGGGGTCGATCCCGCTGCGGTCCATGATCGCGTCCAGCGACGCGGCGAGCAGATCGACCGGGTGCACCCCGGCCAGCCGCCCGCCGCGGCGGCCACCGGCCGTGCGGACAGCTTCGACGATATAGGCTGTGCTCATCTCTCTCTCCTTGTGATCCCGAAAACGCGATCCCGAAAACCGGTTGCGGTTTGATACTCGCCTATGGGACGGGCGAGCGGGAATCAAGCGGGCAAAATCGGGCAGCAACGCGCCGCGAATGCCTTGCCAGCGGGGCGACGTGCTGGCAGGCATCGCTGCGTGAGCACAGCGGCGCCCAGGACCCTCTTCGCGATCAATCCCGCGCTCGACCGGGCGGCCCTCGCGCGGCGCTTTGCCGCGACCGGGCGTGTCCAGGTGCGCGACGTGCTGACCCCCGAAAGCGCGCGCGAGGTCCTGACGGTACTGGCGAAGGGCACGGCCTGGGGCATGGCGACCGGCGCGGGCGAGGCCGAGCCCAAGAGCTTCCGCGCCGAGGAAACCGGCACTCCGCAGGGTCAGCAGGCGCTTGGCGCGGCATTCAAGGCCGCCGAAGAACACACGTCGCGCGGCGAATACGGTTTCCGCTTCGCGCATTACCCGATCCTGACCGCGGTGCAGGAAGGCTGGCGGGGGAGCGAGGCGCACCAGATTCTGCTCGAACACATCAACGCGCCTGCCTTCATGGAGCTCGCCCGCTCGGTGACGGGGATCGAGGCACTGTTCAAGGCCGACGGGCAGGCGACCCTGTTTGCCCCCGGCCATTATCTCGGCCGCCACATCGACAGCCATGTCGCCGAAGGCTGGGAAGTCGCATACGTCCTCAATTTCGCGCGCGATGACTGGCATCCGGACTGGGGCGGCTATCTCCTCTTCCTCGACGAGGATGGCGACGTGGTCGAAGGATTCCGCCCTCGCTTCAACGCGCTCAACCTATTCAAAGTGCCCCAAGCGCACTTGGTGAGTTACGTCCCGCCCTTCGCGCCGGTCGGGCGGCTCGCCGTGACCGGCTGGCTGCGCACGAAATGAACCCGCCCTCCCCCACGATCTCCGCGGCCGAGGCGATGGTG
>Ga0207419_1000403_pt1 | contig 37291 bp, 27 predicted proteins | sample ElkSloMetagenome_4_FD_184723 | JGI IMG/M metagenome (GOLD analysis project Ga0207419, IMG submission 184723) | Hot spring microbial communities from Elkhorn Slough, Monterey Bay, USA - MD2A (version 2) | ecosystem: Environmental > Aquatic > Marine > Intertidal zone > Estuary: Microbial mat ...
GGCTCTGCTTTTGATCGTTGTCATACCGCAGTTCGAAGAGATGTTTCAGAGCTACGGTGCTGACCTCCCTGCATTCACTCGAATGGTGATCGGTTTCTCAGAATTCGCGCAAGCCAACTTCCTCTTCATGCTGATCGCCGTGATTGGTATTGGCGTCGGGTTTGTGCAGCTGAAAAAGCGAAACAAGAAATTCGCTCACCTCCTTGACAGGATATCCTTGAAAATACCAGTTATCGGGCCAGTCCTCGAGAAATCGGCCTTGGCGCGATTCTCGAGCACGCTAGCTACAACCTTTGCCGCGGGCGTCCCGCTCGTCGATGCTTTGAAGACGGTGGCCGGCGCAACCGGGAACGTCGTATTTGAAGAGGCGGTACTTCAGATTCGCGAGGATGTGGCAACGGGTCACCAGATGCAGCTGGCCATGCAGCAGACCGGACTCTTCCCTCCCATGCTCATCCAGATGACGGCGATTGGTGAAGAAGCCGGCTCCCTCGACGCCATGCTTCTCAAGGTTGCCACTTTTTACGAGGAGGAGGTAAACAATACGGTCGACGCACTCTCCAGCCTGCTCGAACCGATCATTATTATCTTCATCGGCGTGGTCGTCGGCGGCATGGTCGTAGCCATGTATCTGCCGATCTTCCAGATGGCCTCGGTGATGTAAGATACTTTGCCGCAACAGATGATTTGACTGCTTTTTTGTCAATTTAGATTATTTTGTCAATCTCTCGTCAATCAGCTGATCCGAGAACCATCGGATCAGCTTTTTTTTGCCTGATGTTGGAAGTCGTACTGTGGCTGCTTCCTGTTCTTGCATTCAGCATTTGGTATAAATCTGCGTTTCTACCTCCATCCTCTTTCTTTCCTGAGCACCTTTTAATAATTTCTGCGATTGTCGCCGTAAGCTGCGCCTCCCGTATTTTTCTTGCCTTTGCAAATGTAAAAAATTCAGCCCGAAGACTATTATCCATCCTTTGCATTTTTGGCCCTCTTTTGGCACTGACAGCATTCTATGCAGCAATCATTTCAGGCCAACTAATTCTTGGTCGAGTCATTACTGTCGACCTGCTAGCTTCATACATGGACAGCAACTTCTTTGCGATGTTGGATGCCCTTCAGGTTTCAGTGCTTTCAGTGGCGGCGATCGCATTTTTCTTTTTGGTCATAGGCATCTGTCTTGCAGCCATCTGGGAAAAGCGTCTCACTTGGCCCAAGCAAATACAGCAATTCACCTCGCGTTTTTTTCTGAATTCGGTAGTGGTCTGCCTGCTGTTATTCTCATTCCTCACAATATTCAATTATTCGGCCTATCCTCCGACGAAACAGCGAGAGCCTTTCGCATTGAGCTTGTTCCCGCCGGTGGCAAGCGTTGCTCTTCAGAGCTTGCGGATCGATCCCTCTTTAATTGAAATTAGAAAAGCACAACTTGAAAAAGAGCGTTTCTTGTATCGCGGGGACTTAGAAATAAACTATCCCAACGTTATTATGATTGTGGTGGATGGACTTCGAGCGGACCGCCTCGGCGTCTTGGGGCATGATCGGGAAAATACGCCTTTTCTTTCGCGTTTGAGCACCGCAGGGTTTTTTGAGCATGAGCGAAGCATTTATGCAGTATGTGGGGAATCAACCTGCGGCGTCATTTCTCTTCTGAGCTCTCTTTATCCCCATGAGTATGGGGCCGAGAATTTCACGCTAACGGAAGCACTTAAACGAAATGGCTTCAAAACCCGGTTTTTCTTGAGTGGCGACCATCAGAGTTTTTTCAATCTTGATCGATTCATGGGACCAGCCGATCAATACGTTGATGGAAAAACCTTTCCAGGATATATCAACGATGATTCCCAAGTCCTTAGCGAATTAGCGAGTGTTCCTGATTACGACGGAACTCCAACTTATTTTCACTTTCATTTAATGTCTGCACACGTGCTAGGAACCAAACTTCCTCAATTCGAGAAATATCAACCTGCTCAGAATTACGCGATCAATCGATCTACCGAACTTCAATACAGCCTTAACTTTTACGATAATGGGATCCTCCAACTTGACTGGGTGATTTCAGAGATCGTGGAGCTCCTCGACGAGAAAGGGTATATGGATGGAGCCGTTTTCGCTGTTACGGCGGATCATGGCGAACTGTTAGGCGAGCACGGACTCTGGGGTCATGCGTCTAGTCTTTACGAACAAGAACTTCGGATTCCGTTACTAATCGCACCCTCTTTTGGAGAAGCGCAGGAAACACCGAAACAACTGCAAAGTCCGCCCGTAGCTAGTCAAATTGACCTGGCTCCGACAATTGCAGACATGGTGGGAATCTCCATACCGTCCCTCTGGCAAGGAAAAGCGATGAAATCTATCGATGAGGGACGACCAGTTCTGATTTTTCAGGGATCAGATGTCGGAGTTGTGTTGCAAATTGATACTGGTCAAACAATAAAGTTTTGGCGAAATATGCGGACAGGGGAAGAATTTATTTACGACCTTGCAAATGATCCCGGAGAAACCAACAATCTTCGCAGTGACTATTCAAGCTCTCGATTGCTGAATACCTTGCGGAAAAGAGCCCTACTTTCTCTGGGCACCCAGAGATTCGATATAGAGGGCTCTCCGTGAGCTTTAAAATTTAAGGGACTTTAGATGTCGTCAATCTTAGATTCGGCCCCAGCTTGGGGCGTCTTTTTATTCACTGGCACTCTGGGCCTAATTATCGGTTCATTCCTAAACGTAGTGATTCTTAGATTGCCGAGGTCGCTCTTTTACGACTGGCGCTGCCAGTGCCGCGAGCTGCTGGAGATTGAGCCGGTATCCGAGGCCGAGAGGAGCCCGGCGGGTCTGGTGGCGGAGCGCTCGCGCTGTCCGAAGTGCAGCGCAAACATCGTCTGGTACGACAATATTCCGGTGGTCAGCTGGCTGATCTTGAAGGCTCGGTGCCGCGCCTGCGGAGCGGGAATTTCCTGGCGCTATCCGCTCGTTGAATTGGTGACGGCTCTCCTGTCGGTGCTGGTAATTCTCGAATTCGGGCCCACTGCTCAGGGGTTGGCCGCCCTGGTGCTCACCTGGGCGCTGGTGGCGCTGACCGGCATCGATTTCGACCACCAGCTTCTGCCGGATCAGATCACACTCCCCCTGCTCTGGCTGGGGCTGCTTTTGAACCTCTGGTTCGGCCTCTTTGTTCCTCTCGAGGATGCAGTAATGGGGGCCATCGTGGGCTACGGCATCCTCTGGAGCGTTTTTCACCTGTTCAAATTGCTGACCGGCAAGGAAGGCATGGGATTCGGTGACTTCAAGCTGCTCGGCGCCCTGGGAGCGTGGCTGGGATGGGCTGCTCTGCCAGCTATCATCCTTATCGCCTCGCTTGTCGGGTCAGTGGTCGGCATCCTGCTGATGGCGCTGACTCGCCACGGCCGCGAGGTACCGATCGCCTTTGGCCCGTACCTGGCCGCGGCAGGCTTCATTGTTCTGCTCTATGGTGACCATGTCAGCAACTTCTGGTTCGCTTTTCTGGCCTAATAGCTCACCTCCAATTCTAAGGTCAGATCAGATACTCTTAACAGGCCAACCAAGCAAAATCGATAGGAGGTAGTTTCCCCAATATGATTTACCTGGCCCTTGCTTGTAGGTATGACTCAATAATGTCTTCCTTGTCTTCGATACCAAGCCTCTCGAAGACAACATCTAGCATTTCGAAAACCAATTCGGATTCCGCAGAGTCAATAATATTGTTCAATTCCTCTGGATCTTCCGTAATCTCGAAAAGCCGGAAATTACTTATTTCCATTCTAGTTCTTTGCAGCATCAATTTGTAGATTCTGTCTCGAGAAACTCTTATCAGCGCAAGCTCTCCTCTAGATCTAATACTCTGATGCAATGTATACCTGACCGCTGGTGCGGGCTCAAGAAGGGAAATCCCCTGATATGTCGGAACTTCAGGAAAACCTAGGCAATCCAGAATCGTTGGCGATACATCGAGAAGAGTTCCGTAGGTCCTGTTTTCTAAACGACACTGCCCCGAGGGGTCAAGGAAGATAAACGGAATCCCAATATCTTCCTGGTAAGTTCTATAAGTATGATAGTAAAACCCTCGTTCTCCAAGTGCCTCTCCGTGGTCAGAGGTTATCGCGACGATAGCGTCATCCAGATAACCTTTCGTACCGAGTATATTTAAAATTTCTTTGATGTAATTATCTGCTTGAATCACGCCATTATCGTAGCCGTTTATTAATGCCTGTCGCCGCTCCGGCGCGATATAACGCGGGTCATACGACGCGAGCTCTGAGAGCGCTCTACTTGATGGCTGGAACCGCTCGAACGGAGGTTCGATTGCCGAAATTTGATGAGCAGAAATCAAATGAAAGTAAAAGAATGCGGGCTGATCTGAATAGTCCCCGATCTCGTTTAAATTGAGAACCACAGCTCTATCATCGTACATTGAATATTCGGGGAAGCGGCTATTGCCATCTAAATAAAGATCAATTCCTTCTCCATAAAGCTCCCTCAAATTATTCCACTCATGACTTGAGCTTAGTAAATAGTGGGTCTTGTATCCCGCGTCTTTTAATACGTCTGATATCTTATATAAGCCAAACCCAATATCCTCATACTCCCTGGACGCAAGTGTCGACATGATGCTGCACACTGACTCTGGGCAGGTGGCAGTGAAATTATCCACAAATTGTATTGCTGGACCCAAAGAACTCAAAAAAGGTGAAGTTTCGCGGCCGTATCCATAGATCGGCAAATGATCTGCCCTTAGAGCATCAGCAATAATAAGGATTACGTTTCGTCGAACTTCAATTTCTTTAAGTCTAGGCTTGATGTTTTTTCGGACGATTTGATCGTAGACCCGCTGTTCAGCACTTCTTGCATTGTTATACGTTGCATCAACACTTAGGAAGGAGCTTATTATTGGCTCGTGACCCCATTGACCTTGAAGGTGATTTGAATTCGCAACTAGCGATAGATAGACTATTGAAATTGATAGGGCGAATATATGAAAAAGGCCGCCTTGGCTGGGCGCTAAATGGCTTTTCATCAGTTTTGCGGCCAAGAGCCAGAACAATCCGAAAACAAAAAGCAGGATTGAATAAACCGCGAAAAAAGGGAATTCATAAAGGCGAGACATCGAATCAAGATGCCTTGGCAGGTCCGCGATAAAACCTGCCATCACATTCCCACCCCAAAACTTATTTGAATACCAGTTTATTGTGTAAACCAAAGCTAAATAAAACCAGTAACATGCAATCAAAGTGATCCAAATCAGATGCTTAAATCGGTTTTGAGGTATCGCACGTTCGAGAATCAATCTCAGAGCAAACAACGCAGAATTTAATAACACCAGGACTGACAAGTGGATCGGGATGACTTCCAATGAGTAGCCGAACCTTAAAGTAAACGTGACGATGAAAGCTACAGATAAAAATGCATGAAATAAAAAATATACAGAAGGCCGAACCATAGGAGGTGCACTCGTCTTTTCGTTTATTCCGCTTCAATTTTTCAACAAGATGTGAGGTCTCTCAGGCCACACCTACAAAAGTCAACAAGGCCGCCGCTCGATGAGCTTTTATTTTAATGCTCGACCTCAGTTCAACTGGCAGCACGCTGGCTATTGTCAAATCGTCGGTTTTTTAAATTTCTTAATTTCCAGGCCTTGGCTCCGATCTGCCCAAATAGCTATTGACCCTCGAAAATTTCAAACAATTATGGTTTTTAGAATGATGGACCACAAATTAATTTTCAAGAGACTCCAGTGCTTCCGGAAACACCGAGAGGCAACGTAAATCGACTGCTGAGTGATGTCATCTGATTCAAAAATCAGATACGGTCTTGGACTCCTTTTTAGAAGAAGATCAAACTATATGAATCCACCATCGCTTTTTCATTTCTTCCAAAACGTACGGCTGAGCAGCAACTTACTGCCATCCGAACCCTTACACGCGCTGGGAAACTGTAACTTAAAGAATTTTTAGAAGCGCCCGCGAAAGGCCAGGCCGAGATACGGTGCCGGGTCGGCATCATCGCTTGCCAGCCTGGTGCCGTTGGCGTCTCTGAGGGTGAGTTCTCCTGCAAATTCGAAGCCGGCAATGGCGCTGAAGGTGAAGACGGGATGGGCGTTATAGCTAGCCGCCAGGTAGCTCAGAACCGCCTCTTCCTCGCCGACGCCGTTCGGCACTGGTCCGCGCTCGTCCAGGCGGAACTGGAAATTTTCGTAGCGTGCGCCGAGCCCGAGGGTCCAGCCGTCGAAGGCGGTCGACTTGAGCTCCAGGCCGGGCCCTCGCGTGGCCGCCAGCCCTCCGCCGGTCTCCAGCGACAGGGTGTCGGTGATCTTCCAGTCGATGAGCAGGATCGGGAAGGCCGACACGCCGTCCTCGATCTCCTCGAAGACGCCGAAGCCGGGACCGATGCGCAGCCGGTCGCTGACGCGATAGTTGACTCCGGCGATCAGTCCCGTGGTTTGGCCCTCGCCTCGATCGCCTCCCTCCTCGGCACTCCATCTGACAAACGGGAGCGCGAACAGGTCGAAGCGTTCGCCGATACCGCGGCGGATTGATGCGCTGAGCTGATACTCGTTGATCTCACCCCAGGGGTCCATTCCGGCCAGGCCTGAATCGCCGCCGAAGCTGTAGTCGTCCACGTTGTAGCCGAGGGACAGGCCAAGGCTGTCGCGGGGGCCGGTCGCAAACCCCAGCCCTACCTCGATTGCCGCACGATCAACGGAATAGTCGCCGCCATCGTCGAGGTCCGAGTCGAACTGATGCACGGCACCGCCGCTCACGGTGAACTGCCAGGGCCCCTGGCCGACGCCTTCCGGCTGCGCCTGGGCGACAGACACCAGCAGGAAGATCCATCCAACGCCCGATAACTTATGCCTCATCAGAAACCGCCAACTAAAAAGAAGCGTAAGTATAGGCCTCCAAGTTATTGATTTCCAGCCAAGTCGATCTGTCGCAAAGCCAGACACGAGCCAATCCGCGCCGGCTTGTGCTATCCGAGATTGACGCTCGCGATGCTTGCTCGTGGCGCGGGTATGATTCAGACACAGCTCCCCCGCAAATTGCCTGCCGCTCGACGGCAAGGGGTAGCCGAACGGCCACCCTGAGCCGATGGCTCGGCGGCAATTTGAAGCCCCTGGGCTGGCAGAAGTCAGCGTCTTGAGCCCGTGCAGCGGAGACCTTATCCAGGCCCCGCCGACCCCATGGACGAAGGCGGCCGCGTGCGCCTCGATGTCGGATACTTAACTCTCCTGCGGATGTCGAGACAGAAAACGAATTCTGGAGCCAAGGGTGCCGCTAAGGCGGCGACTCTGGCACGGGCTTGCGATCGTGCTCGACCATGATCAACGCAGAGGGGTCGTAGCCCGCAGCGTCAGCAGCAGCCTTCAGCGCTTCCAGAGTCCCAGGGTCCAGGCGCGGACGGCGGGCGAGAACCCACAGGTAGGAGCGATTCGGGCCGGCCACCAGGGCGTATTCGTAGTCCTCATCGAGCTCGAAGATATTGTAGGCCCCGTAAAATGGGCCGAAGAAAGAGACCTTCAGCCGCCCCACCTCCGAACCCTCGATGAAATAGGCTTTTCCCTCGGCCTCTTCCCATTTGCCTTCGGCGGACCGATAGCCTCGATTCAGAACACGAACGCCGCCGTCCTCGCGCATCGAATATTGCGCCGTGACCTCTGACAGGCCGCGTTCAAAGCGATGATCCAGCCGCGCGATTTCATACCAGGTGCCGAGGTAGCGATCGAGCTGGAAATCGTCGACGGGTTCGATCCCGTCGGGAATGCCCGTGCAGCCTGCCAGAACAAGCAGAAAACCCAGGCTCGACTTTTTTATCGCCAGGAGCATTGATCGATCACCGTTGCGCCGGTGGCGCCGAAGCGGATGCCTGCATAAACGATCCCAAGAGCGATTGCCATTGCCAGCGCCCTCCCCCTCGGCCAATGCGCCCCACGCGATTCCCCCCGATGACGCGGCCTGTGGCAACGCATCAGAACCGGACCCGGACTCCGCCGTTGATGATGAATCCATCGTTGCGTGACCAGATGTCCGTGGTCCAGCGCCCGCTCGGCGTGCGCAAAGGCAGAACTAAGGGATCTTCCCGAGTCTGGCGAACGTTGAGCAGGTTTTCCGCGTTGACGAACCAGCTCAGGGCGCCGAGGGTGATTTCACCGAGCAGGCCGAGGTGCCAGTAGGGGTCACTTTCACCTCGGTAGGGGTTGTTATCCAAGCGCTGGGTGCCGGTGTAATAGGCTTCGAAACCGAGCCGCCCTCGCCCATGCTGCTCCCACATGGCAACGAAGCCCGCCGAATGCTTGGGCGTCAGGGCAATGCGCCGACGCTCGCCGCCGAGCGGATCACGCTCCGTCGCATCAAGATACAGGTAGCTGGCGGTCAGCTTGAAATCCCGCCAGTAATAGCGCAGGAGCACCTCCGAGCCGCGAATCCGCGATTCTCCGGGACTGTTGATCAGGCGCACCCGATTCAGTGGGTCGCCCGCCTTGAGGGCGAAGGGCTCAAGACGGGTGACGCCATCGACATTCGACCCGAACAGGGTCACGTTGCTTTCCAGATCCGCGAAACGGTAGCCGACGTCCAGCGACGCGGTGGTTGCGGTCTCTTCCTGCAGCCCCTGCAGGGGACTCAGTCGCGACAGGCCCGCAGCTTCGATATCCTCGACGAATGGCGTTGGAGCAAAGTAGCCTTGCCCGTAGGACGCGCGCACGGTCCAATCGCCGGGTCGGTAGAGCAGCGAGAGACGCGGACTGAATTGTCGGCCGTATTCGCTGTGGTCCTCGAAGCGCGCGCTCAGAGAGGCCGATACCTCCGAACCCAGCTCGCGCTGGACCTCAGCGAAAAGACCCGGAACGTCGTAGCGGTAATCAAAGGCCGGAAAATCCTTCGAGTCGAAGCGCTCCGACTGCAGGGCGAGACCGGCCACCCAGGTCGAGCGCGGGCGGTCACCGGCAATCGAGGCCTCGATCAGGTAGCTTTCCTGTCGATCGTCCTGGCGAACTCGACCAAAACGCTTGTCCTGGTCCTGGAGCATGGCCGACCCGCGGACGTTCCAGCGCATCGACCCACCGACCGGCCCCTGGGCCGTGAGACCGCCATCGAAGCGCTCCGTATCCTGACTATGAACGAAGCCATTGCCGTCGGGCACCGTCTGTCCCGGGAGCGTGCCGCCAACGCGATCTTCGCTCATCAAGCCGAGCGTCGCGTAGAGGCGCGCGCCGTTGTTGCCGGTCCAGAATAGGCGGGGCCGAACACTCCAACGGTCGTACTCGGCCATGTCGATCCAGCCGTCGTCGTCGAAATCCTGCGCGCCCTGGCGATGGGCTCCGGCGGTCAAGGAAGCACCGAGGGAGTCGCTGATCGGGCCCGCCCAGTAGGTCGTCAGATCCTGGCCGTCGCGGGAGGTCAGATTGGCCAGCGCCTCGCCCTCGAAGCGAGCGGCGGGCCGGCGCGAAATCAGATTGATCACACCGCCCATCGCCGAGCTGCCGTACAGGGATGACGCCGCGCCCTTGATGACTTCAACCTGCGAAAGGTCGGTCGGGAGAATCTGCAGCAGCCCGATCGAGGCCGTCTGGCCACCGTAGAGCGGCAAACCATCGGCAAGGAGCTGGGTGTAGCGGCCGTACAAGCCCTGGAGACGAATATTCGCGCTGCCGAGCGCGGGTGAGGTCGTCTGAACGCGGACGCCGCCGGTCTCAGCGACCAGCATCGAGATATTTCCCGGCCGCATGATGGCCTTTTCTTCGATTTCTTCGCGGACGATTACCTCGACCCGAACCGGCTCGTCATCCACAGCACGTCCGACTCGGGTCGCCACCACGCGGATCGTGTCCCCGCCGCCATGGCCGTGGTGGTGTTCATGATCATCATCACCTTCGTTGTCGCCGTGGCCATGGTTTTCCTCAGTCTGCCCTGCGCCGTCGCCCTTACCTTCGCCTTGCTCATTCCCACGGCGCGCACTCTGTTGGTCATCAGAGCTGTCGTCGCTGTCGTCGCCGTCCTCGCTCTCAATCTGTCGATGAGCACCCGATGCTTCCGAGCCTGCAGGGAGGCCAAAGGAGGCGGCTATTGGGGCAGAGAGCGCGACGGCGCAGATGAGGCAAAGGAGTTGTGCAACGCTGGCGCGTGAAAGACTTTCACTGCCTGAGGTCATGGGTTCGATCAGCCGGTAAGTTTCGAATGGGCATGATAACGGGCGCCAGCCCTGTTGGCTCGTCAGTGAAACGGATTTCGAAACTATCAGAGGGGTTTGGCGTGAAGGCTTTGGGGGCCTGTGAATAACCCTGCGCGGGGCGCGCTTCAGCCGGAACCTAGACCGGACGTTCTTGCGGGTCTCTTGGCGCGCGTCGGATCTTCTTAAATCGGAACGCCTCAACGGCGATTGCCGAAGCCACGACGGTTTCGAGCCCACGCTGACGACGCGCCCGCGCGGGGTTATTCAAAAGTCTTCAGTAACGAAGCCCCAGGCGGATCCCGTAGATCGCTGGATCGCCGAAGTTCTGGACGATTGCGTCCTGGCCGAATCGGACGGTCCGATTGACGATGGCCTCGTCGGTCAGGTTGCGACCAAAGGCCTCGGCGAACCAGACTTCTGAGGGGCTCGTATAGCGAATTCGCGCATCGACTCGCGCAAAGGCCTCCTGCTCGGCAAAGGCGTAATCGATATCGTTCGTGCTGTAATCGCTCGAATAGTAGACAAAGACCGACGACGACAAGCGACCGCGGCCGAGGTTAACGGTGTAGTCCGCGCCAGCGCCGATTGTGAATTCCGGCATTAGCGGTATGCGCTGTCCGTCCAGATCGACAGCCTCTCCTGAGATAGGGTCGCTGATGCGGTAGTTACCAAATTCAGAATCGTTGTAGGCCGCGCGAGCCTGCAGGCTGAGCGCGTCATCGACCCGCCAATCCGCTTCGAGCTCGACCCCGAAGGCGCGCGCTTCCCCAGCATTGGTCGAAATGGCCAGCGTCGTTGCGCCAACGTCGACGAATTCCTGAGCCAGGAGCGACTCGAAGTCGTTGTAGTAGGCAGCAACGTTCACGGTCAGGCGCCGATCGAAGAACTGATTCTTACTGCCGATCTCGTAGGCCGTCACTTCCTGAGGATCAAAGGAAGCACCACCGGTCACGCTGTCGGCGCTGTTGTTGAACCCCCCCGATTGGAAGCCCGTCGATACGGAGGCATACAAGAGCGTTGCAGGATTCAGGCGGAAGTCTGCCGCGAGGCGCCAGGTCAGCTGATCGAATTCAGCGTCATCTTCGAAGACCGGCCGCGGCGTCACGCCGTCGGCCTCGAAGAAGGTGACGGGCTCCGTATTCAGCCCGGTCGTCACGCGGCTGAAGTCCTTTTCGTCCAGGGTATAGCGCAGACCGGCGGTTAGATTCAGGCGGTCGGTGACGGCATAGCTCGCCTGGCCGAAGGCCGCAAAACTGTCTGTCTCGACATCAGCCAGCGCATTGAAGTCGGCGAAATAAGCCGTCGCAACCGTGCCGTCGGGCCGGTTGGTCGCCGGGTCGGTGTTGAATAAGCGATCGAAGACGAAAAGGCCCGATTTGTCTTCCTGCAGAAAAAACGTGCCGGCAGTCCAGGTCAGCGGCCCGTCGGTGGCCGAGTCCAGACGGAGTTCCTGAGTGGTAGTCGTCGCTTCATCGAATTGGCCGGCAAAGGCACTCGCCAGTCGGGACAGGTCTGCATCGGCCGTCCGGCCGACGCTGAAATCAGAGTAGGAAAAGATTCCCGTCAAGGTTGCGCCATCGAAGTCATAGACCAGCTCAAGATTGGCGGCCTGCTGCTCAGTGTCGAGCGAGGGATTGAAGTCGTAGTCGATGACGTAAGGATCGGCAATAACAGGCAGGTTGCCGGCGCCAGTGCGGGGATTGACGGGATCGAGCTCGGCAACGACCACTTCGTCGAAAGTAATGGGATTACCATCATTGCTGGGATCGATCGGCGTGCCGATCAGCTTGTACCCAAACTCCGAATTTCCGTTGCCTGCCTGCTCCCACTGACTGGCTCGAAGGGTCATCGTCAGGCGGTCATTCGGCATCCAGAGCATCTGTGCTCGAAGGTAGCGCTCGTCCTTGTCGCGGAGCCCCGCAGCTGGATTGGTTCGGTTCTCAACGATGAAGTCATGGTTTTCGTAGGCACCCGTGAGTCGGAAAGCGAGATCCGGCGTTGCGGGTAGATTGACGTAAGCCTGGGCACGTACTCGGTCGAAATTTCCGTAAGCCAGGCTTCCACCGTATTCCAGATAGGGGCTCGGGGGGTTGGAAATGATGTTGACCGCGCCTCCGAAGGCATTCCGCCCGTACAGTGTTCCTTGAGGCCCACGTAGCACCTCCACGCGCTTCACATCAACGATGGAGGCCAATGCCTGGGAGGTCAGGGAGCGATAGACCCCGTCAACGTAAAAACTGATGATCGGATCCTGCTGAACCGACACGTTTTCAGTGCGCGCACCACGAATCGCTGGCCGCGCATCGCTGCCCGATTGCCCGAACTGCAGTCCGGGAACAAGCTGATCCAGGCGGGAGATGTCTGTGACTCCAGCATCGAATAATTCACCACCGCCTAAGGCCGTAACGGAAAGCGGAACGTCTTGCAGGTTTTCTTCCCGGCGCTGCGCCGTCACCGTGATGGTATCGATCGGTTCCTCGCTTCGGGCTGACGTATCACCGCGCTCCGACTCCTCAGTCGCTTGGGCGATCGCGACTTGGAAAAAAAAGCATCCAGTAACTAAAACGAAAAGCAATACCAACCGGCTTGGCATAAATGCATCCCCGAAGTGTTTAATTTAGGAACGCTGAAGGCTAGCAGAGCATCGTAAACACGGCGTTCTCTCATGAGCCATTAACCTTCACTTTTGAGCTTCTAAACTGTACTGCTTCCGTGAGCGTTCTCGACTGGTCTATCGTCCTGATTTTTCTTGGCCTTGCCTTCGCGTTCGGTGCCGCCAGTGGACGCGGGATCAGCTCCGCAAAGGAACTATTCCTGGGCCGGCAGCAAACGCCATGGTGGGCCATCGGCCTGTCGATTCTTGCAAGCTATGTCAGCGCCCTCTCCTTCCTCGGCGCTCCGGCGTGGGCCTATGAGGTCGGCCTCCAGTCGATCATGATTCACCTGAATTACCCGATCGTTGTGCTGATCGTCGTCAGCCTTTTTCTGCCCTTTTTCTTTGCCAGCGGCACAGCCAGCATCTACGCCTATCTCGAACGGCGCTTCGGCAAGACCTCGAGGAAAGTAATGGCAATGATCTTCTTGATCACCCAATGTCTTTCCTCTGCAGCCCTTCTGGCCAGTACCGCCTGGGTGGTGTCCTTCATCACGGGGTTTCCGCTCATGGCCTGCCTCCTTGCCGTTGCGCTGTTCGCCGTGATCTACACCTTGATCGGCGGAATCACCGCGGTGATCTGGACCGACGTCCTGCAATCACTCGTGCTGACCGCTGGTGCCCTGCTCGTTCTCTGGGGGCTCTTCGACCAATTCCGAGGCGATACGCTGGGAGTCCTCTCCGATCTCAAGGCCGAAGGTCGAACTCGGGCCGTGAACTGGGCCGTGGATTTCACTCAGGCAACCACGGTCTGGGCAGGTGTTCTGGCGATGACGCTCTATCACACGACGGTCTACGGAGCCAATCAAATGATCGCGCAGCGCGCGCTGGCTGCGCGCTCGATCGGCGATGCTAAAAAGGCCTTCCTTCTCGCCGGTTACGGCGCCGTCCTGATCTATCTCGTCTTTGCCTCGATCGGCCTGCTCCTCTACGCCTGGGATGGTGATACGGCGATCGACAACCGAAATCTGCTGATTCTCGTGTTTGCCCGAACGCTGGAGATCCCGGGCCTGATGGGTCTGCTGGCTGCCGCGATCATTGCTGCATCCCTGTCCAGCATCGACAGCGCGTTGAATTCGTTGACAACGATCACCACCGTCGATTTCCTGCCTGAGCCGGACACGGCGTCGACCGATTCAGGGCTTGGTCGAGCGCGCCTGCTGACGATCGGCTGGGGCGGCATCACGCTGTTACCCGCCATGGCGCTGGCCAGTGAGACGGGGTCAATCCTCGAATGGGTCGCACGCTTGGGATCGTTCTTCGTAGGCGCCAAGCTCGCCATGTTCGGCCTCGGATTTTTCAGCAAATCAGTCCGTGAACCGGAGCTGCTGATCGGCGTCGGGACGGGGTTTGTCGCCGTCGCGCTGACGGCTGGATTCACGTCGATCGCCTGGCCCTGGTACGTTGCCGTCGGTGCGGGAGTGAACGTGGCGACCGCAGTGCTGATAAGCCGCCTCCTTCGCGCACCCGCGACGTCCTGGCCGCCTTGGACCGTCTCGGCGGTACGGGCCCAATCACGCCGGCCTGAGCGGGGCTGGTCACCCCGTCCTGGTGATATCGAGCCCGCAACCTGGGGGCTCCTTGTTCTGTTTGTGCTGATCTTCAGCGGGCTTCTAGCCTTCGAAGCCGGGATTGCGTAAAACCACGACAAAGAAGTGCCGAAGTCGGACCTCAGTGCGCTCGGCGTGTCGCGGCGAGTCGCGGCAAACCGTCGTTGCCCTCCAGCAGATCTTGCTGTCTCCGAGAGCTGTCAGCCCGTTGCGATCGCCGGCCGCGATTCGCGTTGAAGAAGGGGAAAGGAAGAACTGCCGGTGTGAGGAATTCGCGCTTTGAGCGCATCGTAGGCAGCCCTCAAAAGGCGGCTTACGACGGATACCAATCGAAACGATCGATTGAGGTCAATCCTGCGCAGCGGCTTTGAGCCATTCGCTGGCTTCGGCCCCCGAAAGCGGGACGGAGAAAAAGAATCCCTGAGCAAATTGGCAACCGGCCTGGCGCAGCAAGTCGGCCTGATGCTGGCTTTCGATGCCTTCAGCGATCAGGGTCATATCCAAACGCTTAGCCAGGGCGATGATCGTATGAACGATATTGTGATCCTCTCCCTGATCTGTCAGGTTCTCGACAAAGGCCCGATCGATCTTGAGCGTATCAACGGGGAACCTGTGCAGATAGCTCAAGGAGGAATAGCCGGTTCCGAAGTCGTCAATGGCCAGGCTGACGCCCTCGGAGCGAAGCTCGAACATCAGGGCATGGGTGGATTCCACGTCTCGCATGATCACGCTTTCAGTAAACTCCAGCTGAAGGCCCTGCGGAGAAAGCCCGGTCGTCGAAAGGGCTCGCTGCACCACGCCTCTCAATCCGGGCTCGTTGATCTGGCGACCCGACAGGTTCACGCTCATCACCAGGTCAAGCTGCGGGAAGGCTGAGCGCCACTCTGCCGCCTGCCCGGCGGCGGTCTCGAGCAACCACTCACCAAGAGGCACGATCAGTCCGGTTTCTTCGAGAATCGGGATGAACTCGCTCGGCTCGACCGGGCCTCGGGCCGGACTTTCCCACCGCAACAGGGCTTCGAAACCGCGCAGCGACCCGGAACGCAGGTCAACGATGGGCTGGTACTTCAGGAAAAACGACCGGTCTTGCACCGCCTTGAGCAGGTCGCTTTCAAGATCCAGGCGGGAGCGGGCCTGATCGGCCATCTCGGGCGAAAAGATCTCGAGCTGGACCTCCTTCCGCGCTTTGGCTCGATACATCGCCATGAGCGCTCCACGAAGGAAACGATCCGCGTCGCCGTCGCTGGGCTTATCCGCAAAGGCGACACCGATACTGACGGTCACGCTGAGCGCATGGCGGCCAAGCTGGAGTGGCTCGGCGAGCCGCTTGCGCAATTCATTTAAGCGGCGCTCGACGCTGGAGGGATCCTCGTCGCAAAGAAGGACAGCGAACTGATCATCACCAATCCGAGCCAGATCTCTCTCATCCCCGATCCACTGGCGGAGCCGTTCCGAAATCCTGGCCAACAATTCCTCTCCCGCGTCATGCCCCACCGCCTTGTTGATCACCTGGAACCGATCGATATCCAGAACAGCGATGGCCACTTCAGGACTGGGCCGGCCTTCCCGTGCGGCTCCCAGGCGTTTGACGAACTGGCGGCGACCCAGCAGGCCAGTCACGCTGTCGTGGGTCTCGCGAAAGAGGTAACGCCCGGCGACGACGATCAGCGCTGCGAGCACGGCTGCAATGGCAGGCGCGATCAGCGGTGGCCAGAACAACTGGCTCACCGCCAGCCAACCGATCACCGTTAGAACGGCCGGCATCACGGGCAGGGACAGAAGGGATAGCAGCGGATGTCGGATCGAGTAGGTCAGCAGCGCGGCCAGTGCGGCCCACAGAGCCAGCCAGCCCAGCTCTCCTGCGCGCGAGAGGTGACTGAACAGCGCCGGCTTTTCTTCGATCACATCGAGAAGCTGGCTGATGATCTGTGCATGGACCAGCACGGCGCTCATCGAGAATTCGTTCTCGGTCAGCTCGGCGCTGTAGGGCGTAAAGAATCGACCCGCAAGGCTGGCATCGGTTTCGCCGATCAGGACGATTCGTGAGTTGATCAATTCCGGACTGACGAATCCATCGAGGAGCGCGCTGATGGACACGATCTCTGCCGGCTGCCGACGGGAGTTGAATCGCAGCAGGGTCTGATAACCGCGATGGTCTGCATCGGCATAGCCGCCGGAGTGCTTCTGAAGGCGCGGAATCGATGTCTGATCCAACAGGAGCGCTTGTTCGCTTGTCTGGATATTAATCGCTCCCGAGTCCCGGCCCACCAGAACGCTTCGCAGGGCAAAAGAAAAGTGTCCCGGCTCACCTCCGACGTAGAGCAGAGCGCGACGCAGAATGCCGTCAGGATCGATGACCAGGTCACTGAACCCGACCTGATCGGCTGGAAGTGCGCTCGGAGCGGGAACCTGTCCTTGTTCGGGACCGGCACCGACATATCGAATCCCGACCACATCCGGCGCCCCGAGTTGCTCGGCAAGGAGCTGCTCGCCGGGCGGATAGGCAATGTTGCGGTACAAATCAAGCCCGACGGCGCGCGGCTCGTGGCGACGAATTTCAGCAATTGCGCGAGCCAGGGTCTCGTCCCTGAGGGGATAGCCGAAACGCTGCGTATCCGACTCGGTCACGGAAACGATCAGCAGCCGATCGTCGGGCCCCCTGTCGGGGGTTGCGCGGACGAGTGCATCGAAGGTGTCGAGTTCAAGCCGTTCGAGAAGCCCGGCGCGCTCGATAAGGCTGACGAGCAGGCAGGCCCCAACCACCGCGGCAAGGACCATTCTGACGTGAAAGGGTACGCTCGCCCAGCCTCGTTTCGACGACTTCATGCCAGGGTGCGACGCGAAGGATCGGTCGTTCCCCCTTTGCCGCAAGCCTTTGATGGCCCGGTTTATAGTCCTGAATTCAATAGCGATTTCCCCGCAGGCGCAGCAAGAGTATATCGGTTGTTATTGGCTAACTCCAACGACCCCGTCGGGCGCCACGCATCCCTCGCATACGAGCTTTCGATTTTTTCCCCATTGTAGGGGGAATGGGGCAGATCGCGGCGCTGGTCAAAGGTTCACTGACGCGGCCTGACTAGACTTGAGCCTGAAATCCGGCACCTGAAACCCGAAACATGGCACTTAAATCGTGACGAAGGCCCTCGTGATCCCCCATGAAAGACCGCTTCGCGAATGCCGACTCGTGGCTCGCTTCGATCGCTTCGTTGCCGATGTCGAGTTCGACGATGGATCCATCGTCAAATCCCACTGCGTCAATCCCGGGCGGATGGAGGGGCTCGTGCGTCCCGGCGTTCGGGCCTGGGTCTCCCCAGCGCCCGAGGGCAGCAAGCGCAAGCTGCGCTGGACCCTCGAGCTCCTCGAGGTGGACGGCCGCTGCGTCGGCGCTAATACCCAGGCACCCAACCGCATTGCCGAAGCGCTGATCCGGGAGCGTCTCGTGCCCGGCCTGAAACGCTGGCGATCCCTCGAGCGAGAGGTGCGCTATGGCGAGAATTCGCGCATTGACCTCCTCCTGCGCGGCGCCACGGATCACCTCGTCGAGGTCAAGAATTGCCATCTGGTGTATCCGGACCGGCGAGCGTATTTCCCCGATTCGGTCAGCGCCCGCGCAACCCGACACCTGCAGGAGCTGGCGCGCGAGGTGGCTGCGGGCCGACGCGCGTCAGTGCTCTTCATCCTTCAGCGTACTGACGCCACGGCCCTTCGGCCAAGCCGCGTCCACGATCCGGATTTCGCTGACGCCGCGCGCGATGCGGCCCGCGCGGGAGTCCGCTTTCGCGCCGTTCGCATCGACCCGTCTCCTGAGGGCTTCCGCTTCGACGCCACCCTGCCCGTCGACCTGAGCGACTACAACCTGGAAGGACCGGCCCGGTATCGCTCCGAGCTCGATGCCTGGTCGGGCTGGAAGCGCCGCGGGCCTGTTGCGTGAGCTCAGGCTCTCAGGGCGTTCAGAACAATGGTCAGAGACGACAGCGCCATCGCAACGGCGGCAATCGCCGGATGCACGAAGCCCATAATCGCCGCTGGAATCGCGACGCCGTTGTAGAGCACGGCCCAGGCGAGATTCTGGTAGACAATGCGCCGCGTCCGACGCGTGAGCGCAAAAAGCCTCGGGAGGATGGTCACATCGGCGCTGACCAAAGTAATTGCCGACGCCGTTCTCGCCGCATCCGTCGCATCTCCGACGGCAATCCCCAGATCGGCCGCGGCCAGGGCCGGCCCGTCGTTCAAGCCATCGCCGACGAAAGCCACCGTCCGGCCTTTTTCCTGAAGCTCAGCGATGCGCTCGGCCTTCGCCTCCGGCGAAAGACCAGCACGTGCCGAAATATCGAGCTTCCTGGAAAGCCGCTGCACCGGACCCTCGCGATCGCCGCTCAGCAGCTCGATCCTCGCCCAGGCAAGCTCATTGATCACCTCGACCACGCCGGCGCGAGGGGCATCGTCGAAATCGATGGCTCCGAGAAAGCGGCCGTTGCGGGCGACAGTCACTCGCGTCGCCTCGGTGGGCGGCAGCGGCGGCAGATCGATGCCCCGCTCGACCAACCACCCATCTCGCCCTACGAGGATGTCCGACTCGACGTCTCGATAGCGAACGCCGTTGCCAGCAGACGTTTGCGTCTCGCCGCGACCGGCGGCGCCTACCCCCGCTTCGCCGCAAGCAGCGCGTATCGCACGGGCCAGGGGATGCTCCGACCCGCCCTCCGCGCGCGCCGCTGATCGCAGCAATTCCGGTTCATCGACTCCCTTTGCCGGCCAGACCGCCACGATCGTCGGCTGACCCTCGGTCAAGGTCCCGGTCTTGTCGAAGCAGATCACATCGGGCCGCGCCGCGCCAGTCAGGGCGTTGAGATCGCGCAGAATAAAACCCTGCTTGGACGCCCTGGCCGCGGCCATCAGGCCCGCCAGCGGCGCGGCCAGACTCAATGCGCAGGGGCAGGCAATTACGAAGACCGCCAGCGCACGAGCTGCCGCTTCCGCGGCGGTCTCGCCGCCCAGGTAGGCCGCCGCACCGCCGGCGATGGCCGCTGCAAAGGACAGCCAAAGAAAGTAGCGAGCGATCGCATCCGCGATTTTTTGCCAGGGTGGCTTGGTCGAGAGCGCCTGGCGGACCTGGCGAGCAAGGGCGTCGATGCGGCGCTTGCCCTCACCGGCGGTGACCTCGATGTCCAGATGGCCGCCGAGTAGGCGCTCGCCTGCGCTGACCGCCTCGCCTGCGACAGCTCTGACCGGTTTCGACTCGCCGCTGAGCAAGCTCCGGTCCAGCTGGCCGCGGCCGGCGACGATCAGGCCGTCGATCGAGAGGCGATCGCCGGGGTAGGCGCGAAGACGCATGCCCGCTTCGACCTCGCTCAGGCGAATCCGGCGCGTCGTGCCGTCTTTGTCCAGGCGCATCACCGTCGTCGGCGCGATGTCGAGAAGTCCGAGCACCGCATCGCGCGCCCGGCGGCGTACCCTTAGATCCAGCATGCGAGCGATGAGCTGCAGCGTTATCAGCGCGATCGGCACTTCGAAGTAGACCGCATCGCTCCGATTGAACAGCGAAAACATCGACAGAGCGACCGCGCCAAAAACACCCAAGGTGACCAGCGCATCGATCCCGGCAACGCCGTTTCTCAGAGTGGCCAGGCCCATACGGTAGAAAGGAATGCCGCTGAACAGGATTACGGGGAGGGAAAAAATGCCGGCGGCGATCGCTAATCCAAAGGCGGCTCGGCCCTCCCCGGCGACGCCGAAATAGAGACCGAACGTCGGCAGCATGCTCCACATGCCGAAAAACAGTGCAACGATCAGGCGCAGGCCGAGGTAGCGCATCGGATCGGACTCCTCGGACGCAGACCTTTCCGTGTCTCCGACCAGGCCGGGACGATAGCCCAGCCCCCGAATCCGCTGGAACAGTGCATCGAGGTCGCGGGCCCCTGGCTGCCAGTCGACCACTGCCGCATCGGCAGCAAAATTAACCGCGGCGTTGTCGACGCCCGGATGGCGATTCAGGCTGGCTTCGACGCTCGCAGCGCAGGCCGCGCAGAACATGCCCTCGACAAGCAGCGTGTCCCGGGCTTCAACTGTCGCCATCCGGTGGGAAGACCTCGTTCAGCTCGGCGCCGCCGCCCCAGGGGCCGCGATCCGGGAAGCGACTGCGCCCGCTCGCGATCTGATCTGGCGTGATCGCTGATCCGTCGTTGCCCCAGTCCTGCCGGATATAAGTGAGTACGGCTGCCAGGTCACCGTCCGAGAGCTGTGGAAATGCCGGCATGACGCCGTTATAGGTCACGCCATTGACGACGAGCTCGCCCTGAATTCCATGGAGCAGGATCTGCACGAGCCTCTCGTCATCCTTGAGCACCCAGTCCGAGTTAACAAGAGGCGGAAAGACGCCGGAAAGGCCCATCCCCGAAGCCTGATGGCAGGCGGCGCATTGGGCCGAATAGACCACGCTGCCGTCAACGGAATCGGCGCTGACGACCTGGATCGGCGTGCGCCGATCGCCGGCACCGGTCGGATAACCGGTGTTCTGGAAGTAATACCAGCCGCCCCAGACGATCAAGGCGATCGACAGGATGGCAAGGGATCTGGGAACCGGACTCTGGAGCTCTTCCGGCTCGTCTTTTTCCCGCTTCTGGGCCTTGAGCTTGGTGTCGTCCATTAGTCCTCTGCTGAGCTTGAATCTGCCGTTGGGATGGCATCGACCGGATAGGAACGGTCCAGCTCGAGGAGGTACTGGACCAGGTCGAGGGCGTCGTCCTTCGCGACCAGGTCGCCGTCAACGGCGTAGTCCGGTGGTAGTGCCACAACCGTGTCGCCCTCCTCCGCTTCGGGCTTCACCTCGAAGAGAAAAGGGTAGGACGGCATGATGCTTCCGGGCGACACTGCGCGCGAATTGTAGAGATGGGTGAGATGCCAGTCCTGGCTTGGCTGGCGAACACCGATATTGAACAGATCCGGACCGGTGCGCATCGAGCCCAGCAGATGCGGTGAATCATAGATGTAGTCCGCTGGCACGGAGGCACGGCCCCAGCCGCGCTTGTCATCAGGGGCGACGGAAGGATCTCGCGGCTGCTGGCTGTGGCAATACACGCAGCCCAGGCTGATATAAACCTCGCGCCCGCGCGCTGCTTGCTCGGAGTAAGGCTCGAGGCCCTCGGGCGCCGTTGCCGTGGCCTGAAGCTGGATCGCCGGCATAACGACGATCATCAGGGCCGCAAACAGGAGAATCATGGCCGCGGCAGCGATGATACCGAGCGCCCGAGTCATGATCTCGACTCCTCGGCCTGCGCCGGCGGAATAGGCCGGAACAGGGCCGCATCGCGTCGAAGCGGCCCGCCGCGCACCAGGGCGATGACCGCATGGACCGCGAAGACCGCATGCCCGAGCGTCATCAGCGCGCCACCGACCGATCGGGCCGTGAGATAAGGCAGGGTCAAGGCAACGGATTCCATGAAGGGGCGTGTTTCATCAAGCATCGCGAGGCCCTGGAGCCAGCCGCCGATACTCAACGGTATGAAGTAGATCGCAAAGCCGATCAAGACCAGCCAGAAGTGCGCCGCGATCGCCCTGGGATACGGCCACTCGCGCCCGGTCAGGCGGGGGACAACAAAATAGATGCTGCCGAACATGACCAGGGTGAGAAACCCATAAAGGCCGAGGTGCGCGTGGGCCACCGTGTAATGAGTGAAGTGGGTAATCGTGTTGACTTCGCGCAGGGCCTGCATGGACCCCTGAACCGACGACAGCGTATAGGACACGGCGCCCAGAACGACGAAGCGCAGCGTCGGTGAATAAATCAACAGACGCCAGTGTCGCGCAACGGTCATGTGATGGTTGATCGCGACGGCGACAACTGGAATCACCATCATGACGCTGTGCACGATGGAAATGGTCACGGCCCAGGTCGGGATCGGCCCGCCGATCAGATGATGCAGCCCGACCTGCGAGTAGAACAGCGCAAGCGCCCAGAAGCCGATCAGGGACAGGCTGTAGGAGTAGATCGGGGCGCCGACGATTTTCGGGATGAAATAATACGCCGCCGCCAGCCCCAGCGGAGTCATCCACAGCCCCAGGACGTTGTGCGCGTACCACCAGTTGAGCATCGACTGCTCTACCCCGCCGAAGAGATTGGGCAGGTTGGCCGTGATAAACAGCATGGGAAACCAGATCAGCGCTGCCAGCAGGTACCAGGCGCTGACGTAGAGATGCTGCACCCGCCGTTTGAGGAGCGAAAGGATCAGTGGAACGGCGACGAGGGCGCCGCCGATCACGAGAAGGATATCCACTGGCCAGGGAAACTCCAGCCATTCCATGCCGTCGGAATGACCGGCGAGCAGTGCCCACACGCCCGCGGCCAGACCTATATTCCAGACGATGGCCCCGGCCGTAGCGTAGGAGCCCCCCTGGAGGGTCACCTTGAATAGTCTAGGAATCAGCCAAACGCCGATACCGACACCCGACATCGAGGCCCAGCCGTAGGCCACTACGTTCAGATGAGCCGGTCGGATCCGCCCGAAGGTGAGAAAGGCTTCCGAGACGAGCCACTCTGGCGCGTGCATCTTTACGGAAGCAACTACGCCCAGGACCGATCCCAAGAGAAGCCAGAACAAAGACGAAGCCAACCACCAGGTTACCGGGACGCGGGTCGACTGGTCAGCTCTGGCCCGCAGCTCGAGCGCTTCCTGCTCCTCGGCGTCTGGGGCCTCGACCTCTCCCCGCTCTTTCTGCATCCGGTCTTTCATGAGCCGAGGCGTGGCGGGATCCTCGACCTTTCCAACTTCCCCGGGGCCAAAGATGGTCTTCGCTGCCTTGGGCCCCATCGTGAACTGATCGTTGACGAGCGCCCAGACCAACAAACCCAGCCCTCCGACCGAGATCACGAAGGTGGCAGCGAGGAGAAAGGCGATAGCGGATGTCATCGGGGGAGGTGCTCAGGGCTGGAGAACTGTGAGAAGAATCTCATGGAGCGTTTGAACCTGGCGTAAACGAGGGCCTCCGCTGAGGCAAACGCCTTACCCGTCCGAGGGTCAGGCGACCTCCCCCACCACGCTTTGAACAAGCGCATCGGGAAAGCTTGAGCGCCATCAACCGCGCCTGAGGGGACGTATTCACGCCCTGAAATTAACCTTCGTCATCAATTAAACAGCGTCTGAGAAGCTCGCGACCGACCTGCATCGACATTACTCCGCGGCCGACGGTCAGGCATCGCGCGTCAGGCACGAGTCGGCCCGAGTTCATCGAGTCGCCGTCACCGCCGAGCGAAGCCGCATACGGGAGAGGTCTTCTCAGGAATTCCTCGCGGGACCCCGACGGCAGGGTTCTCGCCAGGCGCCCGCCGCGACAGAACACAACCACGCCAGAGCGTTTTCAATCATCATGACCTCCGATCCAATCAATCCCAGCTTCAGCATTCGCGTTCCTGAAACCGACGATATGGAGCGAGAAATCTGCGACCACTGCGGCTTCGTCAATTACGACAATCCGAAAATCGTCGTCGGCAGCGTCGCCACCTGGGAAGATCGAATTCTTCTCTGTCGGCGCGCCATCGACCCACGCGACGGCTATTGGACGCTACCGGCAGGCTATCTTGAACATAACGAAAGCCCCGAGGCCGGAGCCCGCAGAGAGGCTTGGGAAGAAGCGCGGGCGCGCCTTCGCATCGAACAGCTTCTGGCGACCTACTCGATCACTCGTATCTCTCAGGTTCAGCTCATCTATCGAGCAAAGCTGAAAACGGCGGAAATTGCTGCGGGCATCGAGTCGCGGGAGGTCCATTTGTTCCGATGGGAAGCGATTCCCTGGGATCAGATCGCATTCCCGTCGGTGATCTGGGCCCTTGAACATTTCCGCGAGACAATGAGTCAATCCGACTTTCCGCCCCGCAGTCGGTCGGACACCGACGAAAATGCTGCCAAATGACTCGTCGCCGCCGCGCGGCCCGGAGACCCGGTTGGCCACGTCGCTTCATGCTCGCCCTATCGACGCGGTCAACACGTCAGCCATCGAGCGCGAGTGGGATGAACGGAGCTGCGACCCGTAATCCAACGATTCGAAACGTCGAGGCATGAACTCAATAACGCCCTACCAGCTCGCCATCATTGCCGCCGGGCTCTTTTTTTTCAATGCTCTGCTAACCGGCGTTTGGAAATACCTCGAAATCGCTGCCAGCGACGAGGCTCGAGCCCATCCCTACGTGGATATCGCGCACCGTACTTCCTTGCTGTACAGCTTCGCTGCGCTGTTGATCGCGACCTTCGTTGAAATCAGCCAGCTGCCTGAACCGATCGAATTTTTGGCGACATCTGTACTGCTGCTTTACTTTGCCATCGCTATCGGCCGCTACATGCTGCAAGGATTCAAGAAGAAGACCGCCAATCAATTTATCGACGCTCGATCGGAGTTGTGCTTGGACACGGCCCCGCCGGTCATTTACACTGAAACTCGTTGTTGGTTTCGTGCTTGTCGGCGATAAAGTCTCCTTTGAAAGGCGCTCTCAAACTGATGCTCGGTCGGATAGGCCAGACCGCCGCGCTTGGCGTGATGATTTTCCTGCTCCAATCCGCCAGCGTCTCGGCGGCGGTTGCTGCCCCCGCTGCATCGAGCACGTTCCTGATCGGCCTTCTAGTCGCTGGCTGTTTGCTGGCCGTTTGCGCTGGGGCGGCACTGCTTTATCGATGGAGCAGCAAGCTGCGAAAACATTCTGGCTCATCACGTCAAAGCGATCCCTCGGCCGTCGAGTGGTTTCCTTTTGGCGTCTACCGCGTATTGATTCGCCAGAGCGGAGGGGCGGAGTTCGAGATGATCAGCGATCGCTCGCTGAAGCTTCTCGGTGTCTCCCGAGAGGAGGCAAGTCTCGCTGACGGTCGCGTATTTCAGCACGCTCATAAGGACGACCGCGAGGCGCTGGTCTATGCCGAGAGGGAGGCTCGCCGCAGAGCTCGGGGCTTCTGCCATGAATGCAGGTTTGTCATCGAGGGTGAGCAGCGCTGGCTCCGGCTCGAAGCACGACCGACTCGAGGCGAGCTAGGCCAGACCTGGGATGGCTGCATCGTGGATGTCACCCATCGGCAGTCAATGATGGAAGAGCTCAAGAAAAGCGAGCGAAGGTTTCGCCGCGTTCTTCAGGATGTCGACGGGGTGGCGGTTCAGGGCTACCGGCCCGGAGGCTCGGTGACCTACTGGAATCGCGCCTCCGAGCGCCTGTACGGCTACAGTGCTGCCGAAGCCAAGCAAGGTAACCTGCTCGATTTGATCATTCCGCCGGAGATCCGCGACGACGTCAGGGCCAACATGGCGGGCCTGGCGAAGGGCCGACCGATCCCGAACGGAGAAATCGAACTGATGCGAAAAGACGGGAGCCGCGTTTCTGTCTACTCGAGTCACACTGCGCTCGAGTCGAGCTCTGGTGAAATCGAGCTTTTCTGCATCGATGTCGATTTAACCGACCAAAAAGCGAACGAGCGAGCGCTCGAACGAATCGCGAATTACGACGTGCTCACGGGCTTACCGAATCGCAGGTTGATGGCTGACCTGTTAAGGCAAATGCGAGATCGATTTCAAGGGTCAAGGGGCGGCTTCGCGCTGTGTTACCTCGATCTCGATGATTTCAAGCAGATCAACGATCGCCATGGCCATGACACCGGCGACCAAATGCTGGTCGCCGTTGCCGACCGCCTGCAGCGACTCCTCCAGGGCAGGGATCTTGTCGGTCGCCTCGGCGGCGACGAGTTTCTCGTCGCCCTGGAAGGATTGACCGATGAGCATCAGCTGACGTCGCGCCTCGATGCGATTCTGGATGAAATCGCGAAGCCCGTTGAGCTTGGCGACCTTCGACTTCGAGTCCATTGCAGCATTGGTGTCACGATGTTTCCTCAAGACGCCGCTGACCCAGACACCCTTCTTCGCCACGCAGACCACGCCATGTATCGGGCGAAGTCAAAGGGACGAAATCGATACAGCCTATTCGACATCGACCTGGAGACTGAAACGCAACGCAGACAACAGCTGCTGCAGGAGATCAAACACGGCCTGGACAACGAGCAATTCCACCTGCTCTATCAGCCCAAGATCGCTCTTGAGGAGAGCGATCTTGCCGGCTTCGAAGGGCTGATCCGCTGGGTTCATCCGGACCGAGGGCTTATCGAGCCATCGGAGTTCCTGCACTGGCTCGATGACACGGATCTCGAGCGACAGTTCGGGGACTACGTCCTTCATAGAGCCCTTGAGGACATGGAAACATGGCAAGCCGAAGGCATGGAATTCGCTGTGTCTGTCAATATTTCCGGACCCCACCTTCTAAGCGAAGGCTTCATCGAGAGCCTTCGCGCACTTCTCGCCGATCACTCTCCTCGTTGCGCCGATCTCCTCTGGCTGGAAATTCTCGAAACCGCAGCGGTCAGCGACCTTGATCGAGCGGTCGCGGTCCTCGACAAGATTCATGCTCTTGGAGTCAAGGTGTCGCTCGATGACTTCGGCACCGGGTTTTCATCTCTGAGCCACCTCCGAAATCTACCTGTCGATGAGGTGAAAATCGATCGACGTTTTGTCGGCGATATGCTGACGGACCCGAGTGCCAATCAAATCGTACGGAGCATCATTGGGCTGGCCGATGCGTTTGGTCTGCAAGCCACTGCAGAAGGCGTTGAGACGCAAACGCAGCTCAAGGAGCTGCGCCTGCAGGGCTGCGATTTCGGACAGGGCTATTTCTTTTCTCGCCCCATGCCGGCCAGAGAAGTCAGGCCCTGGGTCGCAGCTTTTACGCCACCCTCCTCCCGCGATTAGCCGCTCAGGCGGACCATTCGATCGGCCCAATGCGGCAGCTTGGGAAAGCCTTTAATGACCACGAGTTGACTCCCCAGCGCGCAGGTTCTTTGCCGCACGGACGAGCAAGCGATTCCGAGGTGGTCACTATCGACATCCCGGCGGCGCAGCGATCGGGAAGGGCTTTAGCCGAGGCGGCGGCGCGTTGCCGCGCTGGAGTATGATAATTTAAGGACTTTCGAACGAAACGATCAACACAGGCTCGGATGTCCTTGAGACAGAAATCGCTCAATCGGCGCGCAGTCCCGACCATCTTGGCGGGCCTTGCGCTTGTCGTTGCGGTGGGCCTGGGCGGATGCCAAAGTCCTGAGCCGCCGATTCGCGTCGCAACGGTTCCGTGGCCGCCCTACGATCTTCTCGAGGCGGGACAAACGTCGTCGCCGCTCGATCCCGAACGAGTAGAACTCGTTCATCTCCAGACTCCCGCCGAAGTCGTCCGCGCGTTTCGCTATGAGCTCGTAGACGTCATGATGATAACGAGCCACTTCGCCCTGAGCGCTGTCAGCGAGCTGCCGGATACGCGAATCATCTATTTTGTTGACGTGAGTCTTGGCGGAGATGCCTTGCTCACCCAGCCCGGCATCGAAAGCGCCGAAGCACTTCGTGGAAAAAAGGTTGGAATCGAAGCCGCGCCTTTGGGTAGCTATTTGCTGACCCGAGCGCTGCAGAACCTAGGCGTTCCCCGGGGACAGATTTCAATCGTCGAGATCGACACGCCAGAGCATTACAGCGCATTCCAGGCAGGCGAGGTTGATGGCCTGGTGACCTATGATCCGACGCGAGCGAAGCTGATCGACGAGGGAGCTATCCAGCTTTTCGGAAGCGAACAGATCCCCTACGAAATCATTGATGTCGTCGTGACGCGATCCGATGTCATAGAGAATCGGCCTCTGGCGCTCGTAAATCTCGTGCGAGCCTTTGACGCGGGCATTAAGGCCTTTCGCGACAATCCGGAAGAGGTCGCGAATTCTCTGGCACCGATGCATGAGCTCGATCAGAGCTCCTATCTGAGCAGCCTGAATGCCTCCAATCTTCTGGATCTTGAGAAAAACCGCAGCCTTTTCGATGACCCAGACGGCCCGGTCAGACGCGGTCTGGTGGAGCAATGCAATATCATGGTCGAACAGGGCCTCCTGGTTCGCGTTCCCTCGCTCGACCCGCTCCTTGACGCCAGCATCGTAGAACAGGCCAGTCCTCGATGAAAAGCCGATATCCGCTGCGATTCGTTGTACCTCTGCTGATATTTGTCATCGGCAGCCTGATCGTTGCAAGCGCATGGATTGTTGAGTCCCGCGCGCAGGAACGAGCCGTCATCGCCGTGGCGAAACAGCAGATGCGCTCGATCGCTTCGTTTACGGCCGCCGAATTGGAAGGCGCGATTCGCATTCAGCAGCCAGAGGATGCGCGTGCCGCGCTGGAGCGAACTCGGGCCCTTAGGAACGTTCGATCGATTCGGGTTCTCGACCCTGACGACAACGTGATCTACGAATTCCCCGACCGCAGTTCTGGGGATACCGTTGATGACTTCGGAATGCTCAAACCGGATGCGCGCGTCGGCATCACGGAGCGAGATGGAATATTGGCCGGACGCTTCCCGATTTTGATGTGGAGCGACGGGCAGAATCTCATGCCTACCGGCGCCGGCGCACTCTACATTTCCTTCGATTACAGCGACGAAGTCGCTGCGCATAATCATGCCATCGCTCTGCGCATGACGACGCGTGCGATTGTCCTGATCAGCGTGGCGCTTGGCTTCTGGTGGCTGTTGCGATCCTTGCTGCTCGTTCGGATCGACCGTCTAATCAAAGCGACTCGGCGCGTCGCGGACGGTGATTTTGGCGTGAATTACGACATCGGCGGTCGTGACGAAATCTCCGAGCTGGGTCGTGAGCTCGACAAGATGACGCGAAATCTGCGCAACCAGAGCGATCATCTGGACTATCTCGAGGAGCACGATGCGCTGACGGGGCTCAAGAACCGCCGAGGCATTGAATCGTCGATCGAGCAGGCCTTGCGCGAGACACGAACTCGAGGGGCACGATTTGCTCTGATGATGATCGATATCGACGCGCTACGTGTCATCAACGATACACAGGGACATCTCGCCGGCGACGAATTGCTGCGAGCTTTTGCACGTCTGCTCGAGGATGAACTGCCTAGCGCCATATCCATCGCTCGCGTCGGTGGTGATGAGTTTGCCGTATTGATCGATGCCGATCACGGCGAGCCCCTTGAAGCGATCGGCGGGCGACTGAAGGAGCGCCTCCATGACTTCCGATTCGAGCGCCGGGGCGAACGCTTCAGCATTCAGGCCACAACGGGGGTGATCGGCCTGAGCAACGACCTGGAAAGCGCAGAGCAGGCACTCAGCGCTGCGGACTCAGCGTGCTACAGCGCCAAGGACAGCCATCGGGGGGGCGTTCAGGTCGTCACCTCAGCGGGAACGCAGGAGACTTTCCCGGAGAGCAGTATGCGCTGGGTCAGTCGGATTCAGCAGGCGCTGGACGACAATCGCTTCGAGCTCTATGCACAAAAGATCGAACCGCTCCAGGAGTCCTCCGACGACGGCCTATTTTTTGAAGTCCTCATGCGCATGATCGGCCTGGACGGCGAGCGGATTCCCCCCGCAAACTTTTTGCTCGCAGCCGAGCGCTACGACCTGATCGGTCAGATCGATCGATGGGTCGTTGGTAATACTCTGGACTGGCTCGCAGAGAATATCGATGGTTCGCGCCGCATCTCGCACTGCTCCGTCAATTTGTCTGGCGCTAGTCTGGGCGATCGTCGTCTGCTCGACCAGATCGAGACCCAGTTGAGCGAGCATCCTGAAATCGATCCCGGCATCCTCTGCTTCGAGGTGACTGAAACTGCCGCGGTTCGCAATCTCGAGAGGGCCCAAGCCTTCATTCGTCGCATGCGCCGGCTCGGCTGCCGCTTCGCCCTTGATGATTTCGGAACAGGGTTGTCGTCGTTTGAATACATCAAACGTTTGCCCATTGAATACATCAAGATCGATGGTATTTTTGTGCGCGATATCATCGACGATCCGATCGATCGGACCGTCGTCAAATCAATCCACGAGATCGCGCGTACGCTCGGAATTCAAACGATTGCAGAGTTCGTCGAGACTGACGAAATCCTTGCGGAGCTCAAGCGCGCCGGGATAGATTTCGGCCAAGGCTATGGCATCGCAAGGCCGCAGCCTCTCACGACCCTCTTCGACCCGAGCGGGCCGCCGATGGACCAGTCGGCCGGGGGCTCAGCCCGCCAATAGCGAGGGCAATCACGCGCCAGCTCCATTTTTCCCCGCAGGTCCAAAAAAGATAATACTGGCCAAAGGGGAGACTCAGATAATGGCTAGGTTGAGCCATCCCGTATTCGATGCGATCTCTCCGCTTCGCGCGCAGTCCAAGGCAAGGGGATCCTCAAGAGAACCGGCCCCAATGGCCCGTGCCATCACCATAGCGGCAAGCACCACAGCGTTGCACAAGAGCACGGTCATCGTGCCACCCATTCTAATAATGAGACGGGATACCTTTGTTTTGAGCAGGGGTCGGACGATATCGAAGCGCAAGCGTTGATCGCAACTGAGCGCTTTCTATCGAGTGCTCAACACGTAGGCGCTATACTCCGCGGAAGTGCTTCAAAACGGATCTCTTTTGATCAAGATTCACCAGGTCTCGAAAAGCTATCGCAAGAAATTCGACGCGCTTGCGCCTCTGTCACTGAACATCGAGGCCGGCGAGGTGGTGGTATTGCTCGGCTCATCGGGATCGGGTAAAAGCACGCTGTTGAAACTGATCAATGGCTTGCTCGAGCCGGACGAGGGGGAAATCCAGATTCAAGGGCGGTCTATCCAGGACTACGATCCCGTCGAGCTACGCCGAAGCATTGGCTATGTTTTCCAGGGTATAGGGTTATTTCCTCATCTGAACGTGCTCGATAACGTCCTGACGGTTCCTCGCCTGCGTGGCGATGACGACGAGGAATCGCAGCAGCAGGGCCTCGACCTGCTCGATCGGGTCCAGCTCGATTCAGATCGCTATGCAACGCGCTTCCCGGACGAGTTGTCGGGCGGGCAGCAGCAGCGCGTGGGGGTCGCCCGCGCACTGGCGACCGGCGCGGACCTTCTTTTGATGGACGAGCCCTTCGGCGCGCTGGACGCCATCACTCGCGACGATCTTCAGGCGATGTTGCTGGAGCTTCAGCAGGAGTTCTCCAAAACTCTGGTCTTCGTGACTCACGACCTCTTCGAAGCTGTCCGACTGGCCGATCGCATCGTCGTCCTGCATCAGGGACAGGTCCAGCAGATCGGCCAGGCGTCTGACTTAATTAACAATCCCGAGACCTCATTCGTTGAAAAGCTTTTCAGTAAGCCGCTCAAGTCGCTCGAAGAACTCCGCGGGCAATGATGATGGATGCCCTCGATATGATTGTCGACCGCGGGCCCGAGCTGCTCGAGAAATTGATTCAGCATCTTTTATTAACGGGCGGATCGACGATCATAGCCGTGATTGCCGGCCTGACGATTGGCGTTCTTCTGAGCAGGCGACCCGTTTTTCAGGGCCCGGTCATGGTGGTCATCAATGCCCTCCAGACAATCCCAAGCCTTGCCATGCTGGCCTTCCTCCTTCCGCTATTCGGGATCGGGACCCTGCCTGCGCTCATAGCGCTTACGCTTTATGCGCTGCTCCCGATTGTGCGCAATACGCTGACGGGCATCGACGGACTTTCTCCCGAGCTCCTCGAAGCCTGCGAAGCGTTGGGCTTCACCGAGCGCCAGCGTCTGATCCAGGTAGAGCTTCCGCTTGCTCTGCCGACGATCATGGCCGGCATTCGCACGGCCGCAGTCATCAGCGTCGGGGTTGCCACCCTGGCCGCGTTCATCGGAGCGGGCGGGCTGGGCGATTTCATCGTGCGAGGTCTTGCCGTCAACAATAACGGGCTGGTTCTTCTTGGCGCGGTGCCTGCGGCGATTCTAGCCCTGACCCTCGACCGCCTGCTGTACTTCCTAGAGGGACGACTGAAGCAAAAACGTAGTCACCCTTCGACGGGCGTTGCCCAGCGCCGCTTTCGATCCATCCTGGCCGTACTGGCTGTCGGCGCCCTGATCGCAGCCCTCCTCGCTGCCTGGCAGATGGCCGCCGACCCACGAGCAACCGTTCGCGTCGCAAGCAAGAACTTTACCGAGCAATACATCCTTGCCGAAGCGATGGCTCAAATGCTCGAAAGGCACACGGACCTGCGAGTCGAGCGCAAGCTCAGCCTGGGGAGTGTCCATGTCGTGCATAACGCCCTCCTCAATCAGGAGGTCGATGTGTATCCCGAGTACACCGGAACCGCCTGGCGTGCGATCCTGAAAAAGGAGGAAACCTTGGATGCTCAGACCACTTTCGAACGTGTCCAGCAGGCCTATCGAGAGCGTTTCGAGCTTGAGTGGTTGCCACCCTTTGGCTACGAAAACACCTACGCCATCCTTGTTACGGAGGCGCTCGCTCGAGAGCATAATCTTCGAAGTATCAGTGATCTAACAGCGATTTCTCCTGAGCTGGTCATGGGCTTTTCTGCTGAATTTTATGAGCGGGTCGACGGCTATAGCGCCTTTCGCGAGCGCTACTCGCTGGCTTTCAGCGATACGGCAGAAATGGATCTTGGTCTCGTTTACCAGGCACTTCAAGAGGGCCGAATCGATGTCGCGGCCGGAAACTCCACCGATGGGCGGATCGCCGCTTTCGATCTCGTCATGCTCACGGACGACCGTCGATTCTTCCCGCCCTACGATGCCGCGATCGTTGCTCGCACGGAGATTTTCGAGGCCTTCCCAGAGGTGGCAGAGGTCCTGCGCAGACTCTCCGGGAGCATCAACGTTGACGCAATTCGAGAAATGAACCGCCAGGTGGATCAGGAGCAGAGGTCGGCTGCATCCGTGGCTCTGGACTTCCTTCGCCAGGAAGGACTGCTGCAGCGCCCCGAGGATTCTGCCGCGGCCGCAGGGGACCGGGAGGCGATTGACTCTGAGTGACTAGCGCGTGCCCAGCGCGCTCAGCACGCGCTCCGAATCGAGTTCATCGAGGAGTTCGTCAGCGGCGCTGAAATCCTGTTGATCGGTCAACTCGCCCGGAGTACAGATCGCATAGAGCCCCGCGCGCTTCGCGGATGCAAGGCTGGTAGTCGTGTCCTCGATCGCCACGGCGTTCTCGGGCTTCACGCCCAGCTTGCCCAAGGCGATCTGGTAGGCCTCAGGGTTAGGCTTGATGAAGGCGACGTCTTCGACCGAGATAATGACGTCAAAGGCATTCTCTTGAATACGGTTGATCGGTTCGATGACAGCCTTGATGTTTGCCGGATAGGTCGTCGTCACCAGGGCCAGGCGGATATCCCGCGCCCTGGCGTCCTCGATGGTCTTTTGCACCCCGGAGCGAAGCGGCGTCTTTTCTTCCCGAATTTCTGCACAGGCCAGTTCGATCTTGCGACGATGGATCGCCAGGATGTCAGCTTCTTCAAGCCCTGCTCCCGTCGATTCGTTCATGCGGCGCAGGCGAGCTCTGCCCCCACCCTTCACAAGCAGCTCGCGATATTCATCCCGACTCCAGCTCCAACTCAACCCCTTCTCCTCGAAGGCCGCGTTGTAGGCGCGCCGCTGGATGTCAGAAGTCTCGGCAATAACGCCGATGGAACCGAACAGTATGGCCTTGTCTTTGGACATGAGACATTCTTCAGTTAGGCTTGAGCCGCATTAAAGACGATCGGTCCTCAGCAAAAAATGAAGAGGTCTCAGACGTGTGCGGCCTTAATTCAACTTTTCCTGAAGACGATCGCATCCACTGGGTGGGGCACGTAGAGGCGACCTTCTCGAGCGCGGCAGATAGCTCGAAGGCTCTCGCGCAGAAGGGCTCGGAATGTCTCCGAAAATTTGCGGGTTTCGGCCTGAACGACGAAATCAAGCAGCTCCATACCAAGGGGGTCGTTGGAATCGAAACACGGGGTGACGTCGACTTCCGCGTCGATCCGTTCGCAGCTGACCCGGCCTTCCTGAGCATCGAGCACCTTCATTACATCGTCGCTGTACCAGGCAGACTGACCGAACTGCTTGCGCCAGACCCGATCAGCGAGGTGATTCAACGCACCATTGGGCGCCTGCAGCACGAGGACAGCTCCACCGGGCTGCATATGATGAATGGCTCGGACCAGTGATGGTTCGATCCTATCGAAGTAGTAGAGGCAGTGGAGGAAGTAGACGAGATCGAAGCGCCGGTCGCTCTGAAAATCCTCGAACCCGCCTGAAAACCCCTCAGCTCGGTGGATCGCTCCCTCGAAACCCTTGGAAAAAGCGGCAATATGGCGTTCGTTCGGGTCGATGCCCGTTATGCTGACCGGCCCGTAGGATTCGCCTAGCACGTCGGCAATTCGGCGATCCATAACGCCTCCGCCGCAGCCGACGCTGAGCAACTCCAGGCAGTTTGAATCAAGGGGCCGGTCCTCTGCTTTGAGGAATCGACGGAACCAGGCAAGAATACTTTGGCGTTGATTGCTCGCGGCCTCAAAGGTCTCGTGGGTCTGGTGATATCTCGCGTCACTGAGTTCGGCAACCGCCTCGAGCGAATCGAGATGCTTGTCCACGTCAGCGCGGACTTGATCAACGGCTTGAACCATTCGTCCTCCTGTCAACAGGCAATAAAGATAGTCAATTTTAGCCCGTGTGGACGTCGAGTATGCGACTTATCGGTGGCCACAGATCGGATTCAAGCGGCTATCGATCATTTCTCCCGGCTCGACGCCTGGCATGAATTTCCGCCAATCGCCAGACACCATCGTGGGCCGCTTCACCACTCGGGCGCCGTCCGCAAAGAAAGTATTGGCCAACGCCATGCGACTGAATCGCGTCCGGTTTCCGGGCGCGCTATGGAAGCAGAGGTTGTGGTGAAAGCTGACGTCACCTTCCGCGAAGGGCTCGGAGTAAAGCTGCACCGTTTCGGAGGAACGAAGCACCTCATCGACGGACTGATCGTAGCTTTTGCCGAACTTGTCGAAGGGAATATGCTCCACCTGCCGGTAGGCGTCGATCGGGCCTGCAAAAGACAGCGGGCCCATCTCGGCCGGGATGGCCTGGGCTGGAATCCAGGCGGTGACGATATCGTTCGTATCGATCGGGAAATGATGACGGTCGTTGTGCCAGGGCGTGCGACCGCAACCGGGCTGTTTGGCCAACAAATTGTCGTGGTAAAGACGCACGGCGTCCACGTCGAGAAGCTCGGCGCTCAAACCGCCGATCCGCGACGATTTTACAAAACCTTCGATGATCGGATGATCGAGCCACGCCATCTCGATACTCAAGAAGCGGTCACTGGCCTCGTGATCGGGATCGAGGCCGAATTCGGCGACGAAAAGGCGGAGCATTTCCTTGCGCAGTCGCGCCACGGCAGAGCGCGACAGCACTCCGGGCAGCTTGATGTAGCCCTGTCGTTGAAAGAAGGCTCGCTGGTCTTGCGTGACTGGATAGGGCGTTTCAAGTTCTCGGGCGAGCGCGTCGTCGTCAGCGGGCTCGACCTCAGTGAGCGATTGTTCCAGCGCGGCATTGATCGCGTCGATCCGAGTGCTGTCCACGGGGCTGTCGATGCCTTCACTGCCCAGCGAAACATACCAATCCCACCAGGCCTGATTATCCTGCTCCCAGGGTTGGTCGACGTCCTCGCGCGACGCATTCTCGCCAACGAGATAACTATTGGATGCTGCTGTTGATTCCTTGGTCATCGCCCGTTTCCAAATCGTGATCGCTAAAAGTACACGCCTCCTGTTCCATCCCTGTCAATGAAGAGTCGATTACGCCCCTGGAATCAGACCTGGCCATGACGACTTTTGTCCGGAATTGATCAAACCGTCCTGCGACTTTTCTTGCCCGCGTCGAAGCTTAGCGGTAGATTGCAGTGTCATCGGATGCAATCCGGCTCAGGAGAAAACGAATGAAGCGAATAGGCCTGGTAGTGGGCGCAGCAATGCTGGCAGCCATAGGTGTGAGCTCGGCGAGCGAAGGGCAAAGCGTCCAGACGCTCGGAGACCGCATCGCGACGATCGAAGGGCTTGCGGGCCCAGAATCCGTTCATTGGGATGATGAGCAGGCGATCTGGTTCATCTCGAACTTCAACGGTGACGCTGCCGGCGATGCAAATGGTTTCATCTCGAAAGCCAGTTCCGGTGGGGAGCTTCTCGAACGTGAATTCATGGTCGGCACCGACGCTCACCCGCTGCACGGTCCTCGCGGCATGCGCATTCAAGGCCACCGACTCTGGGTCGCGGATGCCCAGGGTCTGCATGCGTTTGACCGCCAATCCGGTGAACACGCTGAGTTCATCGATTTTTCTGCCTTCGAGCCGGGTTTCCTCAACGATGTCGAGATCGGACCGGATGGCGCAATTTATTTGACCGATACCGGAAACGCGCGCCTGTTCCGAATTGCCGATGGGAAAATCGATATTGTCGCGTCTGGTGGACTCACCTCGCCGCCCAACGGCGTGGTCTGGGTACCGCAATACGAGGCGCTCGTTCTGGCGCCCTGGGCCGGCGGCCTAGAATTCGACGGCTACCAGCCCGAACAGCAGAAGCTCGTCAAAGGTCCGACGCTTCCGGCGGGCGGCAATATCGATGGCCTCGAGCCCTGGCAGGGCGGCTTACTGGCCTCCTCTCAGGAGGATCAGGCCATCTGGTACGTTCTAGATGACAGAGCTGAGATCCTGATCCGCACAGAAGGCCGGCCCGCAGATATCGGCCTGGATCCTGCCGGTCATCGCATCGCCGTCCCCTATATCGCACTTGATCGCGTCGACATCTGGCGGCTATCCGAGCCGGCCGACCGATAGCGAAGGACCGGTTCAGCAATCCCTTCGGATACCTCGGGGCAGGATTTCGCTAAAGCAGGCTTTCAGCAAATCGCCGAACGCCACGACACGCCTCGCAACCCACAAGCCGTCGACGCTCTGCTCTGCTCAAAGCACCCAATGCGCCGAAGCTAGGGAACCTCTGAATAATTATGCTCGGGCGAGACAGGCCTTTGCGGGAGGCTCCGGCTTGGCTTGGGCGAGCGCGGTTTGGTTATTCCAAATAAGCG
>Ga0207419_1000406_pt1 | contig 37264 bp, 38 predicted proteins | sample ElkSloMetagenome_4_FD_184723 | JGI IMG/M metagenome (GOLD analysis project Ga0207419, IMG submission 184723) | Hot spring microbial communities from Elkhorn Slough, Monterey Bay, USA - MD2A (version 2) | ecosystem: Environmental > Aquatic > Marine > Intertidal zone > Estuary: Microbial mat ...
CGTGCCGTCTCCGTCGTTTTACGGTGAGAGCAGTGCGTTGGGCGGGTTCCCCGAAAGTCACGCAACTGCCGAACCCGGAGGGCGGAGTAATCTGTGACTTACTTCGTTGATTAGTGTACTCTATAACTCTGATAATTGTAAATTATTGTAAATAAATATAGACAAATCTTTCAGTTTTCCTCTAATCTAACGTATAAATATTTCTTTTAAAAAAAATAGAGGGAAAGCAATGATAGGTAAAATTTTGGGTTTTAATAAAAAGTCTGATTATTTTTTAGAGCTTGATGATTCCAAAGAAACCCAGTCAGCTCCCAGCAAACCCGCTCAAAAAGAAGAAGCTAAACCTGCTCCTGTAGAAGCGAAAGCGAAAAAAGAGGAACCTACTCCCTCCGCAAAAACCAGCAAAAAGACAACCACTAAAGCTAAAGCAAAGCCTGCAACTCCGGATGCTAAAGAACAGGCTAAAGCGACAGTTGAGGCGATTTCCGTCAAGCCGAAAGAACTTCCTTCTTTTAATAATGGTCTTCAAAGCACTCCCACAGGAATGACTTTTGCGCCCGATAACTTAATGAAATCAGCCTCCTCTAGCCGTCGTCGTCCAGGTCCAAGCATGAATATGTTTAAAGATATGGCGCGTCAAGTTGGATCTCGTTAGTGACATTGATTAACAGTTGAATATTCAGGAAGTAGCGGATGACAATGATTAAAGTATTGTCCGCTATTTCTATATAACTTTGAGAAAAACCAGACCACTATAGAGATGAAATGCAGGGTCCCAAGGCGTTTCAGATTTGCGATCAATATCAACATGAGATTTTAAACGGCCGAGAAGTTGAGTATAATCAATCGCTGTTTCTGCAAAGGGTGTAAAATCAGACCAGAGCCGAACATTAGCTAAACTGTGATTAAATTTTTCCAGTAGACGATTCCAATTGAGACGAGTGGTATTTTCTACAAGATAAGAATGTTTTTTAAGAACATCCGATGTTGTCGCCGGATTTAAAGAAATTCCTTGCTGAAAGTCATAAGTTTGGTCACAAAAGCGTAGAATTGACTGGCGAACACCCAAATGTAAATCATATACTTGAGCATAGTCCTGAGTCATTTCTTTATGGCGAAATCGGTCTGTGCGGCGACGTCGGGGGTCATAGTCCATCGCTTCCATAAATAGGGGAAGTAAACCTTCTACTCGTTGTGTAACCTCACTCCAGTCAAACGTCAGTGACCCTAATTGATTATTCTCATTTTGACAAACAACGACAGGTTGAGGTGAGATTGACTGAAAATAGAGAACTCGAAATATATGAATTTTTTGAAGGTCAGATAAACTTACCCAAAATACTGGAATTCCCGCATTTTGCATCTCTTGACCATAAACCTGTAACTCCGCCATTTCACCTGTGCGATAAAGTCGCCAACCTCGACTCTGTAATTGCATCCGAGCGCTATAAGTATCTGTCTTCAAGAGTTTAGCTAAATGTTGGGCTGCGGCTTGTTTTTGTTCAGGATTAATCGGTTCGAGAATTAAAACTCCGGCTTCTGTATTACGGGGGTCTGTTTTGGCTGCTAGAATTGCGGCTTGTCTTCGGTTTTGTTCGATAGCTTCGAGGCGTTGTAAACCTTTTCGAGCTTGATCTATGACTTTAGGATGAGTCGCATTCTGAAGCAATTGTCGATAGATTTTTTCGGCTGATTTTAGCTGATCAGTGGCTTCATACCAACGACCAATATACAACTGCACCCAAGGATTTTGGGGTGATTCTTTTTGCAGTTTTTTTAGGAGTTTAGCCGCAGTGCGATAGTCTTGGTTTTCTAAGGCGGCGGCGACTTGTTCGATCTCTTTCATTGGGAAAAATCCGATTCATTTTCAAGAGGAGAAAGGCTATCATGGGGGAAAAGTTGAGGGTCAGGTTCAAAATCGGTCACAGGTTCGGGGGACGTATCTATAAAAGATGTTGCTGTTGTCCGCTGACTTTGCCATTGATCGAGGATATCTTTCATTATGGCTTCTTCAATCCAAACTTTGGAAACGACTGCTAAAGGCAGGGCTAATACTAATCCTAAAAAACCAAAAAAGCGAGCAAAGAAAATTTGAGCGGTTAATGTGGCTGCTGGCAGTAGAGACACCTGTTTCTGCATAATCATCGGGCTAAACCAGTAGCTTTCTAAATTTTGAATGAAAATATAGAGAATAATGACTGTTAAGGCTTTCCAGGGTGTATCTAAAAGGGCAACTGATACGGGAAAAACAACACTAGCAGCCGGCCCAAGATTAGGAATAAAGTTAAACACTCCGGCTAGCAACGCATGAGCAAAGACGAAGGGAATACCCAGAATGAGTAAACCAATTGCACTGAGACTTGCAATAAAAATAGAGTTGATCACGATTCCCGCCATCCACTGCAATAAAACCGTTTCACATCCGCTGAGAATTTCATCTGCTCGTCGTCTATAAAAGGAGGGAAATAAACGGACAAAGACTGTGCGATAGGCGACGGGATTGCTGAGAAACATTAGGGTTAATACAATCACCAGCAGCAGTTGGAGCAGAGTGGTGAGGGAGTTGGAAAAGAAGGCAAAAAAGTTACCTAAGACGTTTTGAGCCAGAGGACCCACTTGTTGAGCAATTTCAGGAATGGTGGGAACCCGAAACTCCAACTGTTGGGGGAACCAGAGAGGAGGATTTTCTAATAGGTTATCTACCCAACGAATAAATTGATTGAATCCTCGGGGAGCTAACTCAATTAATTGCTGAAATTGAGTGAGGAAAGGGGGCATAACCAGACTGAAAAAGAGTGTTCCAAACAACACCACTAAACTGAGGGCAATGATCACGGCAAGACTGCGGTTTAGTCGAAAGCGTTGTAACCCTCGAACTAAACTGTTAAGGGCGATCGCTAAAATGACGGCTGTAAAAATGAGCAACACAATCTGTCGAAATTGCCACAGGATGAGCAGAGCTAGAATCAGACAAAAAAAACCAATCCAATCGGCGAGTTTCATTGAGAGATGTCTCCTGTTAGCCGGATAGACCGAAGGGCTAGTATAATACTACTTCTAGAATTCTTCTCATTATCGCGTCTAGTTGTAAGAATTGAGCGATATTGGCTGAGTTAAGATGGGGCTTAGACAAATTGATTGGATTGACAGAAGATTTCGCCGCATTGATCCAAATCCAAAACTATTATTATCAAATCTATTGCCGCTTGAATTTCGCGCTATCTTAAAGTTGAGTTCTAGAATGAGTTGGCGCCAGAACGTCCATGAAATATTTCTTTTTAACGGATGGATGGACTGTGGGTCGTGTTTGGGGTGTTGGTGGTCTGTGGGATGAAGCAGCTCACCGTCGCTCACCGGAAATCCTGAGACTGAATCTCTGTTTGTGTGACAAGAATGAAAAAATGTGGTTGCATCGGGTAGAAGATGGGGTTTTGATGCTAGAAGTCAAGCCATCCGATCTCGGTGATCATCATCACTCAGGTCGTAGTATTGGTCAAGTCATTCTGACTCGGCTGATTACGGCTGATCAAGTGTTGGATCGTTTGTGTAAGGCTTCAGCTCAATGTCAAAGAATCGAGACGGCTTTGATCTCTCCAGACGGTGAATATTGAACGGAAAGCCTCGGGGATAAAGCCAGATCAGCAAGTGAAGTGGGTCGTTTTTTGTGAGCTTTTTACACAGGGTTCGTCGGTGAGTTTTGTCAATAGACTTGCAATTGGTTCTAACTATCGATACACTTCTTTAAAATAGGCAATCAAACGAGTCACTGTTCCAAAAGTCCAAACTGGTTTGAGGCGTAAAATCAGAGAATTTTTTTTCGGTCTGCGGAAGGCGGACTGCTGCGTGGGTTCTCCAGCTTAGGAGATCAAAGTTGAGTCATCAACTAGAGATGCTGTGTAAGACTAAGTTAGGGAATTGGAAACCGGAAATGGGGGACAGAAGATACCTAGCCAATTGTATTTACTGTCACCTGTAACCGATAACCGATAACCTGAAAGGCAACAGCAAATTCAGACACGAAACCTGTCCCGTGCATCTTGTGTATTGGGGTCAGGTACTTCCCATCAGTTTCATGAATGCAGATCACCCGTCAAACTCTCTTAACTTAAATAAAGCTTGACAAATTGTCAACTTTAAGATAAGAAAGCGGGTATTCATTGCAAAGTTAAAAAAAGTATACCTTACAAATCTAGGAGGAGCGTAGTCAATGGGACTACCCTGGTATCGGGTACATACAGTAGTTCTGAATGATCCAGGACGGCTGATTTCTGTACATTTAATGCACACTGCTCTCGTAGCAGGTTGGGCGGGTTCAATGGCCCTCTACGAACTCGCAATTTTTGATCCCTCTGACCCCGTTTTAAATCCGATGTGGCGTCAGGGAATGTTTGTCATGCCATTCATGGCTCGCTTGGGTGTTACCGAATCTTGGGGGGGTTGGAGTGTTACAGGCGAGGCAGCAGGCAATCCTGGCATTTGGTCTTTTGAAGGGGTTGCTGCGGCTCATATCATTTTGTCCGGCTTGCTGTTCTTAGCTGCGGTTTGGCACTGGGTTTTTTGGGATCTTGAACTCTTTACCGATCCCCGCACGGGCGAACCGGCTTTAGATTTACCCAAAATGTTTGGGATTCATCTATTCTTGTCTGGTCTTTTATGCTTTGGCTTCGGAGCCTTTCACTTAACGGGACTATTCGGCCCCGGAATGTGGGTTTCAGATCCCTATGGCTTGACTGGTAGTATTCAACCCGTCGCGCCCTCGTGGGGGCCAGAAGGCTTTAACCCCTTTAATTCCGGGGGGATTGTTGCTCACCACATTGCGGCGGGTATTGTCGGCATTATTGCGGGTTTATTCCACTTGTCTGTGCGGCCTCCCCAACGGCTTTACAAAGCTCTACGGATGGGGAACATCGAAACCGTACTGTCAAGCAGTATTGCGGCTGTATTTTTTGCGGCCTTTGTGGTTGCCGGAACAATGTGGTATGGTTCTGCGGCAACTCCGATTGAGCTATTTGGCCCCACTCGTTATCAGTGGGATCAAGGCTACTTCCAGCAAGAAATTGAGCGGCGAGTTCAGGCGAGTGTCGCATCTGGCGATAGCTTATCAGAAGCCTGGTCTAAAATTCCTGAAAAACTGGCATTTTATGATTATGTCGGTAACAGTCCGGCTAAAGGCGGTTTATTCCGTGTAGGCCCGATGAATGACGGTGATGGTATCGCCCAAGCTTGGTTAGGTCATCCCGTATTCAAAGATAGTGAAGGTCGCGACTTGTCAGTTCGTCGTCTTCCCAACTTCTTTGAAACCTTCCCGGTAGTCTTACAGGACTCTGACGGTGTGATCCGAGCGGATATTCCCTTCCGTCGGGCAGAATCTCGTTATAGCTTTGAGCAAGCTGGCATCACGGCTTCCTTCTATGGCGGGTTGTTAGATGGTCAGACTTACAGCGATGCTCCCACAGTCAAGAAATATGCTCGTTTAACTCAACAAGGTCAGCCCTTTGAGTTTGACCGAGAAACCTTGAATTCTGACGGGGTATTCCGTACCAGTACAAGAGGCTGGTTCACCTTTGCTCACGCCTGTTTCGCTCTGCTATTCTTCTTTGGACATATTTGGCACGGTTCTCGTACCATTTTCCGAGATGTATTTGCGGGAATTGAAGCGGATCTCGAAGAGCAAGTGGAATGGGGACTGTTCCAGAAATTGGGTGACAAAACAACTCGTACCAATAAGACGGTTTAAAGTCACATTCTGAACTTGAATTTGATTAACCCCAGATTTGAGTTGATTTTAGAGGTTGAGAGTTAAGCTAGAAGATTAAATTGATCGTCTAGTCTTAGCTCTCATCTGGCATTTAACCCAATAAAAGTCCATTCTTTCGACAGTTTTGAAGATCAACTGGTAAACTGGTAATTGATATAAATATAAGGAAACGTTGACGATATGGAAAGCGTTGCATATATCTTAGTTTTGGCTTTGGGGATTGGAGTGCTATTTTTTGCGATCGCCTTCCGGGAACCTCCTCGGATTGGAAAATAGACAATCAAGTTTTTTTGTTGGAGATTCGCCAAATTCTCCATAACATAGCACCGATCAAATCAAATATAAACAGACTTCATGGGGCGAGGGAAAATTCTTTTACCTTTTGAAGTCTGTAATCAGGTTTTTCTCCAAAAAATTCTGTTCTCTTCACTCAAGTTCCAGGGAGTGACCCGTTTAAGGAAGTCCCCACTTGAAGATCGATAGTTATGCAATGTCCTGTTTGCCAACACACCAGTAGTCGGGTTTTAGAGTCTCGCTCCGCAGAGTCGGGTAAAAGTATTCGCAGGCGGCGAGAATGTTTGAATTGTAAGCATCGCTTCACGACCTATGAACGAATAGAATATGTTCCAATTACCGTCATTAAGCGAGATGGTAAGAGAGAGTCGTTTGATCGTTCCAAGTTGTTACGAGGTTTGATTCGCGCTTGTGAAAAGACCGGGATTGAAACAGGCGCTTTAGAGACAGTGATTGATGATATTGAAGCTGAACTCCAACAACGGGCTGTCCGAGAAGTTTCGAGTCAGGAAATTGGAGAATTGGTTCTAGAACAGCTACAATCGGTGAGTGAAGTGGCTTATGTCCGTTTTGCATCCGTTTATCGAAAGTTTCAAGGAATTCGAGATTTTGTCGAGACCTTAGATCACCTTAAAAGTTACCAGACTCATCGTGATTCAACTCAAGACTCAGAGGAGTCTCAGTCGTTACAACCCGGATCTTCTCAGTTGAGTTCGTTAAGTCGTTCATCCTCATCAGACGAGGAAGTTGATCAAAATCCACCTCGCCAGCAAGAGGCTATTTTTCCTTGATTTTCGAGGAAGAAACTATCCATATTGTCTCTCCAAACGGACTGCAACCCGAGATTGGGTTTGAGAGGTTCAATCTCTTAACACAAAACTCTGTCGGTGTGGCATAATAGTAATGCTCTGACCAAAAATAAGCGGGATAAAAGCTTCGCCCTTTCGGGTGATGAACTGTAAAAAAATCTCGGCTTCTGCCAAGATAATATATCAGTCGCCGAAGGGCTACCGGAGACTCTAAACGGACGTGGAGGACTTGTAAGACTACCGTAATCGGTAGCAGCATCCTGCGAAGTGTCAACCCACCGAGAGGCGAAAAGCCTGGTAGGAATCATCGTCCTAACAGACGGTGAGGAGGTCAACTAAGACTAATCGACATAACCGTAGAGTTACAGTTACAAGACTGCTTATTCCTTACTTTTTGGCAATCTCCAGTCAAGAGTAGGAAAATTCGTTAGAGTTGATTAGCTATAGTTCTATAATGGATCTAAGCTTAGTTAGACCCAACTTTTTGTCCTGCCCTCACTTCAAAAGAGGCGCAGGTCAAAGCAATTAGAGTGAGGTTGAACGTCACCTCAAAACTTGGGATCTTCCAATGCCTAATCTGAATCTAAAGATCAAGCAAATGGAAGAAAGGCTCTAAGTTGTGTCAAAAACTACTAAGGAGAGAAAATCTAGGAAACAACTCGCATGATCAATCAGAAAACCAATCAGAGAGATGTGGGCTTTACCCACGAAGATTTTGCCGCCCTACTCGATCAGTATGACTATCATTTTAGTCCGGGAGATGTGGTTGCCGGGACAGTGTTTAGTTTAGAACCTAGAGGCGCTCTGATTGATATTGGTGCTAAGACCGCAGCTTATATTCCCCTCCAGGAAATGTCAATTAACCGGGTGGAGAGTCCGGACGAAGTATTACAGTCCAACGAAACCCGTGAATTTTTCATTCTGACCGACGAAAACGAAGATGGGCAGCTTACCCTGTCGATTCGTCGGATTGAGTATATGCGAGCCTGGGAACGAGTTCGTCAACTGCAAGCAGAAGATGCAACGGTTAGATCCCAAGTCTTTGCAACCAACCGAGGTGGTGCTTTAGTCAGAATTGAAGGATTACGGGGTTTTATTCCCGGCTCCCATATTAGTACCCGTAAGCCCAAAGAGGAATTAGTCTCAGAAGAACTCCCTCTGAAATTCTTAGAAGTAGACGAAGACCGAAATCGACTGGTATTGAGTCATCGTCGTGCTTTAGTTGAGCGGAAGATGAACCGACTCGAAGTCGGAGAAGTTGTGATCGGAACAGTACGCGGAATCAAGCCCTACGGTGCCTTTATTGATATTGGAGGCGTAAGTGGCTTGCTGCACATCTCCGAGATTTCTCATGATCACATTGATACACCTCATAGTGTCTTTAATGTTAATGATGAGGTGAAAGTAATGATTATCGATCTGGATGCAGATCGGGGTCGAATTTCACTCTCAACCAAGCAGCTTGAACCCGAACCGGGAGCAATGGTGAAAAATCCTGAGCTAGTATATGAAAAAGCTGAGGAGATGGCGGCTAAATTCCGGGAGAAAATGCTAGCTGAACAGCAAGGAACCGATGCTCCTACAGGCGAAGCAGAGGTCGAGGAAGCAGATATTCCGTCCGCAACCGAAAATGATGAGGTCGAGGAAGTAGTCGCAGACACCGAAGTTGGGGAAACGACGACAGCAGAGGTGAAAGAAGCTGAACCCGAGGCTGAACCCGAGGCTGAACTCGAGGCTGAACCTGAGGCTGAACCTGAAGCTGAACTCGAGGCTGAACCTGAGGCTGAACCTGAAGCTGAACTCGAGGCTGAACCCGAGGCTGAACCCGAGGCTGAACCTGAAGCTGAACTCGAGGCTGAACCTGAAGCTGAACTCGAGGCTGAACCTGAAGCTGAACTCGAGGCTGAACCCGAAAAAGAAGAAGAAGAAGAAGCTTCCGCTGTTGCTGAATCTTAGAGACGCTCAGGTTTTAGGGAAGAGGGAATGTCCCTCTTTTTTATGCCTGTTGAGCAATCAGACTCACGTTTTAGGGAGAGTTTTGCTTGGTTAAAATTGAGGTTCAGGGCGTTACCTTTGAGAAAATTAAGGCTGTTATTTTTGATAAGGACGGCACGTTAGAAAATTCTGAAAACTTTTTGAGAAATCTGGCCCAGAAGCGATCGCGTTTAATTGATGCGAAGATTCCAGGTATTGGAGATCCGCTGTTAATGGCGTTTGGTGTTGATGGTGATCAAATCGATCCGGCTGGGCTAATGGCAGTGGGTAGTCGGCGAGAAAATGAAATTGCTGCGGCTTCCTATGTAGCGGAGACAGGACGGGGATGGTTAGAATCATTGGAAATTGCGCGTCAAGCTTTTGATGAAGCTGACCAGTATATGAAAGATGCACCTCCGTCACCCCTGTATCCTGGGAGCTTAGAGGTGTTGGAGTCTCTGGCCAAAGTTGGATTGAAATTAGCAATTCTTTCGGCGGCTCCCCAACGAGAAGTCGAAGCATTTGTCAAACGCTATCAACTCGCAGACTATATTCAAGTTAAAATCGGTGTAGATCAAGGTTTGAGTAAGCCTGATCCGGCTTTATATTTGCAAGCCTGTAAAGATTTAGATGTACTCGCTTCTAATACTCTGATGGTTGGAGATGCGGCAGTGGATATGGATATGGCGAAACAGGCAGGAGCAGCCGGTTGTATTGGTATAAACTGGAAATCCCAAAAAGCTATTAATTTGTACCGGGCAGATGTTATGATTACACAGCTCGACGAAATCCAAGTTCTCCAAACTACGGACGATTCCCGCTAGCTGAGAAGTCAGAGTAAGGATGTGGTTAAATCCTTGCCCTGTTTGCTTCTGGTAGAGTAACAGACCCATGCACAGGTTTGTGAATGACTCTAGTAAGTCAGGGTAGCTTGAATTGCGAGTTCAATCAAAAACTTCACAATCAACCAAGCTCTATAATAAGGAGGAACTCCCTTTGTCTCGTCGTTACCTTTTTTCATCTGAATCCGTTACTGAAGGGCATCCCGATAAAATTTGCGATCAAATTTCGGATGCTATCTTGGATGCTTTACTTGCTCAAGATCCAAAAAGCCGAGTTGCGGCTGAAGTCGTTGTTAATACAGGTTTAGTCTTAATTACAGGCGAAATCACTTCTAAAGCCCAAGTCAACTATATTGATATCGCCCGCAAAAAAATTGCTCAAATTGGCTATACTCATGCCGAGAACGGTTTTTCGGCCGATAGCTGTTCTGTTCTAGTTGCTCTAGATGAACAATCCGTTGATATCGCCCAAGGGGTGGATATGGCTCAGGAGACGCGAGAACATCTGAGCGAGGAACAGTTAGATGCCATCGGCGCCGGAGATCAGGGCTTGATGTTCGGCTACGCTTGTAACGAAACGCCCGAACTGATGCCTTTGCCCATCAGTTTAGCTCACCGTATTTCTCGTCAATTGACGGCAGTTCGCAAGAATGGCACCCTTCCCTATCTGCGTCCTGACGGTAAAACCCAAGTCAGCGTCATCTACGAAGATGGTCGTCCTGTGGGAATTGACACAATCTTAGTTTCCACTCAACACACTGCTACGATTGCAGGTATTTCTGACCCCGTTGCCATTCAAGCCCGAATCAAGCAAGATTTGTGGTCGGAAGTGGTAGAACCGGTATTTGAGGATATTAGCGTTAAGCCTGATGCCAAGACACGCTTTTTAGTGAACCCCACAGGTAAATTTGTGATCGGAGGTCCTCAAGGGGATTCTGGCTTGACCGGGCGGAAAATTATCGTTGATACCTACGGCGGTTATGCTCGTCATGGGGGCGGCGCTTTTTCCGGTAAAGACCCCACTAAAGTAGACCGTACCGCTGCTTATGCTTGCCGCTATATTGCTAAAAATATTGTGGCGGCGGGATTAGCCGATAAATGCGAAGTTCAGGTAAGTTATGCGATTGGTGTTGCTCGTCCGGTGAGTCTGTTCGTCGAAACCTTTGGTACGGGCAAAGTAGACGAAGACAAGCTGATTGAAGTTATTGAGAAGAACTTTGAACTGCGTCCGGCGGGAATGATTCAAGCTTTTGACTTACAGAATTTACCCTCTAAACGGGGTGGACATTTCTTCCAAGAAGTTGCCGCTTACGGTCATTTTGGACGGACTGACCTGGGTTTACCCTGGGAAAGAACGGATAAAGTTCAGATGTTAAAAGACGCTCTTTTACCTGTGTCTGCGGTTGGTTAATTGTCGTTATCTCCTCTATTTTAAGAGTGATAAAAATCTGATTGGTAGACAATCAAACCTGAAATCTGGCTTAATTTTTTAGATCGGATTTCTCCCTCTTTGAGTTGTCTGGTAGAATTTAAAACATTTTTAACGACTAGCTCTTCTGTACAGAAGGGCTTTTATTTTTGAGTGTTAGATCAAAGCAAAAGCCGGGAGGATTTGAGGAACTTTTTTAAGCCATTTTTAGTCATCAAATCGATAAATCGAAAATCAGACAAATGAAACCTCAAACCCCATTACTTCGGGTTGGTGATCCTGCTCCTTGGTTTTGCTTACCGACTCAAAATCAAGCCAATTTCTTCCTGCGTAGCAATGCCGGAAAACCGATTATTCTTTTCTTTTATGCTCAGGATGAAATTCCCGCTTGTCAAGAAATTTCCTGTCGCTTTCGAGATTTAATGCCGATTTTCAATCAATCGGATGTGCGGGTTTTTTCTATTAGTTCAAATCTCCCAGAATCCCGCCTAAAATTTTCTCAAGATCATCATCTTCCCTTTACTTTACTCTGCGATACTAACTTGGGAGTTAGTATCAAGTATGGAGTTTGTTCTTTAGATGAGAATGACCCCTCTAGTGTCTCCTATCATCGGACGGCTTTTTTACTCGATTCTAACTTACGAATTTTAAAGATTTATCCACTCGCTCACCTGGAAGAAGCGATTAACAAACTATTAGCAGATATTCCAATTCTAATCCGTCGAGAAGAACCCCGAGCGATTCAAATGCAAGCCCCTGTGTTGCTCATTCCTAACGTTCTCGATCTCAAATTTTGTCGCTACCTGATGGAAATTTGGGAAACTCGCGGCAACTCAGAATCGGGTTTTATGAAACAAGATGGAGAGAAAACAATAGGATATCTTGACCCCAGCCATAAACTCCGTCGCGATCATTTTATCGAAGATAAGTCTTTGATCAATTATATTGATTCTCTGATGCAGCAACGAGTTTTTCCAGAAATTAAACAGGCTTTTCAATTTGAAGTCAACCGTCGAGAATCCTACAAAATAGCCTGTTATGATGCCAAAGACGGTGGATATTTTCGTCCTCATCGAGATAATACCACACCGGGAACTGCTCACCGTCGCTTTGCCATGACGATTAACTTGAATGTGGAAGAATATGAAGGCGGATTTTTAAGATTTTCAGAACATAGTCCTCATCTTTATAAACCCGATACGGGGAGTGCAATTATTTTTTCTTGCTCTTTAATGCACGAAGCGACGGATGTAACCGCAGGTCGTCGTTTTGCTTTGCTGGCGTTTTTTTACAGCGATCAAGATGCCGAAGCCCGTCAAAAATACGAGGAGCGAGTACAAAATAATTACGAAAAAGTGATTCGAGTTTAAGCGTAAATATTCAAGGATTTTTCAGCAAGATCTCGACCAACGGTCACAGCAGCGGACAGACCCCCTTCGGGGAACCCGAAAGTCACGCAACTGCCGTTGGGCGAAGCCCACGCGCGCAGAGTACCCGGAGGGCGGAGTAATCTGTGACTCAGTTATTAATTTGAAACAATCCCTGTAAACTTATCTATCCATCAATAAAAATTAGAGGATAGACAGGTTGATTTACTCATTGGCGTTTTGAATACAGGGATTGATTTAATACTTTTAGTTTTTACAAGTTTTTCTGATAAAATCAGAACCAATTCATAAATTGTCTATCAAAATACGCTGATCTGGGGGAGCTTAAACAGGGGATAATTCCCGATCAGCTAATGATTGTAGCATCCTAACCTAAAACTGATCTTTGCATTAAGATTGTGTCTAGGTCGAAGGATTAGCACGTAGCTTTCAGATAGTCAGTCTACACCTCCGTAGAGAGAAACTATAGAGATGAATCTTCAATAAATGATCGTAACACAATTAAGCACATTACTGCTAGCAACTGTGCTGCCTTGCATTGCAACTTTAGTCACTCCAATGTCTGTTCAAGCTGAAATCTTGAGTAGTAATGGGAATACGGATGTGTTTGTTTTAGAAGCTCATGCAGCAACTAATAATGTTTATCAAGCACAGGTCATTACGAGCTTTGATTGGTTTACAGATGCAGATAAAATCGGACTCACGGGCGGACTAACCGAAGAAGAACTCGACTATATGGAACTGATTGATTTTGATGAAGATGGATTTTTAGATGATGCTGTGATTAAATTAAAATCAACCCAAGCCATTTTAGGTGTCGTTCTCAACGCTGATGATTTTGTACTCGAAGGAGAATTTATTCCGATTGTTTCAACGAAACCACCTATTACTTGTCTTCAAAAGGTAAATATTGTCAGCTGCAATTCCTCTAATGTCGATTAAATTGTGGCTTTTGATAACAATTATTAACAGAAAATTACTTCTGTTATTCTAACGAACAACAGCATCTACTCCAGTGATAAGCACATAGCCTGTTTTGAGCGTCACACCGTTGGTTTAGACAATAAAATGCGACACATCAGCTAAACTATAATAGCAGCTATCATTACGATTGGAAAAATGAGACATTTTGATGTTGTTGTTGTGGGAGCCGGGCCATCTGGTGGTCACTGTGCGAGACAGCTTGCCAAGTCGGGAAAAAAGGTCTTACTCGCTGAACAGCATCAAACCTTCGCACAAAATGACTTCTCTAGTGGTGCAATTCCGATAGAAACTTTAAAACGGTATAATCTTCCTTCTGATGTCGTCGGTAGTTTGTGGCAAAAAATTGTGATCATCACCACTAATATTCATCAGACTTGGGAATGCGATCGCCCTCGGGGTGTTGTGTTGAATTTTGCCAAACTGCGAGAATTTTTAGCACAAGAAGTTCAACGACAAGGTAGTGAAGTCTGGATGGGACATCGCTATATTCAATCTGATCAAGAAAACGGAAAAACGATTGTTGAGTTCAAACCTTATGGGAACAGTGAAACTGTTAAAGTATCAACTCAAGTTTTGGTAGATGCCACGGGTCAAATCCGAGCGGTGATGTGTCCATCTAAGCAACAAAATCTTCCCTATCTCACCGGAACGGGAACAGAATATTTAATCGAAGTTGGTAGCTCAGACTATCAAAAATATGCTCAAAAATTAACTTTTTTCTTAGGTCATAAATGGATGCCTAAAGGATATTCTTGGATTTTTCCGATGGAACCCAATCGTTTAAAAATCGGTTCTGCCCGATTGAATCGTCCTCATAAAATTGTCGAGAAAACCAGCTCTCTACGAACTTACATTGAACTGATTATAAATGATTATTTACAAGGAATTTCCTATAAAATTATTGATGTTCATGGTGGAGTCTTAAAATATTGTAGCGGTCTTCAAGACACCTATTATCGAAATAATGTGATCGCGATTGGAGATGCAGTTTCGACGGTAAATATGTTAGGAGGAGAAGGAATTAGACATGGAATAGAAAGTGCAGAAATTGCTTCTCGGTTTATTGAAGCTTATCTAGCTGGACAACAAGTTGATTTTAGTTCTTATCAGCAGGAAATGCACAAGACCTATAAAAAAACTTGGGATTGGTCGGAAAGAATGGGAATCAGTAAATACTTAGAATACAGTGATAAGTTAATAGATCGGGGAGTTTCTTATTTAAACCAATTGAGTACAGAGGAAATTTTACAGGTTCTTTTTGAATATAATTTCAACCCGATCTATCGTAGGATATTACCCTATCTACGGTACAAGCTATCAGCTAAGATTCGCAATTTAATAGGACAGGTTCGCTCTAGCTTCACTAACATAAATATCCTCAAAGGTGTAGACTAAAAGAAAAATTCTGGATTTCTATCCCTAACTTCCTATGACTTCTAGCCTCACTCAAGTTTATCCGATCATTTGGCAAGATGATCATGTTCTGCTGATTGATCAAACCCGTCTCCCGAAAGAGTATACTCGGATTGAAATTAGTCGCTATGAAGATATGGCTCGTGCGATTAAAACGATGATTGTTCGGGGTGCGCCCGCGATTGGAATTGCCGCAGCTTATGGAATATATCTCGGTGCGCGAGACATTCAGAGCGTAGATCGTCAGGAATTTTTTACTCAGTTAGAAGCAGTGGCAGATGTATTGCGTCGCACTCGTCCAACGGCAGTTAATTTGTTTTGGGCAATTGATCAAATGCTGAAAACAGCTCAAGAAACAAACGGATCAGTTGAACAGGTACAACAAGCGTTATTAGAAAGGGCAAAAGCGATTCATGCTGAGGATATCGAAACCTGTAAACTGATTGGAGATACAGGATTAAATGTTTTACCAACTTCTCCTCAAAAACTCAATATTTTGACTCACTGTAACGCCGGAGCATTGGCGACTGGAGGCTATGGAACCGCATTAGGGGTGATTCGTTCGGCTTGGCGAGAAGGACGCTTAGAACGAGTCTATGCTGATGAAACTCGTCCGCGTTTACAGGGGGCAAAATTGACAACTTGGGAATGTGTTCAAGACAATATTCCAGTCACTTTAATTGCGGATAATATGGCGGCGCATTGCATGAAGCAAGGTTTAATTCATGCTGTAATTGTCGGGGCAGATCGGATTACAGCAAATGGTGATACTGCCAATAAAATTGGCACTTATAGTTTAGCGTTAGTTGCCAAAGCTCACAATATTCCTTTTTTTGTTGCGGCTCCTCTCTCTACAGTTGATTTTAAACTAGAAACGGGGACGGAAATCCCGATTGAAGAACGAGATGTTAGCGAACTCTATGAAGTGGGTAATACTCGTTTATGTCCGACGGGAGTTGAGTTTTATAACCCCGCTTTTGATGTGACACCAGCAGAATTAATTGCTGCCATTATTACCGAAAAGGGAGCAGTTAAACCTGGGGAATTAAGAACGTTAAAGTAATTGTGGGTATAAAAACCCGGTTTCTCACAAGTGACCGGGTTTCTAGTGAGGGGAATAGGAAGATTTTATCCAACTCAGTTTGTAGTATGAGTAATTCTGTTCATTGCGATCGCCTCCTTGGGTTGATGGAATTTTCAATTGGTGCTACCAAATAGAACGCCGCTCTAAATGATAATTTTGTTCTAAGCGATGTAGACTCTCTGTGAAATCCTGTTGAATGTGGTGACGTTCTCCCGTCGGTAAGCTGTCGCTATACCGAGGGCTTCCCAACCTTACGGATAGGGCTTCCTGTTTCAAAGGGAGTGCAACCACTTAACCCTCTACAGGCAGAAGCGATGAGACCCACCGCTTTTTTGTACTGAACAATTCTGTACTCCTGCACGCTCCCTTAAGAGTTTTACCTTTTGACGGGCTAACTAGAACTTCTGAATTGAACCCCATACTCTATGTTGTTTTCATGGTGCTATCAGGTGCGTATTACCGCTACTCCTGATACAATCAGGAGTAGCACATAGAGGCACACAATGACAAGAGACAAACGGATAGTAGTTCGTGTAAATCACGAAGAGTACAACCGAATTAATGATTATGCTAAAAGTAAAAGCTATTCTGTTGCTGAGATTATTCGAGACTACATCAAGCGTTTACCGAAAAACCCTGATTAAACGGATGCTTCGCAGTTATTTGTTGGTCACAATTCCCCTGCCGTTAACATTCGTATAACGGGAGACCCCCTGCGACATTAAGTTGGACTTATCCAACTAAAGATTTAAGTATCCATCCGATGATGATCCCCAATCCTCCAAAGCGAACCGCTTGCCAAAAGGGTTCTCTGAGACTTCCCCAAGTAAACAAGCGACTTTCGAGGTTCAGTTCAATGGTTTCCAACTCAGCTTCTATTTGACGTAATTCTTCTCGCAATTGACGGGATCGGGTTTGACGCAATTCGGGGATCACTTCATCAATGCGGTTTTTCAGTTCAGCCTGACGGCGTTGATCTCGTTTGACTTGAGCATAACGCTGTTTGATTTCTAAAAGCGATCGCTCAATCTGAGATAAAGCTTGCTCAAACTCCTGATCTTCCGATGTCATCTGTGTTTTAACCGGATTATGTTTCGTGAGACTGATTCAGTATAATCGGGATCGGTTTATGGGTACAGTTTCTTGGCATAATTATAAATGCAAAGATGCAACTTACCCCAATCGCAATCTGATAAAAGGTCGTTTATGGTTAACTCGATCCCCAAATCAACTCACAATGATGAGGCTGCCAATAGTTCTCAGACAGGCTGCTTTGATGAGTATACAACCGAAGAACTCGCTCAAGCTTTAGCCGAACGTCTGGCAATCAACGATCAAGATTGGCATCAACTCAAATCTAATCGCCAAGCTCGTGCTAGCGAACAAATCATTGCTGCTCTTGTTTTTCTACTCAAAAAGCAACCCCAAGAAGTGATCCCTCGCCTGAATCAGGCAATCGGTTGGCTGGATCGTTCGATCTCCGCTCCTCCTTGTCCGACTCATGGTGTCAATTCATCTAAAAAACAATCTTGAATAGATTGAAATAATTGCTGTTATCATAGTGAGAAGCAGATTCGACAGTCGAGGCAGAATCTTACCCAAAAATTGAGGCTGAGTTTGACGCCCCTCCCGCTATAATTGACTAGGATCAACTGGAAAAGCAGTGTTTCTAACTGCTTTCAGTCTTTCCCTCTACTATTGTCTTATGTCTAACTTGTCGATTAAGAACTGACAATTTCCTTACAAATAGTTAATTCAGTTCCTTGGGAGTTCCATGCGACTCGATCAAAAATCTGGTGCAAGATATACAAGCCTCGTCCACACTCGTGATCATCGACAGGTAATTCGGACTCATGTCCTGTTTGATGTTCATCTAACAGAGGATTTCGACAAGGACAAGGAGGTCGAAACCCTGATCCTTGATCAGAGATAATCCACCAAAATTGATTTTTGACGATCGAGAAACGGACAACAATTGTTTTACTGGGGTCTAGCTTGTTGCCATGTTTGGCTGCATTGACCAGAGCCTCCTGAAGGCCTAAGCGCAGTTCCGCTTGCCAGCAATCAGGAATCTCTGCTAAAAGCAAGTCTAAAATGGGACACAGGTAGAGCGTAGAAGCAAAGCTAACTGTGACCCAGTTGCGTTTAACCGGACGCGATGATATGGCAATCACTCGGAAAACTCCCTGGCGTCATGGTGGATGATCAATTTCACACCCTGCATCAGTAGTAAACTTCCTTTCCGACGGGCGGATCAGACTTGAAGCTGGTCTTCAATTCACAGTTTTCCCTGACAGAGGATGAGATAATGAGACGGCTTCTTAGAGGGTACATTAACAAACATACCCTTGCCACGAATCTGAAAATAGAGTTACATGGCCTCAAGGCTAGTTGTACATACTGAATCAATTAAACTTTGACCTTAACGGATAAACTAATTGGGGATAGTTTATACCCGTATTTTGCGATCTTGATTCCCGTTTAGTCAAGCTAAAGGGAAAATTTTTCCTCTACTTGTAATTCTATCATTTCTCTGCGGTTCAGATGGTATGCCAGCAACTTCCAACTGTAAAACCCCCATTATGTGAGCAAATATGCTTTGAGAAACGACTTTCCCAACTCAGTTTAGTTAGAAAGTCCAATTGTTAAAATTTTCTCCTTACTTTAAGATTATCAAAACACTCACCAAAAAACACATCTCTGGAAAATTTTCCGATTAATCCCGAGTCTCCCTAATCCTTTTCATCCCTTGTCCAATCAGGATTTCAGGCTCCATCGCCTCCGTTCAAAAAAGACTGTACGATTGAATATCACTCCAGGTCAGACCCAAGCATTCTAAAATTGAAAAATAATAATCAACCTGAGTTTAGATCCATTAATACTATGCAAACAACTGTAACCGCTGATCCCCATCCAATCTCGGGTACTTATTGGAAGTGGCGAGAACAGTTAATTTATTACGTGCGGGCAGGTTCGCCTCAACCGGAGCGCCCCCCATTGTTACTCATTCATGGATTTGGAGCCTCAACCGATCATTGGCGCAAAAATCTCATCGGTTTGAGTGAAAACTTTGAGGTTTGGGCAATTGACCTACTCGGCTTCGGACGTTCAGCCAAGCCCAACTGGGAATATAGCAGCGATCTCTGGCGGGATCAACTGGATGATTTTATTACCGAAACCATTGGTCAGCCTGTTATTCTAGCGGGTAACTCTCTGGGTGGATATGCTGCTTTGTGTGTCGCCGCCCAACGTCCCAACTCCGCCCGGGGTTTGATTTTACTCAATAGTGCTGGGCCATTTACCGACACTGAACCCGCTCCACCTGCTCCGGCTTGGAAAAAAACCGCTTCGGGAAGTGTACGATGGCTATTCCAACAAAACTTGGCTAGCTATGTCGTTTTTCAATGGACAAGACGACGCTCAACCATTCGCAAAACCCTGAAAAAAGTTTATTTAAACCCTGATACTGTCACCGAGCAACTGGTTGAAGAAATTTATCGTCCTTCTTGCTCTCCGGGTGCAGCGCAAGTGTTTGCGTCGGTATTTAAAACCCGATCAGGAGAAAAAGTAGATGCTTTACTCAGTCTACTCTGTTGTCCATTGCTATTGCTGTGGGGAGAAGGTGATCCGTGGATAAACTGTCGCGATCGCAGTGCTAAGTTTCGCCAATATTATCCCCAACTCACCGAACACTTTCTCGAAGCGGGTCACTGTCCCCATGATGAAGTTCCTGAACAAGTCAACGAACTGATTAAAGCGTGGGTGATATCTGAGTGCGAAATTAGTAATACTAATAATAAAAACGAGGATGAATCCTCGGGTTGAGCTTTTCTTCGACGGGTTGACCGCCTTTGAGGTGTTGTTCAACAATAATCGCAACATCTTGGGGCTGAACTCGATAGTACCAGGTTTCATCGGGAGTCACCTTAACGGTCGGGCCAACACTACATTGACCCATGCAACCGCTAGCCTCAATGATCACTTCAGAGATCTGTGCATCTTGAAATGCTTGTAACACTTTTTGGGAACCCTGTTTCAGACAGGTTTGATTTTGACAAACCCTCACACAGCGAGGAGTCAGTTCAGATGGATTTGAACCTGAGTTGTCTACTTGAGTTTCTGGCATAGTCAAGGAAAATCGTGGATCTTTATGTCTTATTCCATTATGACGGATGGGATTTTTTGACTCAGGAATCGAGTCATCGCCAGCGGTGCCTGCATTCGGCACCAATTCAGATGCGGTGTACCGATGACCCCTCCCACATCTGGTAAAGCAATTGTCAAAGTTCGATTTTGGGTTTTTCCTCAGCTTTTGTGGAAAAAACTGTGGATAATTTCCTCGAAGTCTGTGGAAAAGGTTCAAAGGGCTTTAGTTATGGCGCTCAAGGGGTAGAGGTTGAACGGGTTTTCCACAAGTTTTCCACAGGATTAGTATTCGAGTGAATCAAATTGCAAACAAAACGATAAAATATAGAACTCGGTGTATTCATTCTGTGAATAACATTTCGGGGTGATAACGCCAGATCTCGATTGCTAATTTTTATCGAAACACTCAATCTTTACCCAGGTTAATCCATGCGATTCATCGTTGAACAAGAAAAACTAAGTTCTAATTTATCCTTGATTTCTAGAGCGATTCCCTCTCGTCCAACCCATCCCATTTTATCTAATATTCTACTCGAAGCCACTGCCGAAACCCAACAACTGAGCTTAACTGCTTTTGATTTAAGCTTAGGAATATATACTTCGATGAGTGCAGAAGTAGAAGTTGGGGGAAGGTTCACGCTACCTGCAAAATTACTCAATGATATTGTCTCTCGTTTACCGAATAGTCCGATTGCTCTCGATGACGATGCCGGAGAATCTATTATTACCTTAACTTCGAGTTCAGGACGGTATCAAGTTCGAGGAATGGGTGCCGAGGAATATCCCGCACTTCCCTTGATTGAAGATGGAGAATCGATTTCTATTCCGGCTGATGCTTTAATTGAAGGATTAAAAGGAACTTTATTCGCTACCAGTCCAGATGAAACCAAACAAGTTTTAACGGGAGTACATTTAAGAATTCAGTCTGAAAACTTAGAATTTGCCTCAACAGATGGTCATCGTTTGGCGGTTGTCAAGGCTGAATCCTTAAACGGTGATGACGGGTCAGAAAATATTTCAACGTCAAAAATTGAGGATTTTGAAGTCACAATTCCGGCTCGGGCATTACGAGAAGTTGAACGAATGATTGCAGCCGCCTCTCCCGGAAAAGAGGAATCAAAACTTATGGTTAAGCTGAGATTTGATGAAAGTCAAGTGATATTTGAAATCGGGAATCAACGCTTAAATAGTCGGAAATTAGAAGGTTCTTATCCGGCTTATCAACAGCTTATTCCTAATCAATTTCTCAATCAAATTAATGTAGATCGCCGAAATTTTTTGGGTGCGTTAGAGCGAATTGCAGTCTTAGCGAGTCAAAAAAATGATATTGTTAAATGCACGATTGATAACGATCAACAGAAAATTTCTCTGTCTGTAGAAGCGGCTGATGTGGGAAATGCACTCGAATCTTTATCGGCTCAAGTCTCAGGAGATGAACCCAAAGAACTCGCATTTAATGTGAAATATTTGATGGAAGGGTTAAAAGTTCTCAATACTTCTGAAATCCAAATTCAACTGAATGCGGCGACCAGTCCGGTGATTTTAAATCCTTTGGGAGGTGTAAAAATGACTTATTTAGTGATGCCTGTTCAGTTGAGAAATTAGAGAAAAAATCTAGAGAGAAATAAAATCCTCTACCCGAACTTGGTTAACAGGGATTCCTTGAAGGATTGCTAAACGTTCATTACCGAATTGAATGATAGTGTCTCCATTTTCTGAAGTTAAAGTGAGGCGATCAAAACTCAAGTTATCCTCTAAGACTAACCAATCTTGACCGACTTCAAAATCCGCGATCGCATCACTTACAAAACTTTTTTAATCTATAGATTTCTCAACGTTTAAAAGACAAGAAAAGATTGCTATGAAGTAATCAAGTAAAATCTCAAACAATCCCTCACCTAAACCAGATGAGGGAGTAACGAGTTAGCCTATTGTTGTGACTAATTTTGAGGGTTTATTCTTTGGCATGGGAATTTGAGTCTATGACGGGATGCAGAAGGGTTGAACGGAAATTTAGACGCAGTTCACTATTCAAATATCGACGTTGGAATAGTTGCCATTTTTGCCACGCCTGATAACGACTTTCTGTAAGTACACCCGCAAAAGTTGGCAAGACGGACTCAATATCAGACTTCAAAACATCCTTCATTACAGTTTCTAACACTTCGCTATCTTGAATATCACCCAAATATTCTTGAATGTCTTTCATGTCTTGCAAATAAGCGGAATAAGTCGCGCCGTAAAAATCACTAAACAAGTTCATCTGATAGCGAACTCGCTTGACTTGTTTGCGGAGATTATGAAGTTTCTCTCCTTCGGCTTGTAAAATCAGTTCTACTGTGGCTGAAGAAAACGGATTTGATCCATTTTGAGTGGATTCATTCGTCGGATTTGATTCGGTTTGAAGGTGTTCTATTCCAACTTGCCAACCCGGATGCAAAAAAAGTTTGCTGACTTCGGGTAATAATAAATCTGGTAAAACTTCCTCAATGGGTAATTGTTCAATTTTTGTATAACTTGGCAAGTCTAACCATTGTTGTAATACCTGTTTTAATTGCTTGTATTTCTTGCCTTCAATTGTCTTTTTCGTCTGCTTGAATGTTTGCTGACGTTGTTTGTCTAACTCTGAGACAACCTGCTTGAGTATTTTTTGCTCTTTAGAGGGTAAGTTTGGATAGTAACGCTGATGAAGTGCTTCGAGTAAAACATCTAAATCTCGCAATTGTCCTAAACAGCGAGAGACTTTTCCAATTTGTTTATTTTCTGCTGCTTCGGGTAATTCCAACACAGGGGCAAATCCTGTAATTGCAGAACGTAAACGCCGCATACCGACCCGCATTTGATGAAGTTCTTCGGGATCTTTGTCTGCTAAAACTTCGGGTTCGTGCTTGAGAACTTTCTCTAAATGTTGCTGAATTCCTAGTGCAGCCCAGTCTCCTAATGTTTTAACTTTCTGTACAGTGGTTGTGGTCATTTTTACCTCTTGAAATCGAATCATTTCGAGTAAATGATTCAGTTCTACTCTCATTATTATAACAACTCTATTTAGGATTGTTTTACAAAACTTTATTTGTATTCGCTATCTTGTTTAACCGAATAATTGTTGGCTTAGTTATTGTCTACAAAATTTACCATTTCATCCTTTTGGTAGATCTCGATTTTAAATCCTTCTTCTGGTGTTGGAGGTTGAAAATATTGGGTAATCGCTTCAAATTCCTCGTCAGTTGTAAATGCAGAACCTTCTGGCTGATCTTTACTTCTTATTTTAAGTTGCTGTTTACAAAGTTCATTGGATGCAATAATATAGTGAAGGAGATGATTGACTCCTACTGACTCAAATATCGAACGAAACCAATTCCGTTGTGATGGAGTATTTCCCGGAAAATCAAGAACAATTGAGACTCCTTGTAAGAGAAGATGTTGAAGATGGGGCGATAGGATTGTTTTCAATCGGGATGAGTATTTGAGATAATCAGAAAACTCATTGATTTCTTCTGAATAAAGCTTAGATAACCAAATATCTTCTGAAATCAATACTGCATTATTTTCTTGAGCAAGAGTTTGAGCTAAAGTAGATTTTCCACTCGCCATTTTGCCACAAAAGAAGTGCAATGTTGGTTTTTGATTCATATCGATGACCTATGACTTATTTCCAATTGGAAGATCAAAAAAGTTTAATCTGTTACCCGTTTTACAACAAATTAAAAAAGTCAACGCCTATTTCATTGAGTAACTAGGAATACTGTCGGTTGTTTACTGATATGGCTTTTTTATTGACTCAATAGGTGATCTCAGAACTACTACTTAAACACATCTTAACTTAATTGTCAAGCAGATGTGCTTTGATCGAGTTAGGGATAGAATAGAAGGACGTAGACTCTTAGCTAGGGACGTAGACTCTTAGCTAGGGCTGCCGATCTTTTCCCTAGAGCCTGAGACAGAACTCTGTCACGAACCAAAGCTCGTTTAATCAATTTGGGTGCTGAAATTTGTATAGACAAAAATGTGTAAACATCTGCTATGAATTTTGCAAACCTCTCAAACTCCTCCTCTAACAACGTCATTCTGTGTAGCTACAAAAATCAAACCTCCCAATTGCAAGTGTTGCGAATTTCCCATTCAAAAACAGGCTGCTTTGAGTGTGTCGCTTTTCCATTTCAACATTTACTTTTTGAAGCGGAAGACCAAGCAAACTTGGAAGTGTATTATACTGCTTGTTGCGACTCTATTGAAATGAAGGAGATTCCCTGTATTAGCCTCAAAGTCAACGAGATTCCCTGAAATCAAGTTCAATAAGAAGGCGAATTTTGAGATAAGATTCAAAGGGATTCATCCTCTCATCTGAAGAATAGACTGTCCGATGAATTTTCTCTCTGTTGATTCCTGTAAATTAACTTCTTGATGGGTTGCATCTATGTCAACTCCTGAATATAAATCTCAAGAGCGACCTCAAAATCAGCAAGACAACAGTTATCAACCTCTGTCTGATCAATTTTTAGTCTGTGGCTTAGGAGGAATGGGACAACATTGTGTCGCCGCACTCAAAGCCTATGGAGTCAGAGTCAGCGCTATTGAATTAGTACATTCTGAACAATGGGAAATCTCCAATTTCCCCAATTTATTAGAGCATTTAATCATCGGAGACTGCCGTGATTCTACTCTACTCAACCAAGCAAACATTCAACAATTTCGCTGTGTATTAATCGTCACTTCCAACGAACGCATTAATGCCGAAACCGCCCTAATTATTCGCAAACTCAGCCCTCATTCCCGCTTAGTTGTCCGTTCTTCAAAAGAAAATCTGAATCAACTTCTTAGTAAATTGTTAGGCAACTTAGTCGCCTACGAACCGACTCAACTCCCGGCTTTTGCCTTTGCTTTAGCCGCCTTGGGGACTGAAGTTTTGGGATTTTTTAACTTAGAGGGCTACCGCATTCAAATCATTCAACGCCAACTAAGTCCAAGTGATTCTTGGTGTAATCGTTCGAGTTTACAAGATCTCAATAGTCGCAGTCGTCGTCTAATTTGTCATCTTCCTAAAGGTTCATCTCAACCCTTAAAAGTTCACGCCTGGGAACCCAATATTCAGCCCTCGGCAGGTGATACGATTATCTATGTTGAAGTGGTTGAACAATCATTTTCTCGATTCTCTCAAACTACAACACCAACAACAACACCCTCTTTTAGACACACCTTACGAGACTTATTCCGACATTTAAGGTGGCAGTCTCTCCAGCAACAAATCATTCAATATTGGCAACAAAGTGAACAACAACCCCTGCGACGAGTTGCCCTTTTTTGTGGTGTATTGGTTTTTGTTTTGTCGATCATTGGGACGCTTTTGTTTCGTTATTATTACCCTCAAACCACTTATTTGAGTGCTTTTTATGGTGTGGCAATTTTGCTCTTGGGTGGTTATGCAGATATTTTCGGCAAGTTTGAACCCATTACTGACATTCCGGGGTGGTTACAGTTATTTGCTTTGGGGCTAACTTTAGCCGGAACTGCTCTCGTTGGGGTGTTGTATGCGTTGTTAACTCAAGCCCTTTTAAGTGCAAGATTTCAACTCACTCGAAAACGTCCACCCATTCCTCAAAGTAACCATCTAATTATCATTGGTTTAGGTCGAGTTGGTCAACGGATAGCGGTTTTTTTACAAGAGTTTAAACAAGCGATTGTCGGAGTCACAGAAAATGCCCAATTTGACTTGACTTTATTACCCTCTATTCCTCTAATTATTAGTAATTATGCAGATGCTCTCAATAAAGTTAATCTCTCGACGGCAAGAAGTGTTGTGATTGTGACGGATGACGAGATTTTAAACTTAGAAATTGGCTTGATGGTACACAATATTAATCCTCATTGTCATGTGGTGATTCGGACAATGGAACAAAGTCTCAGTGACAGTTTAACTCAGTTATTACCTCATACTCAGGCGTTGTGTGCCTATGAAGTAGCTGCTGAAGCCTTTGCCGGAGCCGCATTTGGTGAAAATATTCTGAATTTATTTCGTCTGGGAAATGATACGATTTTGGTGACAGAATATCAGATTGAAGCGGGAGATACGTTGAATGGGTTACTATTATCAGAAGTGGCTTATGGCTATGGTGTCGTACCGATTTTACATCAATCAAGAGACAAATTACCTCGGTTTATTCCTTCTGATGATATTCTACTTTCAGATGGCGATCGCATGGTCGTCTTAGCAACAACAGAAGGATTACGAGCCGTTGAACAAGGGATCAATGTTGTCCCAAAAACAACAAAAGTTCATATTAAAAAAGCACGCACATCCGATGCTGCTTTTGAAGGAGCAAATGTGATCGTAAGAATTTCGGGCTGTAAACTCAGTCTGGCTCGAAACTTGATGAATCATCTACCTGCAACTTTACCGATTCCACTGTATAAACAGCAAGCTCATCGTTTGGTACAAGAACTGATAAAATCCCAGGTATTTGCTCATATTTTATAATAACTTATGGATTCACCGATGCCAATTTTTTGTAAAATTTAACCCAATAATAATCTAAAGATATTTCTCTGTTAATGTTAAGCTTCCAAACTATGAATAGTCAAAGTAAAGGGGGAATTTAGAAGTGTGGTCAAAGAAACTGCGGTGGAAGTGATTGATCTCACCAAAACCTTCAAGGGTAAAACGGCTCTGCAAAAGGTCAGCTTTACCGTAAAAGCAGGGGAAATGGTCGCGTTGGTTGGGGCTTCGGGTTCAGGGAAGTCAACGCTTCTGCGACATCTCAACGGTTTAGAACGGGGCGAGAGTGGTGTCGTCAAAGTTTTTGATTGTTCTCTACAATCTGAGGGAAAATTTCACTCGAAAATCCGACAATTGCGAAGCAACATGGGTTGTATTTTTCAGCAGTTTAATCTCGTGAAACGTTTAACCGTAATCGAAAATGTCCTCGTTGGTAATTTAGGTCAAATTTCTCTTGCCCGTTCAGCCATTCGTTATTTTACTAAAGCTGAAAAAATACAGGCTTTATCTGCGTTAGAACGAGTCGGTATTTTGGATCAAGCCTACAAACGTGCTTCTCTATTATCAGGAGGGCAGCAACAACGGGTGGCAATCGCTCGCTGTTTAGTTCAAGGCGCTCGGATTATTTTAGCAGATGAACCGATTGCTTCGCTAGACCCCGAATCGGCTCGGAAAGTGATGGAATTGTTGGGCGAATTGAACCAAGAAAACGGAATTACCGTGATTAGTTCTTTACATCAAGTGCAGATGGTTCAGCGCTATTTTTCTCGTGCAGTCGCTCTGAAACAGGGAGAAGTTATTTTTGATGGATCAACATCTGATCTTAATCAAAACCGACTCAATCAACTCTATGGAAGTGCGGCTCAAGAATTAGTTTTAAGCGGACATGGAGAATGAGTTTAAATCTCAATTTCCGATTTCAGCCCTAAAAATTGTCAATACATCACTCAAAGGAACAAATGGAAAGACGCAACTTTTTAAAATCTACTTCTTGGTTTATTTTATCGCTCGGCGGAGCAAAACTCCTCGCGAGTTGTTCACCCAATTCGACTACTTCTGAAACTCCAGTCAATTCAGAAACAGCAGAAGCAGAAGCGGTTGCTGATACTAATGCCAAAACCCAGCCGTTATCAGATCTTAAAGAACTGAATTTTGGGATTATTTCTACCGAGTCTCAAGCCAACCAAAAACCCATTTGGGAACCGTTTATTCAGGCTATGTCTGACGAACTCGGAATCCCGATTAATGCTTTCTATGCAACTTCTTATAACGGAGTCATTGAAGCAATGCGTTTTGGACAAGTTCATCTGGCTTGGTTGGGTGGAAAATCCTATATTGAAGCGGCGAAAATTGCTAATGCAGAAGCTTTTGCTCAAACTGTCGGCCTTGATGGTTCTAAAGGTTATTACGCTTATTTAATCACCAATAAAGACAACCCAATTGCGTCACAAATTGTGAACGAAGATGGCGATCAATACGTGATTAAAAATGCCCCTGATCTGACTTTTGCTTTTAATGATCCTAACTCAACTTCAGGTTTCTTAGTTCCGAGTTATTATGTGTTTGCCAAAAACAATGTCAATCCAAAAAAAGCATTTAACAAACTGGTTTTTTCAGGAAGTCACGAAGCCACAGCTTTAGCCGTAGCGAATAATCAAGTTGATGTAGCGACAAATAATAGTGAATCCCTAAGTCGTCTAGAAAAAACTAACCCAGCCGCACGTGAAAAAATTCAAGTGATTTGGACTTCTCCTGAAATTCCCAGCGATCCGATTGCCTATCGTCGAGACTTACCAGAGGAGTTGAAAACAAAAATTAAAGATTTCTTCTACAATTACAACGATGAAACGGTATTAGGGCCGTTAGAATGGTCGAGTTTTATTGTTGCAGATGATAAAAATTGGAATGCTATTCGAGAATTAGAAATTGGGAAGCAAATTATGGAAGTTCAAGAAGATGAAAATATGGATACAGCCGAAAAAGAGAAAAAACTCAATGAGTTGAACCAACAGTTAACAGCACTACAAGGTTAATTCTATCTATTGTTTATCCCCAATCACCCCCAATGTTGGGGGTCACGGGGGCGGGGGATTTAGGGGGATCTTTAAAGTAAATTTAGAGGGATCTATTCAATCTTTGAAAGGTTTTAAGCATGAAAAATAATTATCAAAAATTCCAATCTTCCTATTCATCTGTTGAATTATTGGTATCTCCTGCTGTTTTAGAAACCCTATCTCAAGAACAAAAAAGAGTCACAAAAACTCGGATTTTATTTCTACTCGGAGCAATCTGTTTGCTCATTTTTGCCTATGTGCAGAGCGAACTCAATTTTCCCTTATTGTTTAGAAATAGTGGCAATATGGTCGAGTATACTCGCTCTTATTTTCCCCCAGATTTTTCAGACTGGCGATTTTATTTAGAAGATACTATCATCACCATTTCGATGGGACTTTGGGGAACGTTAATGGCTGCAATTGCTGCTATTCCACTCTCATTATTAGCATCAGAAAATGTATGTCCAGTTTGGATAGTACAGCCCATTCGTCGTTTATTAGATGCGATGCGAGCGATTAATGAAATCGTGTTTGCATTAATTTTTGTGGTAGCGGTTGGTTTGGGGCCGTTTGCGGGAGTTTTAGCGTTATTTGTGAGTACAACAGGCACACTCGGAAAGTTATTTTCTGAAGTTGTAGAATCTATTGATCCCGGGCCAGTGGAAGGAATTCGGGCGACAGGCGCTCAAAAAATTCAAGAGATTATTTTTGGTGTTGTTCCGCAGGTAATGCCGTTATGGACTTCCTATATTTTGTATCGATTTGAGTCGAATGTTCGTTCGGCTTCGGTATTAGGAATTGTGGGTGCGGGAGGGATTGGGGTTTCGCTTTATCAAAGTTTCCAAGCCTTTCAGTATCAAAAAGTGTGTGCGATTTTAATTATTTTGATTGTGGCGACATCGACTATAGATTTTCTGTCATCAAAACTCCGAAATTGGCTAATTTAATCTCAAAGTGAACAAGTAAATAATCAAGCAATCCTCAATTCTTTCTGAGTGCTTTTATGGGTTATTCTGAACACCGTCGGTAACTTTCTAGTCAAGTGTTAAAATCTAGTTCAGTATATCCACTTAAAATTTAGGAATTAGACATGGTACAGATGATTGCTTTTTTGATGCTAGGACTAGCCACCGGAACCATTAGTGGGTTAATTGGCATTGGAGGAGGGGTTTTATTAACTCCAGCCCTAGTTTATTTCTTTGGATTTTCTCAACATTATGCACAAGGAACAACGCTAGCCTTATTAGTCCCTCCAATTGGTCTTTTGGCAGCCTGGACTTATTATCAAGAAGGTTATGTTAACATTAAAGTCGCGCTTTTAATCTGTATTGGATTTTTTCTGGGCGGATTTTTGGGCGGAAAACTAGCAGGCTTAATTCCCGAGTTGTACTTAAAACGTATATTTGGTGTCGCAATGTTGATCGTTGGATTTAAGATGATTTTATCGAAATAAATCCCCATCCAAAATTAAACAAAATTTAACCCAGGAATTAATAGAGTTTAACCTAAATTGATTAAGGTCACAAGTAGATGGCGAGGAGTCTATTGTGATTTTTATCAAGATATTCTGTGTTGCTATTCTCCTACTCCTGTTAGGAGACTTAATTTCAACGTTTTGCTACCACGTCCCCGAACACATTTTTGGTAAGTTCCATGCTGTTGTTCACCATAGTCCAAACCGTAGCTTTGTTCGCTATGCTATTTTGACTAAAAAACCTGTCGCTTTGATCACGGGTTTTTTTGGGGCATTTCCTTACTTAATGTTTATTCCTCTATTTTGGATTATCTCACCGATTGGTACAATTTTAGGATTAATTTTGGCAGAATGTCATGTGGAGTGGAGACACGTTTCTCTACAACACTGGCAAACCCCAACTCGAGTTAAATGGATTTGTAAAATTTTCTGTATTACAACCCCCGAACGACATTGGGAACATCATCTCAATTCTAGGGTTGCCTTTGGTGATATCTTTACCTTTTATGACAAACCGGCTCAAGCTTGGTTTAGGGTTTTGTTGAGATGGAAAAAGATGTTCCGAGCCAGATACAGTTAAAGTTTAGTTCAGATTCAAATTCATTCAAACTCAAATTATAATTTAGATGATCGCTTGGAATTGAGAGTATCTAACAACTCGTTTTCAAACACCAATTCCATGCGATCTCCCCGAAATCGTGTGATACCATATTCGATAATCCGACCATCTTGATCGACATTAATTGATTCCGCTAACAAAATGGGATGATTGAGCGGTAATCTCAGTAAACGGGCATCTTGGGGACGAACAACCCGAGCAGAAACCCGCGTAGACTGACGAATATGATCGCAGCCATAAACTTCTCTAAGAAGCTGTGAAATTGACCACATTTTATGTTGAAAAGATAAAATATTGGGGAAGTAAGACAGCGGAAAATGACCTGTAGAAATGCTAATCGGTTGGTCATCAACAAAAGTTAAACGTTCGATCAATGCCACTTTATCGCCACAGGAAACCTTTAAATTATTCGCCACTACCAAACTAGCCGGAATTTCAATAGCTTGTAACAGTTGAAAGCTCATTTCTAGCCCTTGCTCAGTCATCGTGGCGTTGTAGCGAACCCGCTTACCAATGGGATATCGAATCGGTATTCCCGCAACAAAAGTACCGCGACCTTGATCAACACGCAACAATCCTTCACTTTTGAGCAAAGCAATCGCCCGCCTGACCGTATGGCGGTTGACGCTAAAGTGTTCGCTCAACTGATTTTCGGTCGGTAATTTATCCCCAACCTGATAGACTCCCTGATTGATATTTTGTCGCAACTCATTGGCGATTTGAGCGTATACAGGCACAGTATCACGGTTCATTCCAAATTTGATTCACGGTGAACCTTGTCAATTTTGACAAAGTTAGGTACTTTGTGACTAGCGGGTTTAATTGTCTAGACAAGTTGAGTTAATTTCATTCATCCTTAAACATAATTATTATGTCAAATCTTGCCCAACGACAGGCTTGGATGGCAACTTTAGCAAAAGCTTCGTTAGAGCAATTGCAAGAGAAAATGGCAGGGCTAGAACCTTTGCCCCAATACAGTTTCTTGCGTCCACCAGAAATTGGTTTAACCCAGGTTCGGGGTCGAGCCGGAGGTACAGGACAGATTTTTAACTTAGGAGAAATGACATTAACTCGCTGCGTACTCAAACTTCATTCTCAACCGATGATAACAGGTTTTGGTTACGTTGCGGGGCGCGAACATTTTCATGCTGAGTTAGCGGCTTTGGCTGATGCTTTGATGCAGCATAATGACTGGTGCGAACGGGTTAAAAAAATAGTCATAGAACCCCTGCAAGCAGAGGCGATTCGTCAACAACAAACCCAACAGTCACAAACCGCTTCAACTCAAGTTAATTTCTTTACTTTAGCTAGAGGAGAATAAAATTATGAACGTATTAGTTTTATAAATGATTGAGCAATAAAATTGTTATGAAAATTACTCAATTCCCCGGGTTTCGGGTTGGAGTTCACGATGCTCAAATTACGTTCAGGACTCTTTTAAATGCTCTCTCTTATCCAGGAATGACTCAAGAGATTTGTGTTCAACTCACGCCTCCTCCTGGATTAACATTAGCTTGTGCTGCGGCGTGCTTATCTTTACTTGATTTAGATACAACTGTTTGGTTAAGTTCAGAGTTTGAGCCTGATGTAAAAGCGTGGTTAAAATTTCATACAGGTTGTCATTTTACAACTCATCCTCAAGCTGCTAGTTTTGCAATTATTCAAAAACTGAGTAATAGACCCTCTCTAGGTGATTTTAATTGGGGAACCGCAGAAAAACCCGAACTTTCAACCACTTTATTAATTCAAATAGAGTCATTAGCACCCTGTGAACCGATTCGCTTAAATGGGCCAGGAATTTCCGAGGAACAAGTGATCAAACTGCCGTTAGATTCAAGTTTTAGAGAGGAGTGGAATAAAAATCATCAGAGTTATCCGTTAGGAATTGATGTGTTTTTATTTAGGGAAAATACCATTATTGGTTTACCCCGAACAACAAATTTAAGTCTATAGATTTTATCAACAAATCAGGAGTGTATTGAAATGCCTTATGTAGCAGTGAAAGGTGGACAACAGGCGATAGAAAATGCAGAAACATTGTTAAAAGCGTTACGACGAGGTGATCCAAATACACCCGAATTAACCATAGAACAAATTAAACAACAACTGTCTTTAGCCGTAAACCGAGTCATGTGTGAAGGCAGTTTATATGACCCAGATTTAGCTGCTTTAGCCATTAAACAAGCTTGGGGAGATTTAGTCGAAGCAATCTTTTTAATTCGAGCTTATCGGACAACTTTACCCCGATTTTACCACAGTAAACCGTTAGAAACCAGCAAAATGCAAGTTCAACGGCGAATTTCTTCTATTTTCAAAGATATTCCCGGCGGACAAAAACTAGGCCCAACTTTTGATTATATTCATCGGTTATTAGACTTTAAATTAGCAGCAGAAGAAAATAAAACTCCCACACCGCCAACAGCATCCCCCAACGAAGAAGCTGTTACTTCGGTTTTAAATTTGTTAGGACAAGAAGGACTAATTCAAGACGAACCTCCCGAAGATAATCAACCCTTTGACCTAACTAAAAATCCTTTAAAATTACCCGCAGAACGAGATGAAAGACTACAAAATTTAGCCCGTGCAGATGAGGGATTTTTGCTGAGTTTAGCCTATTCAACTCAACGAGGATATGGTCGAAATCATCCCTTTGCAGGAGAAGTTTGCATGGGAGATGTGGAAGTGATTATTTGTCCAGAGGAGTTAGGTTTTGAAGTCGCCATTGCTGATATTACAGTCACAGAAGTGCAAATGGTCAATCAGTTTTCTGGAAACCAAAAAATGTCACCTCAATTTACACGTGGATATGGTTTAACTTTTGGATATAATGAACGAAAAGCAATGTCAATGGCATTAGTTGATCGGGCAATGCGAGCGAAAGAATTTGGTGAAGAAATTATGGGAATTGCTCAAGATGAGGAGTTTGTTTTGTCCCATTCTGATAACGTTCAAGCACAGGGATTTGTGCAGCATTTAAAGTTACCTCATTATGTCGATTTTCAAGCAGAATTACATTTAGTTCGACAGATGCAACAAGAACAGATCAATAGTGATAATTCTTCGGTTCAAGAGTCTGATTCAATCAATCCTGAACCTTCCCAAAATGAACAATCTTCTTGTTCTCCTAAAAGTTACTCCAAGTTATCTTCTTAGCCTGGTTTATAATTGATCTATACGAGAAGTATTAATCAAAGGAGATTTTAAGAATGTCAGCTTTAACGGTTAAAGATTTGGAACACTTACAACGTCAAAACCCAGATTATCAGATGGAATTAGTTGGGGGAGAAATTATCATTATGAGTCCATCCGGGTTAGAATCAGATGAAGTTGCTGCTGCAATTATTGCTCAATTATCTAACTGGATTCGTCCTCGTCGTTTAGGGCGAGTTACAGCCTCAAGTGCGGGTTTTATCTTACCCAATACAGATCATGATGTGCGGGCGCCGGATGCTGCTTTTATTCGAGCCGAACGACTCAAAAAAACAACAGAAAACTATGCTGAAGTGGTTCCCGATTTGATTTTTGAAGTGAAGTCAAAGTCTGATTATTTAACGAAGTTGCGTCAGAAAATACAAGCATTTTTAACAACCGGAACCCAAATCGGAGTATTAGTTGATCCGCGAACTCGCACAATAGAAGTTTATCGCCTAAATGCTGAAAAAATGATTCTACAAGATGGAGAGATTCTCACAGTACCAGAGGTGCTTCCGGGTTGGGAATTACCACTTTCAGAAATTTGGGCACCCGAATTTTAATCCTTTAGTTTAGAACAAACTTACTCAAAAATTAACCATGATTTCTAATTCTAAAAATCAATCTTACGAAGGGTTTAACTTTGCCTATCTAGACGAACAAACTAAACGTTCAATTCGTCGAACTCTTTTAAAAGCCGTTGCTATTCCAGGTCATCAAATCCCCTTTTCTTCTAAAGAAATGCCCATGTCCTACGGTTGGGGAACAGGAGGAATTCAAGTTACTGCTTCTGTGATTGGAAAAACAGATGTTTTAAAAGTGATTGATCAAGGTTCAGATGATACGACAAATGCTGTTAATATTCGGCGTTTTTTTGCGAAAGTTTGTAATATTAAAACCACTGAAAAAACATCAGAAGCTACTTTGATTCAAACTCGACATCGGATTCCCGAAACACCTTTAAAAGAAGGTCAAGTGATGGTTTATCAAGTTCCTATTCCTGAACCGTTGCGTTGGTTAGAACCCTCAGAAGTGCAAACTCAAAAAATGCACGCCCTAGAAGAATATGGTTCAATGTACGTTAAACTCTACGAAGATATTACTAAATATGGTTATATTTCCACCTCTTATGATTATCCGGTTATGGTTAATCATCGCTATTTAATGAGTCCAAGTCCTATTCCTCGATTTGATAATCCTAAACTGAATAATTCTCCAGCATTACAACTATTTGGGGCGGGACGAGAAAAGCGAATTTATGCTATTCCTCCCTATACTTGTGTGAAAAGTTTAGACTTTGAAGATCATCCGTTTTCCGTCGAAAAATGGAATAAACCCTGTCAACTTTGCGGATCAATAGAAAGTTATTTAGATGAAGTCATAATGGATGACCAAGGGACAAGAATGTGGGTGTGTTCAGATAGCGATTATTGTCAGCAGCAACAGCAAAAATAAGGTATAATTGAAACGAAAAACTCGAACGATCAATAGAGTATTTGAATCATGTTAAAGTTTTATCACACTCCCTTGTCTGTTAATAGTCGTCGGGTTTGGGTAATGTTATTAGAAAAGCAAGTTGAATTTGAGGAAATCGTTCTCAGCTTACAAGGAGATCAATTTGATGCTGAGTATTTAAAATTAAATCCTTTTCATCATATCCCGACTCTTGTTGATGATGATTTTACCTTAATTGAATCTCTAGCGATTTTAGATTATCTAGAAGCCAAATATCCAACCCCTAGTTTTACACCCAAAGACGCTAAAGCCATTGGAATTATGCGGATGATAGAATTAGTAACAGTCAATGAACTTTTACCCACAACTTTACCGCTATTAAAACAGAGGGTTGGTTTACCAGAAGATCCGAAACAACCGTTAGAAGCCGTTTACCAAAAGATTACAACTATTTTTGATTTTTATCAAAAGTATTTAGGTGACAATCCTTATTTAGTGGGCGAACAAATAACGCTGGCTGATATTGTCGTTGGCACTGTTATCCCCACATTAAAATATATGAATATCTCCCTTGAAAATCATCCTCAACTGCAAGACTGGTGTGAACGGTTAATGTTGCGAGAAAGTTGGAAAAAAACCGAACAAAAGCCAGAATATATTGAAGCTTCTTACGCTAAAATTAAAGCCATTTTAACCCAAAAAAATCAATAAGTTAATAATCTATGAATAAGATTAAACCCTTGCTTACTGTAGATAATCTAAGTAAAAATTACGGTTCAACTCAAGCTTGTAATGATATTTCTTTTACGCTTTATTCGGGTCAAGTGTTAGGAATAGTTGGTGAATCCGGTTCGGGTAAATCAACCTTACTCAAAGCAATTGCTGGATTTTTATCTATCGAACAGGGTAAAATAAACTATTTAAACCGTCAAGAAAAATGGTTAGATTTTCAACAAATTTCTGAATCCCATCGACGTCAACTGATGCGAACAGAATGGGGATTTGTTCAGCAAAATCCTCGGGATGGTTTACGGATGAATATCACAGCAGGTGCGAATATTGGTGAACGTTTAATGGATATTGGGGTGCGAAATTATGGTAAAATTCGTCAAGAAATTGCCTATTGGTTAGAACAGGTTGAAATCGATTGTCGTTGGATGGATGAACTTCCCACTACTTTTTCGGGAGGAATGCAGCAACGCCTACAAATTGCCAGAGTTTTAGTGACTCAACCCCGTTTAATTTTAATGGATGAACCCACCGGAGGATTGGATGTTTCGGTACAAGCAAGATTGTTAGATTTATTACGTTCTTTAGTGAGAACTTTAAATTTAAGTGTTATTTTAGTGACTCACGATATCGGAGTTGTACGGTTACTTGCTCATCGGTTATTTGTGATGAAAAATGGCAAAATTGTAGAGTATGGATTAACCGATCAAGTATTAGATGATCCTCAACATCCCTACACCCAACAGTTGGTGAGTGCGACTCTCATCCCTTAGTTAATATCATAAAAACGAAAAAAAATGACAAAAATGCAACTCAAACATCAACCCATTGAGTCTGTAATTTATGACTCTGATGATTCTATTTTACTCAAAGCGGAGAACCTTTCTAAAGGCTTTACTTTGCACAATCAGGGGAGTGTTTCTCTCTCTGTTTTAAAAGAAGTCTCTCTCCAAGTTAAACAAGGAGAAGGAGTCGCATTATCGGGAAAATCAGGTTCAGGAAAGTCTACCTTTATGCGATTACTTTATGGAAATTACCGAGTTGATAGCGGTTCAATTTGGATCAAACATCACCAAAATTGGGTAGATTTAACTCGACTAGAACCCCACGAACTCTTAGAAGTGCGACAG
>Ga0207419_1000407_pt1 | contig 37259 bp, 36 predicted proteins | sample ElkSloMetagenome_4_FD_184723 | JGI IMG/M metagenome (GOLD analysis project Ga0207419, IMG submission 184723) | Hot spring microbial communities from Elkhorn Slough, Monterey Bay, USA - MD2A (version 2) | ecosystem: Environmental > Aquatic > Marine > Intertidal zone > Estuary: Microbial mat ...
TATTTGTAATTAAACTTTTAAGCGGGGGATTCACCTCAAAATCTCCAGACTTATGATAAGCTGTTTTTACAAGTAATAAATTTACAATAGCTTTAAATTGGTGTTTTATGGCTTTTAGCGGGTTTAAAGCATCCGCTTTTTTTAAAATGGCAGATTTCATAGCTACCAATATTTTAACAATAGGTTTATAAACGTAACCTTCTGGAACTATAAGTGCTGGTATCTGAGTGCGTTTTACAATTTTACCAGAGGTTTTTCCAAGATAAACTTCATCTTTTATAGAATTCGTTCTTGGTTCTAACAGTATTAAGTCAATTTTTAAATTCTTGCATACGGTTTCTATAGTATCTACTAAATTGCCCTTATATGTTTTTGTGATGACCTCTACCCCTTTAATATCTACCGAGGCCACATGGGCGTTTAGAAATGATAAGGATTCTCTTTGTAAAATATGATCTACCTTTATAATGGTTCCGGCTTTGGTATATACATTGTAGGTCTGAATAACGTAGACCTTAGCACCAAATGCCTTAGCAAAATTTACGGCATACTGCAAGTGCGACTTAGCGTTTTTAGATGAGCCCACCGGAACTAAAATATTCTTCATACCTCTTATTTAATGTTCTACAAAAGTACATTAAAAAATTGGTCTTATTTTCGCAACATTAATCCTGGTAAACACCACAATTTAGCTTTGAGCATAGATATCACAATAAAACGTATTAATCAACTGGCCATTCCAGCCCTGATAGCAGGGATTTCAGAACCTATATTATCATTAACGGATGCTGCTATTATAGGGAATATGCCAAAAAATGCTACAGTGTCACTAGCCGCAGTAGGAGTCGTCACTACGTTTTTATCTATGCTTATTTGGGTATTGGGCCAAACCAGAAGCGCCATTTCTGCCATTGTCTCTCAGTATGTAGGAGCGGGCAAAGTGGACGACGTAAAAGACTTACCTGCACAGGCCATATTTATTATTACCTCTTTAAGTATCCTCATCATTTTAGTGACTTATCCTTTAGCTCCAGATATATTTAGACTTTATAATGCTTCAGATACCATTCTAAATTACAGTGTTAACTATTATAGAATTCGGGTATTTGGGTTTCCTTTTACCTTATTTACTTTCGCTATTTTTGGAACCTTCAGAGGGCTACAAAACACCTATTACCCAATGATTATTGCTTTGTTAGGAAGTGTGACCAACATTGTCTTGGATTTTATATTGGTTTATGGAATAAAAGATCTACTTGCTCCGCTATATATTGAAGGTGCTGCCTATGCCAGTGTTGTTGCGCAAATTACAATGGCCATTGCTTCGGCTTATCTTATTTATAATAAAACTCATATTCGTTTAAAATTAAGGCTTCCCTTTCATCCAGAGATGAAGCGATTTGTTCTTATGATTGTTAATTTATTTATCAGAACATTGGCGCTAAATGTCGCCTTGTATTTTGCAACAAGCTTTGCCACGAAATACGGACCCACCTATATTGCCGCCTACACCATAGCTATTAATTTATGGTTTTTTGGTGCTTTCTTAATAGACGGTTATGCGAGTGCAGGTAATATCCTTTCTGGTAAATTGTTGGGAGCTAAAGCCTATAAAACCTTATTAACGCTCAGCAACAAACTTATTTTATTTGGGATAGCCGCGGGTACATTAATTGCTTTAATTGGCGCTGTTTTCTACAAACCTATTGGTCTTATTTTTAGCAATGAACCTGGGGTGCTTACAGAATTTTACACCGTATTTTGGATTGTGCTTGCCATGCAGCCCTTGTGCGCTATAGCCTTTATTTTTGACGGTGTATTTAAAGGACTCGGTAAAATGAAATATTTGAGAAACGTGCTGTTGTTCTCTACGCTTTTGGTGTTTATTCCTATTGTACTTTATCTCGATCATCAAGACTATAAACTCACTGGTGTTTTTATAGCCTTTACCTTTTGGATTTTAGCTAGAGGCTTACCTCTCATTATAAAATTTAGAAAAACATTTGTTCCTCTTACTCAAACAGAATAAATGCTCTACTTTTGTCCTTAATAATCACCTAAGCGCTTTATTAACTCATGTTGTATTCATTGGCACTTTTACAAGATATAGATATTAATAAAAAGTTAGAGGAAGCACCAGACAGCAGTTATGGCGTTGGTGTTTTTATAGGAACCTTACTTCCTTTTCTAATATTGGTAATTATTGCTTATATCATCTTTAGATATAATAAGAAAAGAATGAAAGATGATTAACTATCTCGTCTTCAACCAACCTGTAATACTGTAGCGTTCTGTGTTTACGGTAGTTACCTCATGCGCTATCTCCTGACTTTCAAAAATAACAAGCCTACCCAATTGAGGGGCTATTTTTAATTCTTGATGCTTTAAATAAAGCACCAAATGCCCACCAAGGTCATCTGTCCAATGTTCCTTATTTAAATAACACACCATAGATAACTTTCTTCGGTCATCATTCATAAAAGTATCTACATGCCTAAGATAATGGGTGCCTTTGGGATAAATAGCATAATGAAACTCTTTACTGAGAATTCCCAGGAAACAGGTTTTATTTAGATAGGTGATTAAGCTGTTTATTTTTGAGAAAAACTGGGCCTCTTCTGCTGTTTTATTTTGTTCGTCAATCCAAGAGATAATATCTCCTCGTACTTGTTTTTTTACAATTTCATTTGTTTTGTTGCCAATGGCTGATGTCTTAAACAGATTAGCCTGAAGCTTTGCCTCTAAGGAATGTCTCAATTCAAGGGCTTCTTCAATGGTGAAAAAATCATCTACAATACTGTATTTCTGTGTTGTTAAATCAGAAATAATACGTTCGTAGAGTTGATTTTCTTTAAACGGTAAGCTTTCAAAAAGGGCTTCCAAAGTATTTAAAATTTAAAAAAGTGCGCAAATGTAGTCTAAAAAGCATTTGGTTTTACAAATTGAATATCTTTGCACTATAATTTTTTAGAATGAACAACATTAGAATCACCAAAAAATTTTCTTTTGAAGCCGGACATGCCCTATATGGTTATGATGGTAAATGTAAAAATCTCCACGGTCACAGCTATCATTTAGAGGTCACAGTTATAGGCAAACCTATTACAGATCCTAACCATGTAAAACATGGTATGGTTATAGATTTTGGCGATTTAAAACGTATCGTAAAGTCAGAAATTATAGATGTCTTTGACCATGCTATAATGTTAAATAAAAACACCCCTCACCTAGAATTAGCCCAAGACCTCATGAAAAGAGATCACAATGTGATTTTAGTGGATTATCAGCCCTCAAGTGAAATGATGGTCATAGATTTTGCCCAAAAGATAAAGAAGCAGCTGCCTGAAGAAATTAAATTACATTCATTAATTTTACACGAAACGGCAACGAGCTATGCCTCATGGTACGCTTCAGATAATGAATAAACCCAACCAAATATTTATCCCAGAAGGGAAGCACGTTTATTTCGCTTCAGATAATCACCTCGGTGCTCCCTCTTTTGAAAATTCTTTACCTAGAGAAAAGAAGTTTGTGCAATGGCTAGATAGTATTAAGTCGGACGCTGCTGCCATTTTCTTAATGGGTGATTTATTCGATTTTTGGTTTGAATATAAAACCGTAGTTCCCAAAGGATTTACTAGAACATTAGGGAAATTGGCAGAATTAAGCGATGCTGGAATCCCCATTTACTATTTTGTTGGTAATCATGATCTTTGGATGAATGGTTATTTTGAAACTGAGCTTAATATTCCGGTATTTCATAAACCTCAAGATTTTATATTAACAACGAATAACTCAGATACTACCTTTTTTATAGGGCATGGTGACGGCTTAGGGCCTCATGATAAAGGCTACAAGCGCATGAAAAAAGTGTTTACCCATCCTTTTTTTAAATGGTTATTTAGATGGCTACACCCAGATATTGGTGTGCGTATTGCACAATATCTATCGGTTAAAAATAAACTTATTTCTGGAGAAGAAGACACCAAATTTTTAGGTGAAGACAAGGAGTGGTTAGCTCTATACTGCAAGCGTAAATTAGAGCAGGCTCATAGAGATTATTTTGTTTTTGGCCACAGACATATGCCTTTAGAAATACCTCTTAGTAAGGCTTCAACCTATATTAATCTTGGAGATTGGATTACCTTTTACACTTATGCCCAATTCAACGGGCACACTTTAGAATTAAAGACCTACTAGTTTTCATTAGACTTGTGAGCCTCCATATCTTCAGTAAGGTCTAACTTTCTAAAAGCTGGCGAAATAATACTAGTGGCGATAACGGTAATTAAAGTCATTGATCCCCCAAATACTACAGCGGTCACCGTACCCATTAATTTAGCCGTAACACCACTTTCAAAAGCACCTAATTCGTTAGAAGAGCCTACAAACATAGAATTAACAGAAGACACCCTTCCCCGCATATGATCTGGTGTTTTAAGTTGCAAAATGGTCTGCCTTATTACCATAGAAACACCATCGGTGACACCACTAAAAAACAAGGCTACCACAGAAATCCAAAACACAGAAGACAATCCAAAAATAATGATACAAACGCCAAAGCCAAAGACAGCCCCCAAAAGTTTAAGTCCTGCCTTTCTTACAATAGGAATATAAGCGGTAGTTAACATGGTTAAAAAGGCACCTACGGCAGGTGCTGCGCGCAATACTCCAAAACCCTGTGGACCTACCTCGAGAATATCTTGGGCAAAAACAGGTAGTAGCGCCACAGCGCCACCGAATAAAACAGCGACCATATCTAGAGTTAATGCCCCTAAAATCGCTTTAGTTTTAAATACAAATTTTAATCCCTCTTTTAAACTTCGCATCACTGGTTCGCCAATTTTTGGATTTAAAACAGGTTTTTTTTCAATATAAAACAACATCATAAAACTAAAGACTACCATACCAAAAACAATACAAAGCGACCAATGCACGCCTATCCAATTTATAAATAACCCACCAAACGCTGGACCGGCGACAGAGGCCATTTGCCAAGTAGAACTGCTCCAGGTGGCTGCATTAGGATATATCTTTTTAGGGACAATTAGGGCCACCAAGGAAAAAATAGTTGGTCCAAAAAAAGATCTCAAGAAACCACCAAAAAATACCAAAGCATATACAGCATATAAAATAGATTTTTTGTTCCAATGAGAAGTGACCTGCTCAGATGTTAACCAAAAAAGTCCAAAACTAATTATTGAAAAGGCAGCTATACATAAAGCAAGTAAATTACGTTTTTCACGTTGGTCTACAATATGCCCTGCAAATAAGGCCATACTAAGGGCAGGAATAATTTCCATTAATCCAATAATACCTAGAGATAACGGGTCTTTTGTTAACGCATAAACTTGCCATTCTATGACTATGAACTGCATGGACCACGCAAAAACGAGAGCAAACCTAACTATTAGAAACACGTTAAATTCTTTATAACGTAAGGCCGCGTAAGGATCGTTTTTGGACATTTATTTGAAGCTTAATAAAAGATTATTGTGTTTTGAATAATGAAACATATGGTTTACAGGGGTTTTATATCTTTTAGTTTTAGCTGAAGTGAGGTTTGTCCATTCCAATGATTTTCATCAATTGTAAATGCTGCACTAAAGCTATCGTTTTCTTTAACTATCGCCAATTTATGACCAAGGCTAAAGCCAATACCAACCAAAGTTGTCTCAGGTATTGATTCCGAAGAATTATCCTTTTGTTTTAAAGTAAGCCTTAGATGAGACTCATCTTCACCCACACATTTTGACCAGCCCGCATCAATGAGATGTTGTGACATGAAAACGGGCGCCATATTACTAGGTCCAAAAGGTGCAAACTGTTTCAGAATACGATGCAATTTAGCATTGATTTGGCTTATTTCAATTTTAAGGTCTATCTTAATCTCGGGTGTTCTAAGTTTAGGATCTATCGTCTCTTTCACGACAGCCTCGAATTTTGCTTTAAAACTCTCGTAGTGTTCTGGTTTTAAAGTTAAGCCCGCTGCGTATTTATGACCCCCAAACTGCTCTATATATTCAGAGCAGGCTTCTATAGCATTGTAAACATCAAAACCAGACACAGATCGCGCTGATGCCGCTAAATACTGACCGCTCTTGGTAAACACTAAGGTGGGACGGTAATAGGTTTCTATAAGTCTAGAGGCTACAATACCTATAACACCTTTATGCCAGTTTTCGTCATAAACCACGGTCGTATAATGCTCTTCTTCACCATGTTTGGTGATTAACTTTAAGGCCTCTTCCGTAATTTTACGATCGGCATCTCTTCGAGTAGTATTAAAATCTTCAATGTCTAAGGCATACGATGCCGCTAAATTTATATCGGTTTCTGCAAGTAGGGTTACCGCATGGTTGCCATGCTTCATACGACCCGCTGCATTAATTCTAGGAGCCACAATAAATACCACATCTGTAATGGTTAATTCTTTCTTTTTAACCTCAGCAATAATCGCTTTAATACCAGGTCGTGGATTGGTATTTATTACTCTAAGTCCGTGATAGGCCAAGATTCTATTTTCATCAACTATAGGCACAATATCAGCACCTATTGCAGTAGCCACAAGATCTAGATAAGGCCTAAGGTCTTGTTGTGTTCCATTAGATCTTGAATCTAAGGCCGAAATTAATTTAAATCCTACACCACAGCCACATAGTTCCTTGAATGGATAGTCACAGTCCTCTTGCTTGGGATCTAAAACCGCCACGGCTGCAGGTATGGTTTTTCCAGGCCTATGATGATCGCAAATAATAAAGTCGATGTCTTTTTCACGGGCGTAGGCTACCTTATCTATGGCTTTTATACCACAATCTAAGGCTATAATTAAGGTGAAGTCATTATCTGATGCAAAATCAATACCCTGATACGAAATGCCATAGCCTTCTTTATAACGATCTGGAATATAAGTGGCCACTTGTGTTGTCCTTGTTTTTAGATAAGTGGACAATAATGCTACTGCTGTAGTACCATCAACATCGTAATCACCATAAACCAATATATTTTCATGATTTTCTAAGGCCAATTCTATCCGTTCCACAGCCTTAAGCATATCTTTCATTAAGAAAGGATCGTGTAAGTCTTTTAGATCTGGCCTAAAAAAGTCTTTAGCCTTATTAAAAGTATCTATACCCCTTTGTGCCAATAATGACGCTACAATATCATCTACCTGAAGCGCTTTTTTAAGTGCATCCACTTTTTCTTTAGGCGGTTGAGGTTTTACAGTCCAGCGCATGAATTAATGTTTATTACGACTTTGTTTTAAAATAAATATTGGTTTGTAGGTCAGCAAATTGCCTAAACATTTCCATAACACCACAATATTTATCAACAGATAATTGAACAGCTCTTTGGCAGCGCTCTTCATTTAAATTGTTTCCATAAAAATAATAGTTAACCATAACTTTGTGGTAATATTTGGGATGTTGGTCTGTTAATTCGCCAATCACCTCTATTTTAAAATCTTCTACTTCAACCTTCATTTTATCTAAAATAGATAGCACATCTAAACCCGAACATCCGGCTAAAGAGGATAGCATCATAGCTTTTGGAGAAAGTCCTTTTCTTACTTGGCCTTCTACATTTGTATCTAAAATTAGGGTTTTACCACTAGGGTTATCGGACTCGAATGTGAGCCCACCTTTCCATGAGGTGACTACTTTATGGTTCATAAGTGCAAAAAAATTCGTTTCTTGTGATGAATCAAAAATACTATTAAAAATATTACCATGCCATTAGTAAATCCTTTAGATGCCAATCATGATGCCGAGACGAAAGCTTTAGCTGAATTTTTTAATGAGACCCTAGGTTTTTGTCCCAATTCTGTTTTAACCATGCAACACAGACCAGAAATTTCGCAGGCATTTATTGAATTAAACAAAGCAGTTATGGCCAATCATGGTCGGGTTACATCTGCCTTGAAACGCTTGATTGCATGGGTAAGCAGTAATGCCACAGGTTGCAGATACTGCCAAGCCCATGCTATACGAGCTGCTGAGCGTTATGGTGCAGAACAAGAACAACTTAATAACATTTGGGAATACAGAACCCATCCTTCATTTTCTGAAGCTGAACGCGCTGCGTTAGATTTTAGTTTAGCAGCTAGCCAGGTGCCTAATGCGGTAGATGTAGACATAAAAAAACGGCTCTATAATTATTGGAACGAAGGAGAAATTGTTGAAATGCTTGGCGTCATATCTCTTTTTGGTTATCTCAACCGATGGAACGATTCTATGGCAACATATATTGAAGATGGAGCTGTTGATAGTGCCAACCAATTTTTAGGTAAACACGGCTGGGAAAAAGGCAAGCACAACGGTAAATCTTATTGATGGTTTTATTTTTTTTGACCTTCTACAATGATTACAATTTCACCTTTAGGCGGCTTATGACTGAAGTGCGCTAAAACCTCTTTAGCTGTTCCTCTAACGGTTTCCTCATAGAGCTTTGTTAATTCTCTTGAGACGGAAAGTCTACGGGTTTCGCCAAAATAATCGCAAAAATGGCCTAGCGTTTTAATGAGTTTATGCGGACTTTCATAAAAGACCATGGTTCGGGATTCTTCAGCTAGTAATTTAAGACGTGTTTGCCGGCCTTTTTTAACAGGTAAAAATCCTTCGAACACAAATTTATCATTGGGTAAACCACTATTCACTAAAGCAGGAACAAATGCTGTAGCGCCAGGTAGGCACTCGACCTCAATTCCTTTTTCTAAGCATGTTCTTACCAACAAAAATCCAGGGTCTGAAATGGCAGGCGTACCGGCATCACTTATTAAGGCAATGGCTAAGCCGTTGTTGATCTTTTCTGCTATGGTAGTAACTATTTTATGCTCGTTGTGCATATGATAACTTTGCATTGGTGTAGAAATTTCAAAATGCTTTAAAAGTTTTCCTGAAGTTCTGGTGTCTTCAGCAAGAATAAGATCTACTTCTTTTAAGGTATCTAAGGCCCTAAGAGTGATATCTTTTAAGTTTCCTATGGGTGTAGGAACTAAGAAAAGTTTGCTCATGTGTTAGCGATTGAGCGGCGTGTTTAAGCGCTTTGCGCAGGCAAACGCGAGTAGCGAAAGCGCGATGCTCACCTTGGTGAGCAAACACCCTAATTAAATTTATCTTCAATAATTTGAAAAAAGCGCTCTTCATAGACGTCTTTGCCTTCCCAATTATTGTAATCTGGTTTTACAAATTGTTGAATTAAATGCTTGGCATCTTCTACCGAATTAGCAGTGTTAATTTGAGATATAACGCGATTGTAGTCATCACTATTGTTATTAAACAAGTGCTTTATAAAGGCAATTTTATCATTTAAACCTATATTAAGTCGGTTGGTTTTAAGTTTATCATTTAAAGTCATTTCCTTTTCTGGGTGCTGCCGCTTTTTAGCTTCTTCTAATGGTTCGAATACAGGAATATTAGCATAACTTGAGGGAATGTCTTCTATTTTTTTAGGGGCCGAGGAGGTATTATCTGGTTTTTTCGTTTCTAGTATTGCATCGATTTGCTGAGATTCGCTTGGCATTTGGGCCACCATATCTTTAATCTTTTCCATGACGGGCTCCATAATGTCATCGTTTTCTGATTCGTCTAGGTTGACATAAACCTTATCTTCAACTTCTATATTATCGCTCACCTTATTATTAAAGGCCGTATCTAACATCCCGAAAAACGAGGAATCATTACCAATTTTAGGCATTTGATCCTCAAAGTTTTCTTGAGCAAATTTTAAAACCGTGAGTTTTTCGTAGAGTTTGGAGACCTCTTGGTGCATTCTATCCACATCTTCCTTACCTTTTAATTTTAGAATCCGGTGAGCAATACTAATTAATTCTGATTCTAATTTCTTTTTCATCGGTTTTACTTTTGTTTTTTAATAACTTTGTTCTAGTGGTAAAAAACGGGCAGAGCTTCGTTTTAGTGCTAAAATTACAAAATGTTTCTCGAAAATACTGTTAATTACAAAGAACAATTTGGCTGGATTGAAGTCATTTGTGGATCTATGTTTTCTGGTAAAACGGAAGAATTAATCCGTCGTTTGAAACGCGCCCAATTTGCAAAGCAAAAGGTGGAAATTTTTAAACCGGCTTTAGATAAGCGCTATGATGATGAAATGGTGGTGTCTCATGATGCTAATGAAATACGTTCTACACCGGTTCCTGCAGCAGCCAACATTCCTATCCTTGCAGACGGTTGCGATGTGGTAGGTATTGATGAAGCGCAGTTTTTTGATGATGAAATTGTGAGAGTGTGCAATGACCTAGCTAATAAAGGAGTTCGTGTTGTTGTTGCAGGATTAGATATGGACTTTAAAGGCAATCCTTTTGGTCCTATGCCCAACCTTATGGCAACTGCAGAATATGTGACTAAAGTTCATGCCATCTGCACTAAAACAGGGAACCTGGCGCAATATAGCTACAGAAAATCAAAAAACGACAGTCTTGTTCTTCTCGGAGAGGTAGAAGAATACGAACCATTGAGTAGAGCAGCATACTATAAATCGATGTTGCGCGATAAAGTAAGACATATGAAGGTAAATGACCCTGAGGATTTGTCTAAAAAAGATGACGACACTCATGCCAAAAGCTAAAGAAACTGTCCTCGAAATTGATCTGGGTGCACTTACACACAATTTCAATTACTTAAAATCTAAAATTCAACCTAACACTAAATTTTTAGCTGTTGTTAAGGCTTTTGCTTATGGCAGCGATATTACAACTATCGCCAAACACCTTGAGACTTTAAAGGTTGATTATTTTGCAGTGGCTTACTGTGCTGAAGGTGTGGCGCTACGCGATGCTGGTATTACTACACCAATTTTAGTTTTACATCCGCAACCTGTAAATTTTAAGACCATTATTAATCGGTGTTTAGAGCCTAGTGTTTATAGTGAAAGATTGCTTCGTGAATTTATAACTGCTGCTAAAGCCGAAAAGCAAGTTCATTACCCTGTTCATTTAAAGTTTAATACAGGCCTCAATCGCCTAGGGTTTAAGCGTGATGATCTTGAAATTATAGCCAAGCATTTTTCATCTACATCTTCCGTTTACTGTAAATCTATTTTTTCGCATCTGGCAGCAAGTGAAGCTTCTGAGGAACGTTTATTTACAGAACAACAAATTTTAGAATTTCAAGGTCTTTATGATGCATGTCAAAAATTTTTAGACGATGCACCAATAAAGCATTTATGCAATACCTCTGGTGTTCTTAATTATCCTAAGGCGCATTACGATATGGTGAGGTGTGGTATAGGCTTATACGGCTTTGGAAATTCTGCAACTTTCGACGCTCATCTAAAACCTGTAGCCCGATTAAAATCGGTGATTTCTCAAATACACCAAGTCCATGCAGGCGATACTGTTGGTTATAACAGAGCCTATAAAGCTTCTAGAGAAGAGCGTATTGCCACTATTCCTATTGGCCACGCCGATGGCATTAATAGAAGTTTTGGTCACGGTAAAGGCTATGTGTTTATTAATGAAAAAAAAGCCTCAATTGTTGGCAATGTATGTATGGACATGATTATGGTTAATGTGTCTAATATTGATTGTAAAGAAGGTGACGAAGTTATTGTTTTTAACGGTAAACATAAAGCCTCTACCCTTGCTGAAAGTGCCCATACCATCTCATATGAAATACTCACCGCAATTTCACAACGGATTAAACGCCAGTTGCTTTAGTGCTTATGACTTACGTTTTCCGTTTCTTAACCATTTTATTCATTTACAATAGTAAAATAATGCTAAGAATTTGAAGAACTTTATTGAAAAGGCATTCTCATGGACATTGCTGCGGATTTGTAATGGGCGCCGCATTTAAGGAGGTGGTTTCATTTTTTAACTCTGATCTTAAAAACTAAAGTATCTATTAAAAGAAGAAACCTCAGATGATGCTAGCGAAATTGTAGGAGCGGTATATTTAACCTACGGTATCCTCTTTACAAATGTTTCTGATTTTATTGGTTTGGCATTTGTTATGTTCTTAGTTGTAAAGGCCTATAACAAAACAAAAAAGAAAGAAGAACCGGCGCCAGAATCACCATCATGACCTACTAAAATAGAAGTGATGCAGGAGATAAGAGACCCGCTAAAAAAACAAGCTCTATAGCACGGTTTTAAAAGACCATTTCATTTTAGCCAGCTTTTTAAATTTAGCTGGCTTTTTTTTATGAGTTTCTTGTAAAGAACAAAACTATATATCTTTACTTTTGCATTCAATTTTTAATTATAAAAAATGAAAATAGCTGTTGTAGGAGCTACTGGATTGGTTGGTAGTGTTATGCTTAAAGTCTTAGAGGAACGCAACTTTCCTGTAAGCGAGTTATTAGTCGTAGCATCAGAGCGCTCTGTAGGAAAAGAGCTTATTTTTAAGGGTAAAAGTCATAAAGTTATAAGCCTAGAAAATGCTGTAGCTCAAAAACCTCAAATAGCACTATTTTCTGCTGGCGGCAGTACCTCATTAGAATGGGCTCCAAAATTTGCAGAGGCCGGAACTACCGTTATAGATAATTCCTCAGCTTGGAGAATGCACCAAGACATTAAGCTAATTGTACCAGAAATTAATGCCAGTAGTCTATCTGCTTCAGATAAAATCATCGCAAACCCCAATTGTTCTACCATACAAATGGTAATGGCTTTGGCACCTTTACATAAAACTTATAAGATTAAAAGAATAGTAGTTTCTACTTATCAGTCTGTTTCAGGAACAGGCGTAAAAGCTGTGGAGCAGCTTAAAAATGAAGCCCAAGGTTTATCTAGTGAAATGGCCTATCCTTATCCAATTTATAAAAACGCTATTCCGCATTGTGATGTATTTGAAGAAGACGGCTATACAAAAGAAGAGCTTAAACTCATTCGCGAAACCCAAAAAATATTAAGTGATAAAAGTATTGCTGTAACTGCAACTGCTGTAAGAATTCCAACAGACGGGGGACATTCTGAAGCTGTAAATGTAGCATTTGAAGACGACTTTGATCTAACTTCAGTTAGGCAACTACTAAAAGATACTGATGGCATTACTTTACAAGATAATGTTGACGTAAACTTATATCCTATGCCTGTTTATGCTAACGGTAAGGATGACGTATTTGTGGGTAGAATTAGAAGAGATGCCTCGAACCCTAAAACACTTAATTTATGGATTGTGAGTGACAATCTACGAAAAGGAGCAGCTACAAATACCATACAAATTGCTGAGTATCTTTTGGCCCATAATTTGGTTTAAACAAACGACCAACCGTTTAATTTAAGTCCTTAAATTTAGAGTAGTTTTAAAAAAATGACCTGTCATTTAAGGCTTCTTTGTTAAAAACTCAGAGAATCCGCCGCGAAACACCCTGATTTCCAAACGAATTTATTAGATTTATGCAATTTTTTAACAAAAATTTTGCTTTGTTAATTTAATAATTCCTTTTTTCTCATGTTTTTAAAAGTACTAAGACTTTTGTTTGTGCTGGTTATTATCTTCACAACGGCTTGCTCTAGCAATGATGACACCATGACCCCTGTAATTATTGAGGCTTTAAATGATAATGTTACTGTAAGTCAAAATTCAGAAGTAGAAATATTCATTTTTGCTAATGATACGAATATTCCTAACTCTGGTGAACTGAGCATCACAACACCTTCAAAAGGTATGGCTATAATTATTGACGAAAATAGCACCCCTAATAATCCTAGTGACGACTTTATAAAATTTAGTCCAAATGCCAATGAAACAGGGACTGACAGCTTTGAATATACCATTTGTAACAATGGCAATACCTGCCAAACGGCTACGGTAAATATCACTATAACGAGTAGTTCAAGTGTTAACTTTGACCTGGATAGTATGCCGTTTCAATCCTTATCAGAATACCAATTATTTGAAGGCGAACTCAGTCTTTTAGAACCTAGTTTCGGTGTTGTTCCCTACGAACTCATTTCATCTTTATTTACAGATTATGCTAAAAAGAAGCGTTATATCTGGATGCCTAACAATACCAAGGCAAGTTATGAGGGAGACGCAGCTATGTTAAATTTTCCTGTAGGAACGATAATCGTTAAGAATTTTTATTACGATAATGTCCTTCCAGAAAATGATACTAAAATTATTGAAACTCGTTTATTAATAAGAAAACCCGAAGGTTGGATTTTTGCAGAATACGTATGGAACGACGCTCAAACGGAAGCATTTTTGGACATGAATGGCAGCTATGTAGATATTGAATGGACTCAAGACGGTGAAACAAAATCTACCTCTTATAGAATTCCTTCTGGACCAGAGTGCTTTACATGTCATAAAGTACAGGAAGTGGCTCAACCCATTGGTCCAAAACCAAGAAACCTAAATAAAACTCTAGAGTTTGCTGATGGTAATTTTAATCAACTTGAAAAGTTAATCGCCATGGGCTATCTAGAAAATAATGTGCCCTCTAATGTTTCTGCTGTACCAGACTACAGGGATGTGTCTGAGCCGTTAGAGCTGCGCGCCAGAGCTTATCTGGATATTAATTGTGCGCACTGTCATTCTGAAGGTACTCACTGCGACTACAGACCTATGCGTCTAGATTTTGAAAGCACCTCAGATCCTACCAATATAGGGGTTTGTGTAAGTCCAGACACCGACCTAGGTCTTGGATTGGGTGATATTGTTATTCCCGGTGATCCTAGAAACTCCGTGCTTCATTTTAGAATGAATTCAAATGAACCCTCTAACCGGATGCCATTGCTTGGTAGAAATATTATTCATACAGAAGGTGTAGCTTTAATTGAGCAATGGATTGAAAACTTATCTATTGATTGTGACTAATTTTATTGATACTAAACATCATATATATGAGAAGATTTTTACTTTTATTTACCCTAATATGCGTTTGGTCTCAGCTACATGGCCAAACGCTAAATCAAAATGCCAATTGGCCCAATACCAATTGGAGCCTAACAGGTGTTTTTGACGCTAACTATCTCTATGAAAACCCAACAGTATCAGGTGGTTCCTCAAATTTTTATTTTGATGACGATGCTGCTGGCGGAGGATCTATTAATAATGTCATAGTAGAATCTCCGATAATCAACCTAAATGCTCCATTTTCTAACTCAGAATATCTTATCAATGTTACAGTGCCTTATGTTTTAAATGTTTTTCAAACCGAAACACTCATTCTTGAGTATTGGGATGCTGATGCGGAAGATTGGATTATTTGGGATGATGGTTTTACAGATAATTCCGGTCTACCAACGGACTTTTGTGATGGAAATCCAACTAATTTTGTAAGCGAGGCCTTAAATATATCTGGTTTTACAACTGCTCAACTCGAAAATTTCAGATATAGAATTAATTATAATGATAACGGTTCCTGGGGCTGGGGTTTATGTGTAAGCTCGCCTACCATTACCTCTTCAGCACCACCGGCATGTCCTGGCGTGGTCAATCTAGCTGTGAGCAATATTACAGCCTCTTCGGCACAGATTACCTGGCAGCCCGGGGATGACGAAATGAGTTGGGAGGTAGCCGTCATACTCGGAACGAGTACGATACCCGTTTCGGGAGTGAATTCCAATAATTCGTCCTTTAATGCAACAGACTTAAATCAATCTACAACATATACAGTTTATGTTAGAGCAAATTGCGCAGTGGATGGTGTAAGCAACTGGGATTCCGTAAGTTTTACTACAGGAGTAGACACGTCTGCTTTTCCAACAGCTTTTACGCCTAACCCTATAAACACAACAGGGACCTATGATATTGCCCTTGTAGACTTAAATGGTGATTTTCTTGATGATGTAGTTTCGGTTAGTAGTAGTAATATTAATGTTCACTATCAATTAGCTACAGGTGGTTTTAATAGTGCTAATATAAGTACACCAAGCGCTGATAATGCACCGAGCTGGAGTTTAGCTGCTGGTGATTATGACGCTAATGGCTATAATGATTTAGTTTATGGTGGAGGCTCAGGCGTTACCTTTATGCAGGCCAACAACGATGGTACGGCCTACACGGAGTTCTCGGGACCAGATTATGTGTTCTCACAACGCTCAAACTTTGTTGACATTAACAATGACAGCCATCTGGATGCTTTTGTCTGCCATGACGTAGATGCCAATGTTTACTATATCAATGATGGTTCGGGAAATTTAACCTTTTATCAAGGCGAAAGCCCAGGTGTTGTGCCCAACGGGCTGGGCCTTACGGATGGCGGAGGAAATTACGGTACGGTTTGGATTGATTATGATAACGATAGAGATATGGATCTATTTATTGCCAAATGTAGAGGCGGTTCTACAACCATAAGTACCAATGAGCTTTGGCGCAACGACGGAAATGGTGTTTTTGTAAATGTTGCAGATAGTAATGGCTGGTATAACACAAATTATCCTGGTGTGGGACACAACAACTCTTCTAACCTAGGGGATAATGTGCAGACTTGGTCTTCAGCCTGGGCAGATTTTGACAATGATGGAGATATGGATGTTTTTGTTGGCGCGAGTTCAACATCTAATGGAAATTCTAAACTCATGAGAAATAACGGTGACGGGACCTTTACCGATGCGACGGCAGGATCTGGCGTTTTAGATGCTAATTTAGGCATAGAAAATGCACCCGCTGATTTTGATAACGATGGTTATGTAGATATTTTAAGTAACAGCAATATTTTATTTAATAATGGTGATTTTACCTTTACCAACTACAGTTTAAATATGCCTATGAGTGGTGCTATTGGTGATACCAATAATGATGGCTTTTTAGATGTCTTTAGAAATGGCACTATTTACTTAAACAATACCAATGACAACAATTGGGTAAAACTAACAACGGTAGGTATGGGGCATGCAACAGCAAATATGAGTAACAGAAACGGAATTGGTGCTCGTGTAGAGCTAATTACTGCCTCGGGCACTCAAATCAGAGACGTAAGAAGTGGAGAAGGTTTTGAATTTATGAGTACACTCAATACACATTTTGGCCTTGGATCAGAAAGTAGCATTCAAGAAATTAGGATCTATTGGCCTTCGGGAACGGTAGATGTTATAACCAATCCTGACATAAATACAACTCACAATATTATTGAAGGATCTACATTAAGTATTTCTGATGAACGCCTTTATGATTTAAGCATATACCCAAACCCTGTAGAAGATAATTTACGAATGCATACTTCTACACATCTTGTGGGTAAGATAGCTACTGTTTTCGATATAACAGGAAAGCGTGTTCTTAGCGAAAAAATTACAGCGTCAAGCATCATTGATGTAAACTATTTACAACCTGGGCTTTATACGCTTAGAATTGAATCTCAAGGCCGGGTCATGACTAAAAAATTTATTAAAAACTAATAATGCCTTCTACGCTAACTCTAAACCGCTTAATAAATTTAAGCGGTTTTTTTGTGATACTTTTGTACTATGCTTAAAGTGGAAGGATTATCGTTCGCCTACGATAAAAAAACAATTTTATCTCAGATTTCTTTTGAAGCCGACCTATCTCAGGTATTGGCAGTAATAGGAAAAAGCGGTTCTGGCAAAAGCACGCTTTTAAAATTGTTGTATGGTGAATACGACTTAGACCAAGGGCATATATATTGGAAAAACAAAAAAATTTTAGGCCCCAGTTACAACCTTGTGGTAGGCTATGATTTTATGAAATATGTCGCACAGGATTCAGATCTTGAGCCTTATACCGCTGTGCAAGAAAACATTGGTAAATTTTTATCTAATTTTTATCCCGAAAAAAAAGCACAACGCACCGAAGAACTTCTCGAGGTTGTAGAGCTTGAGCACCTAAAAAATCAAAAAGTAAAAACACTTAGTGGCGGACAGAAGCAACGTGTAGCACTTGCCCAAGCCCTCGCAAAAACTCCAGAAATTATATTGTTAGATGAACCCTTTAGCCATATTGACAATTTTAAAAAACAATCCTTAAGACGCAATGTCTTTAGATATTTAAAAACCCACCAAATCACCTGTGTTCTAGCTACTCATGACAAAAGTGATGTGCTAGGTTATGCTGATGATATGATTGTCTTACAAGACCAAAAAATAATAGCACAGAACACACCACAACACCTTTTTGAAAATCCAAAAACACCTTTAGTCGCCTCATTTTTCGATGAATTTAATATTATCAATGATGCGATTGTTTACGCCCATGAATTAAAGATTGTCTCAAAGTCAGCCAGTAAAGCGATTGTAAAACAGTCCTATTATCAGGGCCGTTATTGGCTTATCGAAGCCTTCTATAATGATAGCACCATTTTCTTAAATCACACGAAGTCTTTACCCGAGAACGCACAGATCTTTTTTAAGATTAATAAAAAACGTTAGCTATCGTATTTCTTGAGTAACGCGGGTAAATAAAAGACATCTGTAATTAAAGCTATGGCAACCGTAACGGCACAAAGAATTCCGAAATCACTTACAGATGGTATAGCACTCGAGCTTATAATTAAAAATCCTGCCACCAACGCTATAGTGGTTGCAAATAATGCTGTACCAGTATAGGAAATAGCATAGTTTATACGCGTTTCTGGTGGACCCGTTTGAGAGGCGTTACGCTTGTACTTATATACCAAATGAATGGTATCATCCATGGCAATGCCCAACATTATGGGTGTAATCATAGCGGTTGAAACGTCTAAAGGTATATCTAATAAGCTCATAACCGCCGCCAGAATTGCCAAGGGTAATACGTTAGGAATTAATACTAAAAGTGTTGTTTTAAGCCGTTTAATAAATAGCCAAAGGCATAAAAAGGCTACAACAAATGCCGCCAGAAACGACTTAAGCTGAGTTTCTAAAATAAAATTATTGAGCTGTGCAAAAACTACTGAAAAACCATTGATTTTCAATTCAAATTGTTCGGTATCAAAATGTTGTTGAAAATTTGTTTCTATATGTTCTAAAAGTTCTTCCAATTCAGATGTCTTAAGCTCTTTAACGCCAATGGTCATTCCTGCTGTTTTAAAATCGCTAGAAAACATCTTATAAAAATTCTGACTGTCCTCACTTAAGTCTTTCATTGTAGACTTTAGACCACTAGCACTTATATTGGATTGAAACAGAACAGGATGACGCTGTTCCAAAAACTGCTTAATATTCACTATAGAAACTGGTGACTTAGCCAATTCTGAGGATGCCACTGCTTTCTGAAATTTTTCAAGCTGCTTAATTGCAGTTGGTTTTATAAACATATCATTTTTTGAAGTGATATTGATTTGAAGCCGCGAGCTACTCCCCAAGTTAGCTTCAACTTCTCGTAATTCTTTTTTAGCTTTTCCTTCTGCTAATAAGTCTAAAGAATTCGTATCTATTTTAACATTAAAAACGGAATAAATACCAAAACATAGCACGACAGTAAATACAGCTATAGTAGCGTTTTTATAGCGAGTAGTAAATGTATTTAACCAATTTACTAAGCCTAAGGATTTACTGGCATTAAGTTTTAAAATGGGTTGTGCGTTTTTGAGGTTTATAGTGATAAAGCTAAATCCAATAATGGTTATGACATAGACCAACACAAATGCTAATATTAATCCCATACTCGTAGCTAGTCCCATATTTTTAAAAGCAGGTAGAGGGGATAAATACAAGGCAAAGTATCCTACAAATGTGGTAAGCGTTGTATAGAAACAAGGGGTGAAACTATGCTTTATAGCTTGTGTAATACGCTTTATTTCATCCTTTTCGGGATGAGATTGGGTTTCTTTATGATAGATATTAATAATATGTACGGCGTCACTCACACTGTACACCATTAGGATAGTAGGTATGAGCATCGAAATCATGTTAAGCTCAAAACCAAATGTGCTCATTATACCAAATAATATTATTAGAGGTACTGCCACCGAGCACATTGCCATAGGCAAATAATACTTACTCGGTAATAGCAGTACCAACATAAGGGTAATTACGACAATGGTCAATGCGCCAAAAACTAAGCTTTCTCGATAAACACCTCTGCTATAAGCTTCGTTGAGTACAGGTGCTCCTGTTAATAAATAGTCATCGAAATGCTTATCTATGGTAGATTTTATGCCAGTAAAGATAGACTCCCTCTGATTTTCGATTTGAGGCGTGGGCTTCAGTTGAATATAAAAAAACAAATTCTTACTATCCTCAGTAATGAGTTGACTAGAAATATTTGGTAATTTCTTCAGTAAGTTATTTAAGCCTTTTTCACTACGGGCTGGGTTATAAAGGTCATCAAAGATGACTTTTTTGTTTGTGTAGATAGGGTATTTAGCGTTGGCCAAGCTAAATGATGTATTTACAAACCAAAGGGCATTAATATCTTTATGAAGGGCATTTAATGTCTTTATATGTTGAGCATCCAGGGCGTTTTCCACAGGAATCATTCCTACAAAGATTTCATCTGAACCAAATTTTTCCTGATAGTCAATATAAGCTCTATAGCTAGGGTCATCCTCTAAAAACCAAATAGAAAGGGAGTTATCTATATCCAGAGATTTTAGGGTTGTAATTGCAGAGACCACCATAAGTGATGACAGAAAGATGATGATTAACCATCTTAATCTTATAAGTTTTCTAATTACGGTTTCTAACAATTTCATATCACCGGAAATGCATATGCACCATATTGCCCATGGTGGGTTAAACTTATATTAATGGTTTTAGAATTTAAGCAAACGTACGGTACACCTTGGGAGGTCTTTTTAAAGTTTAAAAGACTTAATGATTTACCATACGTTTGAGACATATCTTCCAACAACGTAGATTTCAAAACCCTCTGCTGTTGTTTTAATTGTGGTGTTTTAAATAATATTACCCTTTTCTTAATTTGCAAGGTAGGGTTTGCTGTTTGGGACAACACATAGTTTGAAGTAGTGTTTGTTTGAACCCTATAAGTCAACGACTTATATCGCACTACGGTAAGGTTATCTCTATGTGAACATTCTAATTTTTTTGGATTGAAAAAAGGGGCTTCAGACCGCTGTAAAAGCACTTTATACACGCTCTCTTTAGCACTCCACAGCTCCCAAATACGTTGAAATGCATTGGCCTTATTACCAATAAGGTTTTGCTCCTGCGCAGTAAATACAATATCTAAAAATCGAGGGTTTTTCCAACGATCTGTTTTTCGGGCCTCAGAAAAATCAACAATATCGTTACCTATCATTAGGCCGGTAATTTGTCTTTTACAATTTGCATGGCTGATTTAACATCTGCCATTTGCTCCATATCTTCATTTTCTAGCCGGATATCAAACTCATCTTCAATATCTAAAATAATGTCCACAAGATTAGCGGAATTAATTTTTAAATCTTTGATAAAGTCGGTTTCTTCAGATAGATTTTTAAACGCCGTTTCATCTTGAATATACGGTTCTACAATGGCCTTTAATTTAGTAATAAGTTCTTGGTTTGTCATAACGCTTTTTTAGTATGGTAAAGTTACGCTTTATATCGCTTAAATAAAACACAAGCATTGACATCCCCAAACCCAAAACTAGCTTTAGCAATAATATTTATAGATGCGTTTTTCCTTATGGTTAAAATACGCTCTGCGTCTATAAGCTGCTCAATTTCTGGGTGAAGATCTTCGCAGTTAATATTGGGTACAATGCACTGTTCTTTTAACTGAATAATACTCGCCACGCATTCTATAGCACCAGATGCTGCTAAACAATGCCCAATCATAGATTTGGTAGCATTTATATATGGAAAATCCCGTCCTTGTCTTCGTAAGGCTTTGATCCAATTGTCAATTTCTACAGCATCTTTAGTGGTAGCGGTAAGATGGCCGTTTATTAAATCCACGGCATCGGCATCTACTTGAGCTATTTTGAGTGCGTCTTTGATGCAGCGCTGAACCGCTGCGGCATTGGGTGCTGTTAAAGTGCCTCCATTGCGTTGACCGCCAGAGTTTACTTCGCCACCAAGGACCTCAGCATAAATAGGTGCACCTCGTTCTAAAGCACTATCTAAAGATTCTAGAACTAAGGCTCCTGCTCCGCTACCGGGAACAAAACCGGCCGCAGTTGCACTCATTGGCCTCGAACCTTTTTCAGGGTCCTGATTGTGTTTGTACGTCATTACGCGCATGGCATCGAAGCCACCCCAAACATAAGGACCGTGATCGCTACAGCTTCCTACGAGCATGCGCTTTGCCTTTCCGTGTTGAATGCGTTCTAACCCCATTATTACGGCTTCTGTTCCTGTGGTACAAGCTGAAGAATTTGTAGTTACCTGATTGCCTAATCCTAGCATTCCTGAAAGGTAGGCGCTAACACCACTCGTCATGGTTTGCAGAACCACAGTACTTCCCAAACGCCTTACCTTTCCGTCGTCAACGCCGTATATGGCTTCTCTAAATTTATCTACACCAGATGTTCCTGCGCCAAAAATAAGGCCTGTTTCCGGGTCTAAGTTACTATCTGCGTCAACATTAAAACCGGCATCTTTCCATGCATCAATACCAGCCATACATCCGTATAAAATGCCAGAGCTATTAAATCCTCTCAACTGTAAATCTGTAAAATATTCTGACTTTAATTCGTCTGAAACATGGGGTATGCCACCAATCTGACATGAAAATCCCAGGGTTTTGAGCTGTTGATGAAAGCGAATTCCTGATCTACCCGCTTTAAGCGCTTCGGTGAACGCATGAATTCCTACCCCATTGGGAGCAACAACCCCTAAACCTGTAATAACTACGCGCTGCTTCATACCTTTATCATACCTGAAATTTTACCTCTTGCTATTAACTTACCCTCAGTATTTAACATTTTAACCTTACATTTTAATTTTTGAAATCGAAACACTTCTTTTTCTGAAATCACCTTAACCCGATTGCCAGGTTTAACAGGTAGAAAAAAATCCATTTCATGCGATGTAAGAGCTATTTGCGGTTGAGTTATGTTTTTTAGATCTTGTTTTAAGATATAAATACCCAGACAAACCAGACCGATTTGTGCCATACATTCAGTTAATAATACACCCGGCGTAATAGGATTATTTTTAAAATGACCTTTATAAAAATAGGAATCCTTGTTAAAGGTGTAATATCCTGTGATTCCTGCCTCTGAAATTGCCGTAATCTCATCCACAAATAAAAATGGATCTTCATATGGCAAAAGGCTTATAATCTCTGATGCTTTCATATTAACTTAAATGTTCTCCCCCGTCTACAGGAATCGTGGTTCCTGTTATCCATTGGGCTTCGTCTTTACACAATAGGTAAACGGCATTAGCGATATCTTCTGGCAGAGTAAGCCGCTTATTGGGGTTTCTTAATAAGCTGTGTTTAATTAGCGATTGATGCCCAGGAATTAATCGTAAAGAGGCCGTATCTGTAACACCTGCCTGAATACAATTGGCTTTTATCCCAACCGGTGCAAATTCTAAGGCAATATTTCTAGTTATAGCTTCTAAGGCCGCTTTCGCTGCAGAAACTGCAGCGTAATTAGGCCATGCTTTTGTGTTTCCTTCGCTGGTAAAACTGATAATTCTACTATCTTCTGCAAATAATTGTGCACTAAAAATGGCTTGTGTCCAATCGTATAAACTCGTTGCCATCGCGTTTACAGTTAAGGCAAAATCATCATTCTTAAGCGTGGGTTGGTCTTGCGCTAGCATAGGTTTAAGATTACCTTTAGCTAAACTATGAACCAAAACTTTTATTTTATCCTTTGGAGACCATTGTTTTTTTAAATCTTCGATGAGGTCTGTTCTTTTATTGGCCCTCAGAGCATCAACATTGTAGCTTTGTAATTTAATGTTTTCGGTCTCGATTTTAGAAAATTCCTTGCTAATATGTGCTTCCTGGCTTCTAGAGTTACGGTGAATAATACAAATGTTTAAACCGTGATGCGCTAATTTTTTTGCAGTTGCTAGTCCTAAGCCAGAACTCCCTCCTAAAATTACAGCCCATTGATTGGTGTCTTTAAACTCTTTCATATTACCATTTTAATAAAATACGTTGCGCTGAAAATCCTGGTCCAAAACTAAGCATAATCCCATAATCGCCTGTAGGTAAATTTCGATCCATAAAGCGCTCTAAAACATAAAGTACTGTGGCACTACTCATATTTCCATATAGCCTAAGAACCTCTTTGGTATCATTAATATTTTTGCCCATACTACCGAATAAATCCTCTACAGTTTGCACAATTTTTTTTCCACCTGGATGAAATATTAAATGTTCAATCTCTTTAATTGACAGTCCGTTTTTTTCTAAAAATGGGTGAATAATATTAGGGAAATGATTGGAAATGGTCTGGGGTACACTTTGATCTAAAACCATCTGAAGTCCCGTATTTCTCAATTTAAAGCCCATCATATGCTCAGCATTGTAAAAATGATACATGGCTTCATCAATAATTTCGGGGCCAGACTCATCTTCATATGAGGATAAAATAACACTAGCACAGCCATCACCAAAAATAGCAGCACTAACAATGTTTACCATTGAATAATCTTCTAGCTGAAAGGTCGCTGTAGGCGATTCAATAGCGATTACAGCTGCGCGTTTATTAGGGTTGGCTTTTAGAAAATTTTTGGCGTATAATATGCCTGAAATACCCGCCGCACAGCCCATTTCTGTTACGGGTAAACGAACTATATCTTGTTTCATCTGAAGCCTGTTTATGAGATAGGCATCTAAGGAAGGTATCATAATACCTGTACAACTCACCGTAATAATATAGTCGATATCCTTAGACTTTAAGTGCGCTTTATCTAAGGCCTTTACCAAACTAGACTCTGCCAATTTAATAGATTCTCTTATGTAGATATCGTTTTTTTCTTCGAAGGATGTATTCTGAAATACTTCTTCTGGGCTCATGATAGAATAACGTTTGTCTACGGCAGCATTTTCAAAAATCTTTATGACCTTACGTTTAAAACGTTCGTCTTGTCCATGTAACCAAGCATCTACAAAAGGTATTATATCTTTTGTTGCCCTAGAGTACGGGGGTAATTGTTTTGCTACTGATGTAATTTTTACTGCCATTAATGTGTTATTAACCATTGGTAACGGAATGCCCACTTCCAACGGATTTGTGATTTAAGTTGAAGCTCTCTAGATAATTGCTCTAGTTCGTTGCGTTTAAACGCTCTTAAAATAGAGGTTAAACCATCTTGAACAATCATCTCGTTAGAAATAGTGAACCCCAACAGTTTAAAAAGAAAATAGGCTAGTTCATGCCTATGTAAATCGTTTATTACAATACCTATTTTAGCCTTAAGAATTAATTTTTGTAAGAGTGGTTTTATTTCATCATCGCTAAAATGATGAAGAAATAATGTAGATAAAGCCACATCATAATTGAGTTGATCAAAATCATCTGAAAAAATATCCCAGTTGTTGTACTGTATTTCTGGATAATCTACAGATAGCTCTCGAGCATAATTTATGGCATCTTCATTAGCATCTAAGCCAATTAATTTTAGCTGGAATCCGTGCTTTCTTCCATACTGTGCAACCAGTCTCAGCATGTCCCCATGACCACAACCCAAATCTACAACGACTATAGTTCTATCTCTTGGTTGGTGCTTTATCAATTTGTGAACACCATTTAATGTGACCTTATTACCTCCAAGCCATTTATTAATGCTACCTAGTTTATCTAATGTGTCTCGCAAAAGGTCTCCTTTCATAGAAAAGTCATCCATGATTTCTGCCTTATTGCTTCTATGTGTCGTATCAATTAAAAAAGCCATTATACTTTCATGGGTCGACCATGAGTCATTTTTATAATTAACGGTATAAGAAATGGCAACCTGCGCAAAACCGTAAGTAGTTTTGGTGCCAACCAATCTTGTCTAAATAAATAAGCAATACTATGTCCAGCCTTTAACCTTAAATTAAAGGTGCGCTTCCATGATTTACTATAGTATTGTTCTAACTGGCTTCGGGTTGCAATTTTTGCTTGAAGATAATCAATTATGTGTTCTGATGCTAATTGTGCACTTCTAAATGCCATCGCCATACCATTACCACAAAGGGGGTGAATCATTCCTGCAGAATCGCCAATCATAAGCATGTGGTTTTCAACAGTCGTTTTGGTTTCGAACGAAATCTGACTTATCGTTAGTGGTTTTTTAAATACCATTTCAGATTCTGTAAACAGCTGCTTTAGCGCTTTGTTTTTAAAGAGTATATGTTCCTGGAAATCAGCTATGTTTTTATAGGTCTTAAATGCTTTGTAGGTTGAAATATAACATAAATTAATATGGTTGTTTTCTACTTTAGACACGCCACAATAGCCGCCATTAAAATTATGCAAAGCTACTTTTTGTGGGTTAAATTTACCCGAAGCATGGAATTTAACAGCGAGGTATGGTGATCTCTTTTTAATAAATTTACGATTTAACGTTTGGTCCAGCCCCGACCGTTTACCATAGGCACCAATAACAATTTTAGCCTCAAATATAGATTCCGATTGTGTCTGTACTTTAAATTGGTCATCTTTAAAACGAACCTCAGTCACTTGCTCATGCTCAACGGTTACGTCATTTTTCAAAGCCAATTGATAGAGCTGGTAATCCATCTCATATCTACTTATACCAAAACCGCCCAAGGGTAATTTAGCAGAGATCTTTTTATTGTGATGTGTGGTTAACTCAAATTTCGTAATAGCTGTTGCGCCGTACTTAAAAGGGTTAAACCCTAAGTAATTGAGGTAAGGTAGCACTTCATTAGAAATATATTCGCCACATACTTTGTGTTTAGGGTAGGTGTTTTTCTCAATTAATAATACCCGAAAGGAATTTTTTGACAAATGTATTGCAGCAGATAAACCTGCTAAGCCACCACCAATTATGATAATATCAAAATCTCTTTTCATGCCCTTGTTTGGTGAAGTTACATTACAATTAGCATAGAAAAAAAGTTTTAAAGATTATTTAAATAATTTTTGTAATAACAAATTTGCGGCCGTTAATAACAGCCTTGTCATTTTTAGATTTTCCTAGCAATTGCTGTGCCATTGGAGAATTCATAGAGATGGCATAAAACTCTTGATCACGTACCTTTAACAAGCCACTTCCAACAGAGATGAAATAATTATTAAGAGTGGTAAAAACAATACTTCCCAAAATAACCTTTGTATGTGTATGTTGTACTTGTAAGCGGTTTAAAATCTGAAATTGCGATTGTATTTCTGCCAATTGTTTACCGGTATTTTCGCGCTCTAACTGCATCATTGCTCTTCCGGTTTCATGCTTATCACCAGCACTGCTCTTTGTTTCAGATTCTAGGTTAATTTTTTGATCTTTAATGACGCCTTGCAGCACTAAAAGTTTATCATTTAAGTGCTGTGTAACTTTTTGAAATAATTCTTGCTTCAATAACATGACTACACCCATTAGTTCTATTAACTTAAACATAATTGTGCCAGATCATAACCGACACTACCACCTATGGCAATGCCCATGCCACCTAATCTTACCCCACAAAACACATGATTACCAAGAGGTTTAATAACAGGGTTTTTTTGAGGGCCTACTCCCATAATACCAGACCATCTATAATCTATTTCAAACTCAACATTTGGTATAACTGTGGTCTTTAATAGCTGTTCTAGTTGATTTTGAATAAGCGGTGTCTGGCCAAATTCTGTAGTTTCCTCTGCTATAAAATCTAGGTGCCTACCACCGCCCAATAGAATTCTGTTATCAATATTTCTAAAATAGTAATAACCTTGATCTAAGTGAAACGTTCCTTTAAAACGAAGGTCTTGTATGGGTTTTGTAATAACTACCTGCGCTCTAGCTGGGCGCACGGTCTCTTTGATTAATTTATGAGCAAAACCATTAGTTGCAATACAAACTTTACGAGAAGTTAGATCAAAATTTTTGGTTTTTATGCAGACTTCTGATGTATTTTCCTCTATGGCTTCAACCTCACAATTATTAAGAATTTTTATGTTAGATTTAAGAGCTTTATTTAACAGTGCATCCATCATTTTACCAGTGTCTATTTGGCCTTCGTATTTATTAAAGCCTAAATTGTCTTGTATGCCCCTAAACCCAAAGGTGTTTTTCTTAAAAGAAAAAACATTCTCTTTAAAAATGGGCTTAAGAAGTTGGTTAATGCTCGTTATTTGTGTTTTACAGTTTTGATAAATTGCTTGGTCCGATTTTAAGAAAAGTTCATATCCGCCGTAGTGCTTATATCCTATGGCTTTGTCACCTAATATTTCTCTAAGCCGCTTTAATCCCTTTACCCTCTTTTTTAGAAGCAGAACCGTTTCTTCTGTTGTATGGTGTTCTAAGTCTTGTAAAAGTTCACTTAAACTACCAAAACAGGCAAAACCAGCATTTTTAGTGCTAGCGCCTTGTGGAAGCATGCCTTTTTCTAATATTAGTATATGCGCTTTAGGATGCTGCTTTCTTAATTCTAAAGCACATGTAAGACCAACTATACCGCTACCAACTACAGCATAATCTACATGAGATAACCAGGTTTTTATTTCCCAATAAGATAGATTCATAATGAAAAAAAAGCCCCTTATAAACAGGAACTTTTTTGAAGGTGATTTATTCTATAATTAACTTTCGTATCGTCTTATTTGAATCTTGTGAAACTTGTAATAGATAAACTCCAGCTTCAGGATCATTCAAGTTAATGACTTTATTTAATTGTGCCGGATTATTATAATTCTTTTCGAAAACAACGCGTCCTCTCAGGTCATAAACCCTTACCGACAGAGATGAACTTATAAGCGAAGTGAATTGAAGATTAAAGACACCTTGATTAGGGTTAGGATAGACCTTAAAACTATTGATACCCTCGTCCGAAGTACTAAGATTATTTATAACGTTAATCGTATAATCTTCGACCTCACCGTCGAAATCTACCTCACACGAGGTTGGAACCTGATTAGCACCAGGATCGGTGTATTTTGTGCTCACTCTCATAATTGTTGAGCCGTTGGCTGCGCTTGTTGGCACGGTAATGCTTAAGGGAGACAAATCAGAGGGTTGGTCTACAACATTTGCCGTTGTCCCTAGGTTGTATTCTTCACCGGGGTCATTAAAAGAACAATTCTGATTCCAATCTATCCATACTCGAGTTATCACTTGGAAGTTTCCGTCGGTGTCTACATTAGTGGTTAAATCATACGATGAACCAGCCTCTACATCTGTTGATAAGTTTGTAAAGTCTACATAAGGTGCTACCTTTGGACCAGGTGTTGCATTATCTATAGTGTTAAAAATCACTCTGGTCGTTTTTGTATCAAAGTTTAGATTTCCTTCAGAAGTACAAACCCCATCACTAATAGTTAGTGTTACCACTTCAGACCTAACAATTGATGGAGAAGTGGCTGTAAGGGTAATCGTATAATCATCTACAGGTACAACATTTAAATTACTCAATTCTAGAGTAATGGTTTCGTTGACACTGGTGCTATTTGGTGTGATGTTGAAGTTTACTCCTGTAGGCACACCAGATACCGAAAAAACTGTGTTTTCTGAAAACCCATTAGACGTTGTGTAACTAAACGTAAAATTAGCAGAATCCTCATTACATACCGCCTGATCTCCAGAAGTGGTATTTAAACTAAAATCTGGAACGTTTGAAATTGAAAATGCATCTGAAACTGCATAAAAAACATTGTCTGCTGCTTCAACTAAAATCTTAGCATTATTAGTGAGCGGAACATTAGGCACCAATACCGTTGCAGACCCTGTATTAGGAACATTCGCCGCTAATATTGTAAAAGTTGCCCCATTATTAGTTGTAAAAAGAATATTTACGCTTTGGCAATTAATAGTTGCATTAGCCGTTTCGCCCACAACCCAGGACACTTCTTGATTTGAGGCCGGTGCCCAGGCTGGTGGTGTATTTACTGTAAATGGGGTAACGTCTTCAACGGTGATTTGCATTTCATCAGAATTAGTGGCACCACCACCAGGCTCATTATCTCTTACCGTTAGTAAAAACCCCATGGTTCTTGCCGTTGAAGGTATTACCTCCCAAGTTGAAGATAGGTCCCCACTCATTACTGTTGGTAACGCAGGGAAATAACGCGTCGGTGATGTTGTAGGGTCTAAAGATCTAAATACTGGGCCGCCGGTGTTTGTAGATTGTGGTGGCATTAAGCCTACTTCCGTATCATTTTGTTCCCAACAATAGGTCAGACTGCTTGGGGCTGTATCGGTATCTGTAGCCAAGCCTGTTAATGCAAAAGCTGTTGATTTAGGTATACTGTAATTTGCGCCGGCGTCGACAAGGGGTGCTGCATTGTCTGTGTCTGAAGGTTGAAAACAAGAACTGCTTATACCTGAAGAAACATTGGCCCACATTTCTTTTATACTTTCACCATGAAAATAATCATCACTGTTGTTTTGTACGTTAGGGGCACAGATGCCGGCATACCCCATTATTGTAGACGCACTTCCAGGCTCTACAGAAATCGCAGAGCGCTGACAATTATTATTTTGCGTATGGTTAGCACCGTATTGGTGACCCATTTCGTGGCAAACGTAATCAATATCAAAAGCATCTCCTACCGGATTAAATAAACCTGTAACGCCTCGGGCTTTGGTGGTAATATTACACGGTGAGTTTAGCGACGCTATTCCTCCACCACCGGTACTAAAAACATGCCCAATATCATAATTAAAAGTACCTATAACATTATCTATAGTGGTCTGATTTTGACTAAGCATTGCAAGACCACTACTATTACTATAAGGATCTGATGAAGGATCAGGTCCTAAAAAAATAATATTTTGATTAGGCACCATGACCATAGTTAAGGATAAGTCTCTTTCGTAAACTCCGTTAACTCTAGTCATAGTAGTGTTCATAGCGGCCATTACACTACTTAATGTACCACCGTGAAATTGAGAATATTCTACAGTACAAGCTAAAGCCAATCTATAGGTTCTAAGAATGCCATCGTTGGCATTTCTAAGTGCTTTAAAATCTTCATCTGAAATGCCAGGCTTAGCTATTTTAGACTCTGTTTCACATACAAACTGTTGATTGTTTTTATCTTCTGGTGAATTTATAAAGGTTACATAATGCTCATAATCATTAGAGTATGGTTCAATAAATACAGTCTTTGAATCCGATAAAACCATACTACTAAGCCCTTTTTCTGGTGAAAAACTAAATCTTAATACCGCTGATGGATTTGTTTTACTCTTACCTACAAAGGATCTGATATTAGGAAATTGGGCTTGCAATTCTGGTGTCATTACTGAAGCCTCTAAAACCAAATACTGCTCTAGATTGCCATTAGGATTAGGAAATGATAAGTTTACACCTTCATTAAAATTAGCTTCACCTCGTTTGGGAATGTTGGTCAAAGCTGCCGTTAATAAGGTTCTGTTTAATTTGTAGAACTTGGACTGCTTCGGAATAGCCTTATAATAAATAACATCTTTATTATTAAGAGTTGTGAGATTAATTTCTTCCCACATTGCATTTGTTTGAGAGGTGAGGCTAGTACTAAACGTAAGAATAACGCATAAACTGGTTATTATTTTTATTAAGCTATTTGTCATGATGCTAAGATTGTAGAAACCAAAGTTAACTGCTTAAAACATAAAGTACAAAAAACAAAGGGTTTAATGTTGAGTATAAAACACTTCGATACCGATTTTAACAAAAAAAGCGACCATAAAACAGGTCGCCTTTAAATTAATCTTCTTCTGGCCTCATCTCAAAATCTTCCATAAATTTGGTGGTATAATTTCCGGCTAAATAGTCTGGATGATCCATGAGCTGTCTATGGAAAGGAATGGTAGTTTTAATACCTTCGATGACAAATTCATCTAGAGCACGCTTCATTTTATTAATAGCTTCTTCCCTAGTTTGTGCCGTAGTAATTAACTTGGCAATCATAGAATCATAATTTGGAGGAATAGTGTAACCTGCATAAACATGAGTGTCTAATCTTACGCCATGACCTCCGGGTGCATGAAGCGTGGTGATTTTACCCGGAGAAGGTCTAAAATCGTTGTAAGGATCTTCAGCATTAATTCTACATTCAATGGAATGTAGATTTGGTGTATAATTTTTACCAGAAATGGGCACGCCTGCGGCTACTAAGATCTGCTCTCTTATTAAATCAAAATCTATGACTTGTTCTGTTATAGGATGTTCTACCTGTATTCTGGTATTCATCTCCATAAAGTAAAAATTGCGATGTTTATCAACAAGAAATTCAACGGTACCTGCTCCTTCGTATTTAATATATTCCGCAGCCTTAACAGCAGCCTTTCCCATTTTATTACGAAGTTGTTTGGTCATAAATGGTGACGGTACTTCTTCGGTAAGTTTTTGATGCCTTCTTTGAACAGAACAATCGCGCTCAGATAAATGACAAGCCTTTCCTCTAGAATCACCAACGATTTGAATTTCGATATGTCTTGGTTCTTCGATAAGCTTTTCCATGTACATATCATCATTTCCGAATGCCGCTTTAGATTCTGTCCTTGCAGAATCCCAAGCCTCTTTTAAGTCTTCTGGCTTCCAGACTGCTCTCATCCCTTTACCACCACCACCTGCTGTGGCTTTAAGCATTACAGGATATCCCGTTTTCTTTGCTATAGCTTCACACTCTTCAAAATCTTTAATAATCCCATCACTTCCAGGAACACATGGCACTCCTGCTGCCTTCATAGTGGCTTTTGCAGTAGCTTTATCTCCCATTCTAGATATCATGTCTTCGGAAGCTCCGATAAATTTTATACCATGTTCTTCACATATTTTAGAAAACTTAGCGTTTTCAGACAAAAAGCCATAACCCGGATGAATACCATCTGCATTGGTGATTTCTGCAGCAGCTATAATATTTGCCATTTTTAAGTAAGATTCACTGCTAGGTGCAGGTCCTATGCATACGGCCTCATCCGCAAATTTTACGTGTAAGCTATCCGCATCTGCAGTTGAATAAACTGCAACGGTATTAATACCCATTTCTTTGCAAGTTCTTATTACGCGAAGGGCTATCTCACCTCTATTGGCAATTAATATTTTTTTAAACATAATACGTTATTTAAAAATTGATTGATTCTAAGATTTAAATTATAAAGCAAGCACCTTATAGTTTTGCTTAGAATTCTAATTGCTACGAAGGATCTACCAAAAATAACGGTTGATCAAACTCTACTGGTGAAGCATCATCTACGAGTACCTTTACAATTTTACCAGATACTTCAGACTCTATTTCGTTGAATAACTTCATGGCCTCTATTACACAGAGTACGTCTCCTTCTTTTATATCGGAGCCCACCTCAACAAATACAGGCTTATCTGGAGAAGGCTTGCGATAGAACGTCCCTATGATTGGTGATTTTATAGTAATGTATTTAGAGGTGTCTTCTGCAGGAGTTGGGGATGCTGGTACATGTTCAGCAGGTGCTGGTGCCGGTGCAACTGGCTGTGCGGCTGCCGGAGGCGCCTGTTGTACTGGTACTTGTTGAACTATAGTCGTTTCGTTGTCAGACCCTGTTCTGATGGTTATTTTAACATCATCCATTTCTAGTTTAACCTCGCTCGCACCTGATTTGGCTACAAATTTGATTAAATTCTGAATTTCCTTTAAATTCATAATGTTTAGATTTTCTTTAGTTAGTTAATTAAGCATTATATGCCCATTTTAAATATATAGATCCCCAAGTAAATCCACCTCCAAAGGCTGCAAAAATAATGTTGTCGCCTTTTTTGAGTTGATTTTCGTAATCATGAAGTAACAATGGTAGAGTCGCTGATGTCGTATTTCCATATTTTTGAATATTCATCATGACCTTTGAATCGTCTAGTTTAATGCGCTTTGCCGTAGCATCAATGATACGTTTATTGGCTTGGTGAGCCGCTAGCCAAGCTATATTATCGTGATTAAGGTTATTTCTTTCTAAGATTTTTTCGGTAACATCGGCCATATTAAATACGGCATTTTTAAAGACTGTTTTACCATCTTGAAACACATAATGTTTTCCTTCATTAAAGGTATTTTCATTTATAGGATAAGAAGAACCACCATACGTTGCTTGTAGAAATTCTCTACCTTCGCCATTACTTCTTAACAACTCATCTTGTAGCCCTAAACCTTCTTCATTAGGTTCAAATAATACGGCGCCGGCACCATCACCAAAAATGATACAAGTTGCTCTGTCTTCGTAATTAATGAATGAAGAGTTTTTATCAGCTCCTATAAGCAGCACTTTTTTATATCTACCAGATTCTATGTAAGCCGAAGCCGCAGACATCCCGTATAAAAAACTTGAACATGCTGCTTCTAAATCGTATGAAAAGGCGTTTACCGCACCTATTTTCGTTGCGGTGTAAGCAGCAGTAGAAGCTGCCTTCATGTCTGGTGTGGCCGTAGCCACAATGACTAAATCAATATCTTTAGGGTTTACACCAGATTTTTTAAATAGTTGTTCAGCCGCTTTTATGGCCATGAATGAAGTTCCTTTACCTTCTCCTTTGAGAATTCTACGCTCTTTGATACCTGTTCTTGTAGTAATCCATTCGTCGTTAGTGTCTACCATGGTTTCTAACAACTTATTGGTAAGAACAAACTCAGGAACATAGCCTCCTACAGCTGTAATGGCTGCTGTAATTTTACTCATTGATAGCTTTTAAGATTAATTAAAAATAAAGAAAATTGCTGTTTTTTATCAATTTTCAATCCATTTGAGCCAATTATTAACGCAAATTAAGTGGTTTTTGTTCTATTCAAAAAATAATAACAAAAAAAACGCTCTAAGTTGAGCGTTTTATTATATGCTTGCATAGTAAATTTATGCGGCGTCTTCGTCTGTAGTGCTATCTATAACTACTTGTCCTCTATAATATAATTTACCTTCGTGCCAATGCGCTCTATGGTATAAGTGCGGCTCACCTGTTGTTGGGCAAGTGGCTATTTGAGGAACAGACGCTTTGTAATGAGTTCTTCTTTTATCTCTTCTTGTTTTTGATATTTTACGCTTTGGATGTGCCATGGTAAATATTATTTATCCGTTAATAGTTTTTTTAAATTATCCCAACGAGGATCTATTGTGTCTTCATTTATATTATTGTCCTGATTTTCAGGACTAAGTTCTTCTAATTTTTTAAGTACGTCTGAATCTAGTGTACCGTCTTCCACACCAGGATGAATGCGCTTTAATGGTACGGCTAAGACAATAAGCTCGTAAATGTACTGGGCCACGTTTATCTCAAATTCACTATTAGGCAGAATTAAGATATTTTCATTTTCATCATTAAATTCTTCGCCAAACTTCACCACAAGATTAAACTTGTCTTCTATGGGTTGGTCATAAGGTTCATTGGTAAGATCGCAATTAACGTTTACCACACCGTTTGCAATAAATTCGAGCTCTAACAAAGTAGATTTTTTCTCGAAATTAATAGCTATTTTGGTGTTAACGGCATTAAATTCATTATACTCAAAATGTTCAAAGAACGCATTATCTATGTTAAACTCAAAATGATGTGTCCCTACTTTTAATCCCTTATAAGAGATATTGTATGTACTTAAATCCTTCATTATCCCACTCATTTTGAGCGTGCAAATATATAAAAAAATTAATAGCTACAGCTCAGTTATAAACATTTTTTGTTGATATCTAGGATTGTTGTTTTTTTAGAGGATTTTTACTGTAGTTTTCGTACATAGTTCTATTTCTGTAAATAGAGGTAGCTGCTGCAATGGCTTTTTTAAAGGAAGTCTCATTAGCAAGACCTTTCCCCGCAATTTCATAAGCTGTGCCGTGATCTGGAGAGGTTCTTATTTTAGGTAATCCTGCTGTATAATTAACCCCATCACCAAAAGTCATGGTTTTAAATGGTATTAAGCCTTGATCGTGATAAGAAGCGATTACCGCATCAAAACTCTTAAAATTATTAGACCCGAAAAAACTATCCGCAGCGTAAGGGCCATAGACTAAATGCCCTTCTTCTCTTAATTTTTTTAGTGCTGGGGCTATGATGTCGTCATCTTCTGAGCCAATGACACCGCTATCGCCAGCATGTGGATTAATCCCTAAGACCGCTACACGTGGTTTTACAATGGCAAAGTCTTTTTTTAAAGTAGAAATAATGGTTTGCACCTTATCTGTGATGAGTTTAGTTGTGATGTGATTTGAAACATCTTTTACTGCAACATGGTCTGTTAATAAGCCTACCCTCAAAGCATCTGATATCATAAACATAAGGCTTTTACCGCCTAATTCGCGCGCTAAAAAGTCCGTATGCCCCGGAAAGTTAAACTCCTTGGATTGTATATTTTGCTTATTGATAGGAGCGGTAACCAGAACATCTACTAAACCTTCCTTTAACGCTTTTGTACCAGCAGCTAAAGACTTAATAGCATAGGCGCCCACTTTAAAATCAGATTTTCCAAACTCTATATTAACAGGTTCCTTCCATACATTTACCACATTGACCTTACCATGAACCAATTTTTCTGGCTGATCAATACTAAAAAAGTTGATTTTACTAGAAAAATGTTTTTTAAAGAAGTTTAATATTTTGACTGAAGCAAAAATAACAGGCGTGTTAAGCTCTAACATTCTCGAATCTTCATAGGTCTTAATTATAAGCTCTGGCCCTATACCATTCATATCCCCAATCGTAATACCAACAATTATTTTTTCTTCTTTTTTCATACTTACCTTTTGCTAAATTATATTAAAATTGGTATTCTACTTTTAACTTGTCTTACTTTTGTATTGCAAATTTAACCAAATAATCATCAATTATGTTTACAGGAATTATTGAGTGTTTAGGGACCATCATCCATTTAGAAAATCAGGGAGATAATCTTCATATAACCATTGCTTCAGATTTTAGCAATGCACTCAAGGTAGATCAAAGTGTTGCGCATAATGGCGTATGCCTTACCGTTGTAAAGTGTAATGAGGAAAATTATACCGTTACTGCTATAAAAGAAACTTTAGACAAAACCAATCTTGGATCTTTGGAAGTAAACGACCTTGTTAATTTAGAACGGGGTATGAAACTTGGTGATCGACTGGACGGCCATATCGTACAGGGCCATGTAGACCAAACCGCTATTTGCGAGCATATTGAAACAAAAGAAGGCAGTTGGGTTTACACGTTTAAATATGATGCTAAGTTAAATAATATGACCATTGAAAAAGGCTCCATTACAATTAATGGTGTAAGTTTAACTGTAGTTAATTCAAAGGAAAATCAGTTTTCAGTAGCCATAATTCCTTACACTTATGAGCATACCACCTTTAAGCATTTAAAAATTAACGACTTAGTTAACTTAGAGTTTGATGTGGTAGGAAAGTATGTGAAGCGCCTATTTGAATTAAATAATTAAAAATTACGG
>Ga0207419_1000408_pt1 | contig 37253 bp, 25 predicted proteins | sample ElkSloMetagenome_4_FD_184723 | JGI IMG/M metagenome (GOLD analysis project Ga0207419, IMG submission 184723) | Hot spring microbial communities from Elkhorn Slough, Monterey Bay, USA - MD2A (version 2) | ecosystem: Environmental > Aquatic > Marine > Intertidal zone > Estuary: Microbial mat ...
CAACGCGGAACGCGGCTACCGCGTTACCCACGACGATCTGCCGCTGAGTTGTCCCACGCCCGAGATGTCACTGTGGAATTCGCACCCCAGGGTCTATCTTCCGATTGAAAAAACCGGCCGGGCATCCTGCCCTTACTGCGGCGCTGAATTTGTGCTCGAGGACGATAGCAAGTCGGATTGATCGCGCGTCAGTACACCCGTCGACCTGGACGTTCTGAACTCTCCCTAATGTTTCAAGGAAGCAAATCGAACTCTCGTATCGCCCAGAGTTTAGGAATCGGCGACCGGCCGTGACCGATGACGCTCGAAGCAACGCTGCTCACCCCGCTTGGCTGCAGCGCGGGGTCGTTCTAACGGTGTTTTTGACCTTGAGCCTCGGGCTCGTGGTTCCGAAGGTCGCCGGCGCTGGCTACCTGCTGCTCGGTCTTACGGCAGCGGTCTGGCTGACCATCGGTTCACGCTGGCGATCGAATCAGCCCGCGCCGACGGAGCGATTGCTATTCCTGGCCGTAATGAGCTTCCTTGTGATCTGGTTGCTGGGCTGGATGATCCATGGAATGCCCCCTTCAGAACGGACCTCCCTGAGTCATGTCGCTCGCTTGCTCTTGATCATGCCCATCGTCATCATGCTTCGCCAGCTCGATGGCGTTGAATCGGCCTGGTGGCAGGGACTGACCGGCGGTGCCCTGATCGCGGGTGCCTATGCGTCGTGGCACTACCTGAGTGGCTATGTCGGCGAGCACGGCGAGCGCGTAATCGGGACGACCAATCCACTTTACTTCGGCGGGCTTGCCCTGGCCTTTGCCCTCATGCTTTTGCCCCGCTTGCGCGATGCCTCGCTGCCGGCGTCCATGCGCGCACTGACCGTCCTGGCAGTGATCGCGGCGATCACAGCCAGCGCACTTTCCGGATCGCGCGGCGCCTGGGCCGCGCTGCCCCTGTTACTTCTGGTTTTTCTTTTTACCCTGGACAGACACCAACCTGCGCGCTGGCGCTTCGGGGTTCCGGCCGCCTTCATAGCGGTTGCTCTTCTGTTCATGCTCAGCCCGATCAGCCCGATGAACGAGCGCGCGTTAAGCGCGTGGCAGGACGTGACCGCGTTGGTTCAGGGCGAACAGGCCGAGGGGACGATCGGGCGACGCATAGCGCTTTGGTCGATTGCCGGCGAGGCACTCGGAAACCATCCCTGGATCGGGACCGGTCCCGGCGTTTATCCAGAGCTGATTGAGGAGACAGTGGAATCAGGCCGACTGCCCGAAGATTTCATCGAATACCGCCATCCACACAATGCCTATCTGTCGGCCTGGCTGCAGAGCGGGGTGCTAGGGCTATTGAGCCTATTTTTTCTCTTCTGGGTGGTCCTGCAGCGCGATGCGCGAGCTCTGCAGGCCGGGCGCCGGCCAACCCGACATCTGGGCTGGTCGGGCCTGGCCGGCGTGGCCACTCTGGCGATCATGGCGCTGACTGAATCGCTGTTCGAGCGCAACATCGGACTGGTCTGGTTCGGCCTGTTTACCGCCCTGCCAATCGGGCTTATCGGTGCGCAACGACGCCAGGGTCTGAACCCGCAGGCGCAACGCTTGCATCAATTGAGCGTGATCGTCATCTGCAAGAATCAGTCCGGAGAAATCGATCGATGCCTCGGCTCCGTAGCGGGCTGGGCTGATGAAATCATCGTGCTAGATTCGGGCAGCGACGACGATACGGTCGAGCGCTGTCGACGCTACACCGATCAGGTTTTCGAGACCGACTGGCCCGGCTTCGGCCCACAAAAGCAGCGAGCGTTGGAACGCGCGAGCTCAGAATGGGTCCTGTCGATGGACGCTGATGAAGCGCTCAGCAGCGAGCTCAGACGGGAAATCGATTTTGTTCTGAGTCAGCAGACTCACGACGTTCCAGGCTTTGCCGGCTTTCGGCTGGCCTGGAGGACTCACGCCTTTGGCTCCACCCTAATGTTCGGTCACTGGGCGCGGTCGCCGCTGCGCCTGTTCAAACGTAACCAGGGTCGGTTCACGCCGGTGGCCGTACACGAAAAGGTCGTGCTTCAACCGGGCGCCCGCGTTGCTTGCCTCGAGGGACCGCTTGAACATTTTGTTTATCGGGACCTGGACCATGCGCGCTCCAAACTGCGGCGCTATGCCACGCTGCAGGCCCGCGAGCGTCATGCTGGAGGCCGTCGGGTGCGCAACCGCCTGACGCCCGTCATTCGGGGCGTGTTCAACTGGCTCGATAACATGATCCTGCGTCTTGCCATCCTTGACGGCCGCGCCGGCTGGACCCTCAGCGCCCTCTACGCCCGCTACACGTACGACAAATACGACCGATTACGCCGCCTTTCTCAGAACGAAGATTCCTGAAACCATTCCGGCACCGTGCACGGCGGGTCAGGATCGGCTCGTCGGATCGACATCCGCATAGCGATCGGGCTCACCGTCTGGGGCGCTCTTGAAGCGGCGGTGCAGCCACCAGTACTGGGCCGGCGCTTTGAGAATCTGCTCTTCGAGGAAGCGGTTGTATTGAAGCAAATCCGACTCTGGGTCTTGGCTAGGGACTCCGTCGAAGGCCGGCAGCAGCTGCACCGTGACCTGCCCGCTGTTCGGGTCTTTCAGGGGATACATCGGCACCACCCGTGCGCGCCCCAGCCGGGCAAGATCCAACATTCCGCGCGTGGTCGCGGTCGACAGCCCGAAAAACGGGACAAACGCACTGCGATCCGGCCCAAAATCCTGATCCGGAGCGTACCAGACCACCTCACCGGCTCGAAGGTGTCGAATCATCGACTTCAGCCGATCGCGCGGAATCATGCCCTGACCGTAGCGCGCGCGACCCCGGTTCTGGAATTGGTTGAGGACCGGATTGCGCAAAGGACGATACACACCACGGGCCTCGACGTGTTCTGCAAACAGTCGTGCGCCGATCTCAAGGCAGGTCGTGTGACCGGTAACGAGCAAAACGCCGCGACCGTCGGACCTCGCGGCCTCGAGATGCTCCCCACCCACCACCCGGCCGTGATCAAGACCGAGCGGCCGACGATGGCACCAGCAGAACGCGATCTCGGCAACCGCTTCCGAGAGCTGGACAAAGTGTGCCTGTCGGACGGCCCGACGCTGCTCGTTGGACCAGCCCGGGAAACACAGCTCGAGATTCCGATCCACGACAACGCGTCGCCGCTTCATCAAACGCTCGATCAAGGGCGACCACGGACGCGCCAGGGCCCGTCCGAACTTCAGCGGCAGACGCCCGAGCAGTCGAGCCGGCAGCAGGGCAAGATGAGTCAAAAATCGACGGGTGGAAGACATAGGTGCATTATCCGCATTCCGCTCCACTCGGGTAAACTGCCGGCCCATGTTCTGGATCTATCGCGCGCTTTCGGTCTTGATCTCTCCGCTGCTGGCCTGGCGCCTGCAGCGCGGTGAGAGAGATCAGGAGACCCGGCACGCCGGTACGCGCCAGCGCCGGGGATGGGTCGAGCCCGCCGGGCAAAGACCGATTTGGATCCATGCGGCTTCGGTCGGTGAAATCAATGCGGTCAGCCCCCTTGTCCACGCCCTAGGCAAGCGACACCCCGAAACCCCTCTACTGATCAGCACCTTTACCCGAAGCGGCCAGCAACAGGCCCAGCGACGCTTTGGCGATACGATCCAGCACCGACTTGTTCCCTTGGACACCCCTCGGGCCTGCGCCCGCTGGCTAGACACTATTGAACCGATGATCGCGCTGATCGCGGAAACTGAAATCTGGCCGGAACTCTTTCACCAGACTCACCAGCGGGGAATCCCGCTGTACCTGATCAACGCGCGGCTGAGCGCGCGCGGTCTGAAGCGATCGCTTCGGGTCAGGCGCCTGTTCGCGCGCTCGTTGCAGAACGTCGAGCGAGCGTTGTGCCAGAGCAATGAAGACGCCGAAGGTCTAGTCGAGCTGGGACTCGCGCCGGAGCGTGCCGAGGTCGTCGGCAACCTCAAATTCGACACGCAACTGCCGGCTGATCTGTTGACGACCGCCCGATCTCTTAAAGCCGCTTGGGGCGAACGCAGAGTCTGGGTTGCCGGGAGCACGCGCCCCGGCGAAGAAGCGCTGCTGCTGAAAGCCCACCAGAGCCTTCAGGTTGCGCACCCGAGTGCACTCCTGATTCTTGTGCCCAGACACCCTGAACGCGCTGTCGAACTTATTGCCCAACTTGACTCGAGCAAGATCACCCACCAAAGCCTGGGCGAAATGGTGCGCGAGGACACCACCGTGGTTCTGGTAGACCGACTGGGCGTGCTGCAGGCATGCTATGCCGCCGGATCAGTGGCTTTTGTTGGCGGCAGTCTGGTTCCGATCGGCGGGCATAATCTGCTGGAACCGGCCGCCTTGGGCAAGCCAGTCATTTCAGGCCCCTATCTGGACAATCAGCGCGAAATGGCCGATGCCTTGGATTCTGCTAATGCCCTCACCCGTGTCGAGAGCCCAATGGCACTCGCGGCACGTGTTGATGATTTCTGGACTCGGCCAGAATTCGCGCTTGGGCGCGGGCGTGCCGCGCTCGCCGTTGTGGAAGCCGGTCGCGGCGCGCTGGCTGCGACGCTGCAGGCGATCCAGCCCCACCTCGAATCCGGCAAGCTTCAGCGCAGAAGCTGATTGACCTCGACGAGAGATTCTTCCTCGATCTGGCCGGCGATATTCTTCAAGCGCAGCTGGTTCAGGATGAACTGATGGCGAGCCTGCGAATAGTCGCGTTCGGCCTGGAAAAAGCGTTGTTCGGCCAGAAGAACATCCACGATTGTCCGCGTTCCAACTTCAAATCCAGCGTTAGTGGCCTCCAAAGCGCTTTCAGCCGAAACCAGGGCCTGCTGACGGGCTTGGACCTCGCGAACACCGGCGACGATGGCGCGAAACGCGTTTTCAGTCTGGCGTAGAACCAGACGTTCGGTCTGGTCAAGCGTTTCGTCCGCCGCACGCAGACTCGAACCCGCCTGACGACGCTGGGCCTGAGTTGCAAACCCCTGGAAAATCGGAACGTCAAGCTGCAGCCCGACGCTCCAGCCGTCGATCGAAAGCTCAGCCGATCCCAGAGGCTGCTGAGTGGCCGGGTCGCGACCGACGAATTCGTTATTGACGTTTCGCGTGTAGCTGCCGGTGAATGCCAGGGTAGGAAGATGTCCAGAACGCGCGACGCGCAAGTCTGCGCGAGCCGTATCCAGCTGCCCCATCTGCTGGAGCACTGCCGGGCTAGTTTCCATCGCGATCGCTACCCAGTCCTCAGAGCTTGCCGGCTCTGGGATAGATAGCGGCACGTCGTTGATCAGGCGTGCGTATTCTTCAAACAAGGTGCCGGTGATCTCCCGCAGCGCCTCGCGCGCGTCCTCTACAACGTTCTCAGCCAGGATAACTCGGGCCTGCGCGGCGTCGAACACTGCGCGCGCCTCATGGACGTCCGTTACCGCTGCCAGACCCACCTCGAAGCGCTGCTCTGCCTGCTCGAACTGACGCCGCAGAGCCGTTTCTTCAGACCGCGCGAAACGCACTGAATCGAGTGCTGTCAGCACGTCGAAATAGCGTTCGCTGACGCGCAGGAGGAAATCCTGCCAGACCTGTGCGTACTGAGCCTGGGCCACGGTAAATTGAGCTTTAGCAGCGTCCAGGCGACCGTAATTCGCGTCGTCATAAATCGACTGGCGAAAGTTAATTGCGTAGCGCTCATCGTCGTTGTCTTCGGTCGGCAGCTCACTCCCGGCGATGGTCACGGTGCCCTCCCCGATTGTTCGGCCCGCCGAGGCAGTAATACTCGGCAAAAGGGAAGATCTTGCGATAACCGGCCCCTGTTCGGCGGCCTGCAGTCGAAGCTCGGCGGCACGAAGTTCGGCGTCGTTGTCCAGCGCCAGCTCGTAGACACCCATCAGATCGACGGCCTGCGTCAGCGGTGAAAACGAAAGGCACAGTGCTGCGGTTAGTAATCTCTTTTTCATAACTCGTTCCAATACGTGAGGCCGCTTGCTGCGACCAAAATCAAAGATTGAGCGCATTGATAATTAAATTAGATGGTCGCGAACTGCCAACCCGCCTTGCGCTGAACGCCAATCATCAAAAATCAAATTGCGCCGGGTCTTCCGCGCCGACAAGACGCGGGAGATCGGTTTCAAACAGGCTGTCGGCAGCCCAGCGCTGGCCTCGATGCGTCAAACAGACTGCCTCCATGGCGGGGCTATCGCCGCGAACGGCAAACAGCCGCCCGCCAGAACCCACCCAGGATTCAAAGGTCGCGGGGACTTGCCGGGCAGAGCCGGTCACGACCACGACGTCGAATGTTTCGTCAGGTGAATAGTCGTCCAGCGCATCAGCCTGAACAACGTCGACTTGATCGATTCCATGCTGCCCCAGACGAGCGCGTGCAGAGTCTGCCAACTCTGAGTGAATCTCAACTGTCACAACCCGGGCGCCGAGACCCGCCATGCAGGCCGCAAGAAATCCGGACCCGGTCCCGATCTCCAATACGCGCTGGCCTGGCTCGATGTTCAAGGACTGCAGCGTCCGGCCCTCTTCGACCGGCTTCATCATGACTTGGCCCTTTTCCAGCGGAATGCGCATGTCGGCGAATGCCAGCTTTCGATAGCGCGAAGGCACGAAGTCTTCCCTCGGCACGTTACTCAGAATTTCCAGCACGCGAGAGTCCAGGACATCCCAGGTGCGGACCTGTTGTTCGACCATGTTGAAGCGGGCCTGGTCAAGATTCAGCGACATGAAGTTTCCAGTTGGCTTGAGTAGATACGTTGGATGTCATTGTACCCGGCGACCAAGCCTCCGGGACTGTGCCAGTCGTCACGCGATCGAAGCGGTCACGCCCGCTAGCCGTGCGCCGAGTGAGCGGCGGAAATGACGGCCGTTCTGGCCGCTTTCGAAGGCCTTGCGATCAAGCGGGAAGTCGACGAATCCTGGCGCCGAGCTGGCGCAGTTTCTCTTCGATATTTTCATAGCCACGGTCAATGTGATAAACCCGATCAACCACCGTATTGCCCTTGGCCACCAGGCCGGCCAGCACAAGACACGCCGAGGCGCGCAGATCAGTGGCCATAATCGGTGCTGCGGTCAGCCGCTCGACTCCGCGCACGATCACCGTATTGCCCTCCACCCGCATGTCCGCGCCCAGACGCTGCAGCTCCTGGACGTGCATGAATCTGTTCTCGAACACGTTCTCGCGCACAACTCCTGTGCCCTCGGCAATCGAATTGAGGGCCGTGAACTGAGCCTGCATATCGGTCGGAAATCCCGGATAGGGTGCGGTTGCGATATTGACCGCTTTTGGCCGCTGCCCGCGCATATCAAGCTCGATCCAGTCCGGCCCGGTCGAGAGCTGTGCCCCGGCGTCCTCAAGCTTGGCGAGTATGGCGTCCATGGTCTGAGGCGCGGCATTCAGGGTTCGAATCTTGCCGCCGGTCATCGCCGCACCCACCAGGAAGGTGCCTGCCTCGATCCGATCCGGCACGACTCGATAGTCGAAACCCGCCAGTTCAGGTCGGCCTTCAACGGTAATCGTGTTGCTGCCATGACCGCTGATCCGGGCACCCATGCCGATCAAACACTCAGCCAGATCGACCACCTCCGGCTCTTGGGCGGCGTTCTCGATCACGCTAATGCCTTCCGCCAGGCAGGCCGCCATCAAAAGATTTTCGGTTCCAGTCACGGTCACCGTGTCGAAGACAATCCGCGCACCCCGCAGACGGTCCGCCCAGGCATGGATATAACCTGCCTCAACGCTGACATCAGCGCCCAGGGCGATCAGTCCATCAAGATGAAGATTGACCGGTCGCGCGCCGATCGCGCAGCCGCCCGGCAGCGAGACCTTGGCCTCACCGGTCCGGGCCAAAAGCGGCCCCAGCACCAGAATTGAGGCGCGCATCGTCTTGACCAGATCATAGGGCGCAACGTGACTCTGCAAATCGCCTGCATCCAGGCTGACCGCACCATCATCACCAAGCGAGACCACAACACCGAGGTGGCCCAGCAATTCGATCGTGGTGGTGACGTCTTTCAGGTGCGGTACGCCGGTCAAACGGCAGGGCTTGCCGGTCAGCAGCGCCGACATTAGGATTGGCAGGACGGCGTTCTTTGCACCGGAAATATCAACGCTGCCGTTGAGTGGATGGCCGCCGGTAATCTGTATTCGCGCCATGTCGCCTGACCTCAGTCGCTGGTTTCAATCGGCGTTTTCAGGTCAAGACTGAGCGCGTGAATTTCACGCCCCAATTCCGCACCGATCGCCGAATGAACCCTGCGATGGCGCTGTATCCTGGACAGGCCGTTGAATTCATCGCTAACGATTTGCGCGGTGAAATGCACCTGATCCTCGCTGATCACGCTGACGCGCGCGGCGGGCATTGCCTGTAGAATACGCTGTTCGATCGCTTTAGGGTCCATGCTGCTCTCGTGATTCAGGCCAACAAAGGCCGCCTCAATTGGCGGTAGATCAAGGCGCACAGTGTAGCGCATGGCGTTGGTCATTCCGGCCGCGTTCATGGGTGGACGTCAATTCATTTACCGATTTAGATGATCGACTGCATCGATGCCTAGAACTCGAGTCAGACACCTTGTCAAGTTAACGAACCCGTGACCAGCACCCTCGCCATCGCTCTCCTCGAGATCGTCGCCGGATTCGTTCTACTGATCTGGGCCGCCGACCGTTTGATCTCAGGCGCCTCAGCCCTTGCGCGAAATCTCGGTGTTTCGCCCCTCATCGTGGGGCTAACCATCGTCGGCTTTGGCACCTCGGCGCCCGAGATGCTGGTCTCGGCCATGGCATCGGTTCGCGGCGCTCCCTCCCTGGCCATCGGCAATGCGATCGGTTCAAACATTGCCAATATTGGGCTGATTCTGGGGATCACCGGCCTGATCTATCCACTCAAGGTCGAGTCCGTCACGCTGAGGCGCGAATTCCCCGTTCTTGCGCTGATCATGATCTTGACCCTGGTTCTGATGCTCAATCTGCAGCTCAATCAGATTGACGGCATTATCCTGATCGGCGGCCTGGTTGCGGTGGTTGGCGGGATGATTTATCTGGGCGTACGCTCAGAGGGTTCGGACCCAATGGCCGCCAGCCTGACCGAGGAAGTGCCAGAGGGCGTGTCTACCAAAAAGGCCGTTCTGTGGACGGTTATGGGCCTCTTTCTTCTCCCCCTGAGCGCCCACATCCTGGTCAGCGGCGCGATCACCCTGGCCGGAATTCTCGGCGTGTCCGACGCCCTGATCGGCTTGACAATTATTGCCTTCGGAACCAGCCTGCCAGAGCTCGCCGCAGCGGCTACCTGCGCGCTTAAAAAAGAGGACGATCTGGCCATCGGCAACATCCTAGGCTCCAACATGTTTAACCTGCTTGGTGTTCTTGGCATCGCTGCTTTGATCGCCCCCATGTCAATCGAACCCGAGCTGCTTTATCGCGACGTAACCGTCATGTTTGCGCTGACGATATTCCTCTTCTTGGCCGTATCCAGGCGCAGCGGACCGGGCATGATTACGCGCCCGGTCGCCAGCGTGATGCTGCTTACTTTCCTGGTGTATCAAAGCATCATCATCCACCAGGGCCTCAACTGAATCGCCGAATGAATCAGCCACCACTCGATAAGCAACGGCTGATTGATGCGGCCAGAGAGGTGCTCGAAACCGAAGCACGCGCCATCCTCGGCCTGACAGAGCGCATGGATGAGACCCTGGTCGAGACCTGTCGACGGATTCTCGCTGTCGAGGGTCATCTGATCGTGCTCGGCATGGGGAAATCCGGTCACATCGGCCATAAAATTGCCGCCACTCTGGCCTCGACCGGCACGCCGGCCTTTTTCGTCCACCCGGCTGAGGCCAGCCACGGTGATCTGGGTATGATCAAGCGCAATGATCTGATCCTGGCCATTTCCAATTCCGGCGAGACCGAAGAATTACTCAAACTCCTGCCTGTCATCAAGCGCCTGGGCGTCGGCCTGATCGCTATGACCGGCAACCCGGACTCGTCACTGGCCCGCCACGCCGACCTGCACCTTGACACCTCAGTCGACCAGGAGGCCTGCCCGCTGGGGCTGGCGCCCACCGCTTCGACCTCGGCTCAGCTGGCCTTCGGTGATGCCCTGGCCATTGCGCTGCTTGACGCGCGCGGCTTCACCGCTGAAGATTTTGCCCGCTCTCACCCAGGCGGCAAGCTGGGCAAGCAACTGCTGCTGCATATCAATGATCTGATGCACCGTGACGATGCCCTGCCGCGCGTAGCCGAAGGGGCCAGCCTAGGGCAAGCCATTATCGAAATGACCCGCTCCCGGCTTGGCCTATGTGCCTTGATCGACCCGCAGGGCCGACCCGTCGGCGTGATCACCGACGGCGACATCCGTCGGCACGTTGAAGAGATCAGCGATCTCAAGCACTTTCCCGCGCGACGGGTCATGACGGCCAACCCACAGTCCATCCACCCGGACGCCCTAGCAGCCACTGCCGTGAAACTGATGCAGCAGAAACGCATTCAAGGCCTGCTAGTGACCGACGATCAGGGGCGTCTGGTCGGCGCGCTTAACTTCCAGGATTTGCTCCAGGCCGGCGTTGTCTGATGAAGGCAGATCGTGCCCAGATCCTGTCCCAGGCAGCCAAAATCAGGCTGGCCGTGTTCGACGTCGACGGCGTGATGACGAACGGCCAGATCAGCTATACCAGCGACGGCGCCGAGACCAAAAGCTTCCACAGCCACGACGGCCTAGGAATGAAAGCTCTTCGCCAGCATGGTATCGAGGTCGCCGTGATCACCGCTCGCCAGTCCACCATCGTCGAGCGTCGCATGAGCGAGCTGGGCATTGCCTACCTGCTGCAGGGTCAGAAAGACAAATCGCGCGCCCTCGATGAACTCCTGACCGAATTGACCCTGGACGAGACTCAGACCGCCTACACCGGCGATGATCTGGTCGACTGGCCGGCGATGGGCCGCTGCGGCCTGAAATGCGCCCCCGCTGACGCGCACCATCGCATCCTTGATCGCGCAGACTATCGCTGCCGTCGGGTGGGCGGCGCGGGGGCCGTACGCGAGGTGTGCGAGCTGATACTGGAAGGCCACGGCAAGCTTGATGACTGGCTGGAGTCCTTTTCTTGAAGCGCTCGCTGGTCTTGATTGGCGCGATCGTCCTGACCGCGGCCGTGCTTTTTCGCTGGTGGCTGCCGACCGAGCGAATCGTCACCCCGACCGTCACTCTCCCGGACACGCGACTGGACTACCGCCTGCAGGATTTCAAAGCGCTTTTTCACGACGAGCAGGGCCGTCCCGGCCTGCTGATCCGCGGTCCCAGCCTCGAACATGACGCCGAAAGCCGGGTCGTCGCGCTGCGCCAGCCCGAATTCCAGTTCAGTACCGAGGCTGAGCCCTGGAATGGCCGGTCCGAGCAGGGGGTGTTTGATCGGGAATTCGAAACACTTCGCCTAATCGATCAGGTCGAACTATGGCGCGACGGGCCGAAGGGTAGACTGACTCTGACCACCCAGGCTCTGCAGCATCAGCGCCCAGCGCGTACAATCAGCGCCGATGTCCCGGTTGTTTTGACCCGCCCGGGCACTGAGCTCACTGCTGGTGGTCTGATGATTCAACTTGATACAGAAACGGTCGAACTCTCCGATGATGTCCATATTCAAGCACAGCCTACCGCCCGACAGAATTGATCGAGGCCAGCGCCTGCTGACTGTCTGCGCATCACTCTTTCTTGCCGCTTTCGTCGGCGGAAACTTGAGTTGGGCGCAAACGGAAGACAACGCAGCTCCGATAGAAGTCGAGAGCGAAAACGGAGAGCTGGACGTTCCTACCGGCGCCTATGTCCTGACCGGCAACGTTCGAATCAATCGCGGAACTCTGAGCGTCTTCGCCGACGAGGCGCGCTCATTCACAGGGGAAAGCGGCAAGACCGAGCGCATGGAACTTTATGGATCCCCCACGCGCTGGAACGACACGCTTGAGGACGGCAGTCAGGTCGATGGCCAGTCTGACGAAATCCTCTACGATTTCATCACCAACCTGATTACGATGCGCGGCAGCGCCGAAATCCGAAATGTGCAGGGCCAGTTCAGCGGCAATCGGCTCGTCTACGATCTGAACACTCAGAACTTGGTCGGGGACGGCGGTGTGCGCATACTGATCGAACCCGCGACAGCCCAATCAGCCACCCAGCAAATCATCGGCGAAGCTGGAAGCGATCAGACCGATTCCGATCCACCCGCCGCAGCCCAGGACGATGATCCTGAGGTTCCGAACGATGAGCCCAGCAGCGAGTCTGATTCGGTCGAGGAAGGCGGCTGAGCCGTTATGTTGACCGCTGAACAACTGGTCAAACGCTACCGAGGTCGCGCGGTCGTCCACGACGTCTCGCTGCAAGTCGCACGCGGCGAAATTGTTGGTCTGCTCGGCCCGAACGGCGCCGGCAAAACGACCACGTTCTATATGGTCGTCGGCCTGGTCGCCGCCGACGGCGGCCGAATTAAGATCGGCGAGACTGATCTGACCAAAGCCAATATGCATCAGCGCGCTCGGAAGGGCCTGGGCTATCTCCCGCAGGAGGCCTCGATCTTCCGCAAGCTGTCGGTAGCCGACAATATCCTGGCGATTCTCCAGCTGCGCAAAGACCTGAATCGGGAACAGCGAAAAAACGAGCTCGGCCGGCTGATGGATGAATTCCACGTCTCGCACTTGGCCGACCAGATGGGCGTATCCCTGTCCGGTGGCGAACGTCGTCGCGTTGAAATTGCTCGCGCCCTGGCGGGCAACCCAAACTTTATTCTTCTGGATGAACCGTTTGCCGGCGTCGACCCGATCTCGGTCGGCGAGATCCAACGCGTCGTGAAGCAACTTACGGAACGTCACATCGGCATTCTGATTACCGACCATAATGTGCGTGAGACCCTAGGAATCTGTGACCGGGCCTACATCATCAGCGAGGGCCGAGTGCTGACACACGGGCAGCCGGAAGAAGTGCTGGCCGACGAAAACGTCAGGAACGTTTATTTGGGGCAGGAGTTTCGGCTTTAACCCCAAGGATCATAGCGCAAGGCTGAAGGTTCAGGGTTCAGGATTCAGAGTGGACAGGGCTTGGGCGACGGCCTTGATCTGGTCGGGTTCTGTGCACCAGGAACAGACCAGTCTTCCGACATCGGTGTGGCCAGGCCAGAGATGGAATTCGAAGCCCTGGTCTTTCAGCGCCTGCAGGACGCTGGGCGCGGCCTGGATGAACACCTCGTTGGCCTCCACCGGCCATTTCAGCGACGCGATCGAACTGGCCTCGATCACGGCACTCAGCTCAGCTGCGCGACCGTTGGCGCTGCGGGCCAGATCGAGAGCGAGATCGTCATCCAGCATCGCCAGGATCTGGGCCGAGACGTAGCGCATCTTCGAGAGCAGGTGACCGCCGCGTTTGCGCCGCCGCTCCAGGCCCTCCAGCCATTCGGGATGACCGAAAACCACCAGGGCTTCGGCATTCAGTGCGCCGTTCTTGGTCAGACCCAAGCTGAGTACATCCACACCCGCTTTCCAGGTGATGTCGGCCGGGGTCAGATCGAGCCAGGTCAGCGCGTTGGCAAAGCGTGCGCCGTCCATATGCAGGGGCAAGCCGCGCTTGTGGGCTACTTCGGCGATGGCGTTGATCTGCTCGGGTCGATAGCAGGTGCCGCATTCGGTCGCCTGGGTGATCGAGACCACTGAGGGCTTGACGTTGTGCACGCCGTGGGCGCCGGCTGAGTCGATCGCCTGCGCCAACACCTCAGGATCGAGGCGGGCATGGTCCCCGGCCAAAGGCATCAGCTTGGCCCCGGCAGTGTAGAACTCCGGCGCCCCACCCTCGTCGTTGTGAATATGGGCGGCCCGATGACACATCACCGCCCCCCAGGGCGGGATGATCTCGGCCAGAGCAATGCAGTTGGCCGCCGTTCCCGTGGAAATCGGCAGCACCTGACAGTCGGTGGCGAACCAGTCTGACAGGCGGGCGTTCAGCTCACGGCTGTAGCGATCGTCGGAGTAGGCTGATGCGTAACCCGCATTGGTTTCGATCAGAGCGTCCATGATTTTCGGATGCGCGGGGGCCTCGTTGTCGCTCTTGAAGTTCATGCGGGGACGATCAGTCTCGGGGATTGGCATGTATTGTAACGCCGAAGCCGGACTACCCTTACTCTCAGAATGTCTCCTGGAAACGATCGCCAAAGATCCGATCGAGATTGATAAAGGGTGATTCGGGCAGTTCGAGATTCTGCTCGCAGCTGAGAGAAGACGACAGGGTGAATCGGTCGAGCGCGTGGAAGCTGGATCGTGCCGACACGCGAATCGCATAGTCCCCGGGCGTGTCGAAGCGCGCGTAGATCTGATGCGGGTCGTTATCGCTTGTGCGGGTCGAAAACGTCCAGTCCGTAGTGCCACTCGAATAGACCTTGAACCAGCCCTCGCGACCCGAGCCCTCAGGATCCTCACCCGCGCAGTCGTTTTCCTGCGGATCGAATCCCTTCGGGCACACCACGTCGCCGTTGCCCTTGCGCCCGAAGAAGGCATCGGCATCGATCTTCAGCCAGCTGTCGTTGTGGTCCGTTGGTGAGGATCCATTGCTTACCTGCGAGCGCCAGCAGAAACGATACTCGCCTGGGGTGTTGATTCGAATCGGGTAGACGAGCAGGCCGTTGCCGGGATTGTTCAGCGACTGGCTCCCCTCCCAGATGATAAAGTCGCCGCCCGTTGCCGCCCCGGGATCCGAGAGGTCCGGTGCCTCGGTGGTCATTCGGTTCTGCCACGACGCGGGCAGATCGCCAATTGACTCGGCCTCGATGATGATGCGACCGTCAATCTCATCGAAAAACCCGCTAGGCATGCCCTGCGCGCCTAAAGCAAAAGGAACGAGGGTCACACCCAAGAGCACGCTGAACCGCAGCCTTAAATTCATAAATCACCTAATCAAAAGCTAGCCCCTTGAATTCTGATCTGTAGGATCGCGCGACCCTGCACTAATTGCCGCCGGATACTGTCAAAAAGGGCCGCGTCGACGCTCGTTTTGCAACAATAGCATTATGTCAATTGACCCACTCGATCCACCTGCGCTAATGCAGCCCGACCTGCCCTGGCTGCAGCGTCGGCGCAAGCAGCTTCTTCGCTTTCGCGGGCCGGAGGGCAAGCGCGAGAAGCTGCTGGGTGCCTATGAATCCCGCCTGGAATCGTCGCTGAGCCAGCGCCAGGCGCGCGCCGAGCAGGTGCCGAGCGTGCAGCCAGCGCCGGAGCTGCCGATCAGCGAGCGCGAGGACGAGCTGGTCGAGGCGATCAAAAACAACCAGGTCCTCATCGTGGCCGGCGAGACGGGTTCGGGTAAATCGACCCGTCTGCCGCAGATCTGCCTGCGCGCGGGTCGCGGTCAGCGCGGCCTGATCGGCTGCACTCAGCCGCGGCGCATTGCCGCGCGCTCTGTGGCGCGGCGGGTCAGTGAGGAACTGAAATCCGAGCTGGGCGGGGTGGTCGGCTTCCAGGTGCGCTTCAACGAGCGAGTCTCGGATCAGAGCTGGATCAAGTTCATGACCGACGGGATCGCGCTCGCCGAGATCCACCACGATCGGCGCATGAACGGCTACGACACGTTGATTATTGACGAGGCCCACGAGCGCAGCCTGAATATCGACTTCCTTCTCGGCTATTTGAAGAATCTGCTGCCTAGGCGACCCGATCTGAAAGTCATCATCACCTCGGCCACCATCGACACGGAGCGCTTCTCCAAGCATTTCAGCGACGCACCCGTCATTCAGGTCGAGGGCCGGGGTTATCCCGTCGACATCGAATATCAGGACCCTCGCGAGGGCGAAGACCTCCCCGCCCAAGTCGCTCGTGCCGTCGACCGGGCGACTCGGATCGACGCGCAGGGCGACATGCTCGTCTTCCTACCGGGCGAGCGGGAAATCTTCCAGGTCGCCCGGGCGCTGCGACGGAAGACGCTGCCGCACACGGAGGTGCTGCCGCTCTACGCCCGCCTGCCCACGGCCAGTCAGGACAAGATTTTTCACCCCGGCACGGGCCGGCGTATCGTGCTGGCGACGAATGTTGCTGAAACCTCCCTAACCGTCCCCGGCATCCGCTTTGTGATCGACTCCGGCCTGGCTCGGATTTCCCGCTACGCCGCCCATTCGCGCGTGCTGCGACTGCCGATCGAGCCCGTCTCCCAGGCGGCCTGCAACCAGCGCGCCGGGCGCTGCGGAAGGATTGGTCCCGGCGTGTGCATTCGACTCTTCGACGAGGACGATTTCGCCAGTCGAGCCGATTTCACCGAACCCGAGATCCAGCGCGCTGGCCTGGTTGGCGTGGTGCTGGAAATGCTGGCCCTGGGCCTGGGTGCGCCCGAAGATTTTCCGTTCATCGATCCGCCTCCTCGGCGGTTGTTGGGCGAGGCCTGGCAAACGCTTAATGAGCTGCAGGCGACCGATGAGCCTAGTCATGACAAGCGTCAGCTGACCAGGATCGGCCAGCAGCTCGCGCGCCTCCCCGTCGATGCGCGCTTCGGTCGAATTCTGATCGAGGCCCACCAGCGCGGCTGTCTCGCAGATGCGCTGGTGCTGATGGCCGCGCTCAGCCTGCCCGACGTGCGCGAAAGACCGATCGATCAGCAGCAGGCCGCCGACCAGGCCCATCAGGCGTTTCGCGTGCCGAAATCGGATTTCATGACGCTGCTCAAACTCTGGCGCTGGTGGCAGGATACGCGCAAGCAGCACAGTCGAAGCCAGGCCGATCGGCTGGCAAGAAAGCACTTTTTAAGCGTTCCTCGACTGCATGAATGGGGCCAGCTCCACGGCCAGATCGCCCAGATCGCGCGCGAAGAGCGCTGGCCACTGAAACACGCGAGGCCCGATGACGATGAGAGCATTCATCGCAGCCTGCTCAGCGGCCTGCTCGGAATGGTCGGGCAGCATCAGGAAAAAGGCGAATATCAGGGCGCACGCGGACACAAATTCAGGATTTTTCCGGGCTCAGTCTTGGGGCAAGGCAACCCGGCCTGGGTGATGGCTGGCGAATTGGTCGAGACCGGTCGAACCTATGCCCGCATGGTCGCGCCCATCGAGCCGGCCTGGCTCGAGCAACAGGCCAGCCACCTGATCAAGCGGCGCGTGTTCGATCCGTTCTGGGATCGGCGGTCGGGCCGCGTGATGGGCTTTGAACAGATCAGCCTGCACGGCCTGATCCTGGTCGAGAAACGGCGTACACACTACGGACCACACGATCGGGCGGCAGCAAGACAGCTGTTCATCCGGCACGCTCTGGTGCGCGGCGAAATCCATCATCGGGCGGAGTTTCTCAACCGAAATCGCGCTCTCAAGGCGGAATTGGCAGGCCATGAACACCGGCGCCGACGCCGCGACGTTCTGGCCGCCGAAGGAGAGCTGGAACAGTTTTTTGACCAGCGCATTCCCGCCGATGTCTTTACCACCAAGGCCTTCGCTGCCTGGCACGATCGACTGACCCAGGATCAGCGCGACCAGCTGCTCTACGACCGAGCCACGCTCCTGCGTGAGGACGCTGAACTGGCCGAGCGCGACGCCTTTCCAGGCCAGATGAAGATCGGGCGAGAGAACTTTCCGCTTAGCTATCGCTTCGACCCCGGCGAGGCGGACGATGGCGTGACCCTGCGCTGCCCGCTGCACTTGCTCAACCAGCTCAAACCCGAACGACTCAGCTGGCTGGTTCCCGGCCTGCAGCGCGACAAAATCGCGGCACTGATAGGCAGCCTGCCAAAATCCCTCCGACGCGCGCTGGTGCCGGTCAAGGATTTCGCCAAGGCCGCTCATGAGGCGATCGAGGCAGGCGAAAGCGGCCTCAACGAATCACTGGAAACCGCCCTGGCGCGGGAGCTCAGCCGAATGAGTGGACTCGAGATCGGCACTGAAGACTTTCAGCACGAAAAGCTGCCGCCCCATTTGTGGATACGAATCCAGCTTCATGACGAAACAGGCGCAAATTTGGGCGTCAGCCGCCGAGTCGAAGACTTGATCGAGCGTTTTGCCGAGCGGGCGCGTCAGGAATTCATGACGCGCCAGGCAGACCAATGGCAACGCGATGACCTGCAGCTTCATGAGCTATCGGAGCTGCCCGAGGCCATTACCACCCGCGGCGGCCACCGCGCCTGGCCGGCGTTCGTCGACCAGGGCACGCGCGTCGGCGTTCGGGTTTTCGATCGACTCGGCGACGCCCAGGCCGCGCATCGAGAAGGCGTCGCCACCCTCCTGCGCCAGGCGCTCGGCGATAAATGGAAGTATTTGCGCAAACACATCGGCCTGTCGCAGGCCGCCCAGATCGCCTGGACCCGGATAGAAGACGTCAGCGAACTGGGAGAGCGCCTGCGCAATATGGCGCTCTACGGCTTTTTGGGAAATGCCTGGTCGATCCGCGACCGCGCCGCCTTGGACAAGCTTCTTGAGACCATACGGAAGGAGCTTCTTCCTCGCTATCAGGCCCTGAGCGCAGTCTTGGACGGCTGTCTGATTCGATGGCATGACCTGCATCGCCAGATCGAAAGCCTGGCCGAAGCGGTTCCTTCCGCCCACCAGGATATGCGCTCCCAGCTTGACGATCTCATGTATGCTGGTTTCGTCGACGACATCACCGCCGACCGCTTGGAAGAGTATCCGCGCTATCTCGATGCAATCACCCAGCGGATCGAAGTCATCGAGTACGATCCGCGCCGTGATAATGATCGAATGCAGGAAATTCGCCCATTTTGGGGGCGCTATTTGAAGCATCTTGAAGCAGGCCGCGAGTATAGCGAATCACTTGATCATTACCGCTGGCTTCTAGAAGAGTATCGAGTTCAGGTTTTTGCCCAAAAGCTAGGAACTCGTCACAAAGTTTCCGCGAAAGTTTTGAATCAATCCTGGAGTCAGGTCGACAGTGAAAATCGGCAGTAAAATCGTTCCCCCGGTTAACACTTTTTTTATATTAATTAGCTATTTAACCACCATTTATTCAGATACAATTCAAATCGTTTTCAATTTTCATGGAAAGTGCTTGATTGTGAGTGCATCATCAAATAGAGCTCTATCGCTTCATCGATCAGTAATCGCCTCCACGCTGGCGCTCTGCCTTGCTGGCAGCGCCTTTGCGCAGGCGCGACCGGTCAGTCCTTATGTTCTAGACCGCCTTCAGGACGCGCCAACGGCGGAGCGGGGTCTCTTTCTTGATCCTCTTTTGCTAGACGTCATTGGGCCAAACGGACAGGATGAGTTGTTTGCTCTTACGGGCGAAGATGGCGGCGTTGAATTCGCCTCCGAGGAGCGCGAGATTCGACTAGATTTTGCGGGTCGGCTGGCCTGCTTCGACATTGCTCCAGTAGCCGCATCGAAGACCCGCATTGTTGGCCTGGATCAAAACGGCTATCCGTCGGTCGATTTGTTCAATGCCTCGCAGTTCGGATTCAGCCCTGACCTCCGCGTCGTCGAGCTGCAGTCGTCCAACAGTACAGCGTGTTTCTGGGATGTCGCAGAAGACATCGAATCCGACCAACCCTTCACGCTCTTCGGCGATCCCGTCCTCGACGAAGGTGGTTTATTTTCCGATAGCTTCGAGCGACGTTCCCAGGAAATTTCCGTTCGATATATGAATGTTCCCGAACAGGTCGGACTGAACGAACTTTTCACCTATGAAATCAGAATAGAGAATACCGGCAACGCCGCGATTAGTAATGCGGGCATCAACGAGTTATTCGTTGGAAATCCGGGTCTAGCCAACGCAGTTCTTGCAACCACTGAGGGTTCGCTCGAATGTACGCCCAGCGCCGGCGCGACTTGCGGCAACGTGATCAGCGAAATTGAAATAGTGCCGGGCCAGTTCTTTCAGCTTCCGTACTTCCGCTCCGATTTCGGTGACGGCACGTCACTGGCGCCGGGATCCAACATCACGCTAAGCGTCGAGCGCAGGGTGGTCGTCGGAACGGACGAGGGAGGCCAGCCGCTATCCCCGCTGCTTGCAATCGGAAACACGATCGACTTGACGGCCGTGGCGCTGTCCGTAGATGGGTCTGAGGATCCAGTGCCATGGTCTTCAGATCGGGCCAATATGCTGGTCGTTGCAAACGGCTTTCTGGGGGGCTCGGCACCCGGCCGCGAGGTGACCGTGAGTGACTCTTTGGACGAGCAGATTACCGTCCAGACCTTCCAGCCTAACGAGGATCCGCTCGAAATTGCCGGCCTGACGATCAATGGACAAGCTGAGCACGAAAGCGCTGTGATGTCGCCCCAAACTCAACAGACTAACGCAGACGGCTTGGCGACCTTCGATATCGGCTCCCAGGCGGCTGGTTCGATTCGGTTCAGTTTCGAGGCCGCTGAATTAATCTCAGGCGCCGAACCTGCTGCAACCTTCTTCGATGTGACCTTCGTTGCCGACGATGCCTCAGCTTTGCGCTTCGAAGCGCTTCTTGATCCGTCCTACGACGTCGGATCATCCATCCCGGGGCCACAGGTGTGCGCGATCGACCAGTTCGGCAACGTTGCGACTGACCAGGACGGACAAAACGTAGTTCTTAGCCTCTATCAAAATGAAAAGCCAGTACGCGTCGGCATAGAAACCAACGAACTCATCGGCGGCTGCACGATCTTCTCGGACATCAGCCTTGATCAGGATGTAGCGGGCGCAGGCTATCAACTGTTTGCCCAGCGTGGATTCAACGTCACCGGGACTAGCTCCACATTTTCAATCAACGATCCGCAATAGTCGATCAGCGTTCAATCTGAAACTTGGAACAATTCGATTCTGGCGACAATCTGATTCAACAGATCCGAAACAGCCGAGCTCCACTCTGAAAGTCAAACAGCGACGCCCTGGATTCCGGGGCGTCTTCAGTTCCGAAACCCATCGACGCGATCGTCCGACTGAAGTCGTCGCCTGCTTCCCCAATCGGTAAACTACCGACCATGGTCGAAAAAGCGAAAAGCGTGACGACAAACGCGACCGCCATTGATGCGATTGCCGATTGGCTGGCTAGCTACCGCTCCGCCAGTCGTCATCAATCCGATGAACTGGGCCAAGCATTCGAGCTGCTGCGATCCAACAACAGCGATACGGAGACCCTCAATCTCATCCTCGAAGCATTGAGGTGTCTGCAGCAGCTGTCGCCAGATCCGGAGACCGCGTCCGCCACCATGCTGATTCCTGTCAAGCAATACGGGGACGCAGACGATGATCCTGTGGCAATTTCACCAGCCGTGCAATCCTTGCTGGATCAACTCACGCAACTTACCCATTTCGGACGCACCTATCTTCCGAATGACAGCAGCCGCGCTGAGGGCCTTCGGCGATTGCTGCTGGCCCTAATCGCCGACATGCGTGTGGTGCTGATCGCGCTGGCTTGGCAGCTGGCGCGACTTCGCCAGGCCCGAAATATGCCGTCCGAGCAACGCCAAGCCCTCGCCCATGAGACCCGGGTGATCCATGCGCCGCTCGCCAACCGGCTTGGCATCTGGCAGCTCAAATGGGAACTAGAGGATCTGTCTTTCAGATACCTGGAGCCCGACACCTACGGTGAAATCAGCACGCTGGTCTCCGAACGTCGATCGGACCGCGAAGCTTTCATCGGCAATTTCATGCAGCGCCTCGAAACCACTGTGACCGAGCAGGGCATCCAGGCCGAGATCAGCGGTCGCCCCAAGCACATCTATTCGATCTGGCGAAAGATGCAGCGCAAAGGGCTGGATTTCCACGAATTGTTCGACGTCCGGGCTGTGCGCGTTCTGGTCGATTCGGTGGCCGAATGCTACGCCGTGCTAGGACTGGTTCATACTCACTGGCAGCCGGTGCCGGGGGAGTTCGATGACTACATCACCAACCCCAAGGCCAACCTCTACCAGTCGCTGCACACGGCGGTGACCGGAGAAAGTGGCCGCGTGGTCGAGGTCCAGATTCGCACCCACGACATGCACGCCCACGCCGAACTGGGCGTGGCGGCGCACTGGCGTTATAAGGAAGGCGGCCCAAGGGATAGTGCGCTGGAGCAGCGCATCGGCACCATGCGGCGATTGCTTGAGGGCCAGGGCGATGACGACGAGAGCCTGCTGGAAGACTTCGACAATGAAACCGGAGAGGACCGGGTCTATGTCCTGACCCCCCAGGGCGACGTCAAGGATCTGGCCGCAGGCGCCACGCCGCTGGATTTCGCCTACCTGGTTCACACGGAAGTCGGTCATCGCTGCCGCGGCGCGCGCATCAATGGCCGGATCGTGCCCTTGACCACCGTGCTGCAGAACGGTGATCGGGTCGAAATCCTCACCGCCAAAGAACCCCGACCGTCGCGTGACTGGATGAGCCCCCGCCTGGGTTACATTCGAACAGCCCGGGCGCGCGCCAAGGTCCGTCACTGGTTCAAGCAGGCCAATTACGACGACAACCTGGCCGATGGCCGCCAGGCGGTCGAAGCAGAATTCAAGCGCCTGGATCTCGAGCTAACCGAGCTCCAGAATGTGATCTCCAACTTTAACTTCAAGCGCGTTGACGATCTCATGGTCGCCGTCGGCAGCGGTGACCTCACCACCGGTCAGGTGGCCGGCGCGGTCGAGCGCGCACGGGCCGCCACCCGCCCAAGCGGGTCGAAAATCACGGTCCAGGAGCGATCAGAACGCAGCGACCAGGAGGATGACATCCGGATCGAGGGCGTCGGAAAGCTACTGCACCAGATGGCCAGCTGCTGCCAGCCCGTGCCCGGCGACTCGATCGGCGGCTACATCACCCAGTCGCGAGGGGTCAGCATTCATCGTCAGGACTGCCGGCAGTTTCTCAATCTGATCCGTCAGCAACCCGAACGCATTCTTACGGTCCATTGGGCAGGAAGCGGACGATCACACTACCCGGCAAGGATTCTTCTCGAGGCCATGGACCGGCGGGAATTGCTGCGCGACTTAGCCACGCTGCTGGCACACGAAAACGTCAATGTGAGCGCGATGAACACCCGACAGGACGAGGAAAGCCATCACGTCGTCATCGAGCTGACGGTGCAGGTGGCCGACTTCGATCAGCTAGCGGTGCTCCTCGGTAAGATGCAGTCCATCCCCGACATAATTCAGGCTCGACGCGTCCGCAACTTGTAGAACGGCGAAATGAACGCTAGCGATCCCATCATCAGCCTGCATCCAATTCGGCGCCTGGGCCGGCTGCGCCTGCTAACCACTCTGCTCAAGCCCCGCCGACCAGTCGACGGCAGTGCAAAGGAACAACCGTGATTAAATCCGCTCGGGTTGGTGCTGTCATCGTGGCCTATCACCCGCACGCGCGACAGCTGGTCGAGCTGATTGACCAGCTTCGCGACCAGGTCGAGAAAATCATTGTCGTCAATAATGGTCCGAGTGAGTCAATCGATCTGATATCCGGTTCGTCCATCACGCTGATTCAAGCCGACAGCAACCTCGGCGTTGGGGCGGCGATCAATCGCGGCGTGGAACGCCTGCTCGTCGAGAGACTGGATCAAGCCCTGTTAATGGATCAGGACAGCGTCATCGGCCCACAGCTCGTCGCCACCTTGGGCGCTCACCTGGTTCGCCAGCGCCAGGCCGGTAACCGGGTGGCAGCGATCGGGCCAAGGGTCCGCGACCACGACGATCAGGTCACCGCGCCCTTCGTGCGGTTTGGCCTGCCCTTCAATCGGCACCTGCAGCGGGCTGCCGGATGCGTCCAGTGCGACTTCGTCATCACCTCGGGTTGCCTGATCGACCTGGCCCATTGGCCAACGATAGGACCCATGCGAGAGGCCTGGTTCATCGACAACATCGATCTGGAATGGTGCTTTCGGGCGCGACGGCTCGGCTACACCGTTCTGGGCTGCTTCGAGGCCACGCTGGATCACCGGATCGGCGAACGCCACCGCCTTCTGGGCCTTGTCCCCTATCGTCGGCACGACCCCGATCGGCTCTACACCATGATGCGCAATCGGGTCTTTCTCTATCGCAGTGGGGCACCCTTCGCGTTTATCGTTCAGGATGCGCTGCGGGCCATCGGCAAGCTGGGGCTGTTCAGCCTGATTCCGCCGAGGCGGACCCATCTTCGCCGGATGCTGGCCGGCCTGCGTGACGGACTGAGGACCCGCCCGGTGCCGTGAACTGATTAACGGCGGGCGTTGCGAAGCGTTCCGCCGGTCCCAGCCCGGCTAGAACAGCGTCAGCCGCGCGCTTAGAGAAATGCGCCTCGACGTTGGCCAGCCCGCCGCGGGCCAGTCGATTCCAGAGCGCTTCATTCTGATCGAGGCGAACCACCTCCTCGGCAAATCGTTCTGCGTCAGCGGCAATTAGAACGTCACGCTCATGTTCCAGAAACATGCCCTCGCTGGCACAGGGCGTCGCTACTACCGGCAAACCGTAACTCATCGCCTGATTGACCTTGCCCTTGACGCCGGCACCGTATCGCAGAGGCGCCAGCGAAATGCGGGCAGACCTCAGATGAGGCTCCAGGTCCTCGACAAACCCATGCACGACAATGCCGGGCGAGTCCTGAAGCTGAATGATCGATTCGGGCATGCGCGAGCCGATCAGGTGCAGTTCGATATCAGGAAGCGCCGCTCGAATCCGTGGGAAAATTTCGGCGGCCAGCCAGTGCGCCGCATCGACGTTGGGCAGATGCTGAAACCCGCCAACGAACAGAAGGCCGGAGCGCTCCGACCACGCTGGACCGCGGCCGTGCAGGCCGTGGATGTTCGACAGCACTCGGACATCAGCGCCGGGTACTTCCTTCTCGAGCAAGGCCTGCTCGACCGGGCTGACCACCAGGCTGACGTCGACTTGCGCGATCAATCGCAGTTCCTGCGCTCGAGTAGCCGACGCCTGCTCGGCCAGCTGTGCATCAGCGAGAAGTTCAGCTTCGCGCTGTTCGCGCAGATAGTGAAGATCGACCGTATCGAAGACCAGCAACGCCTGCTCGGCATAATGGCGTAGGCGAGCAAGCAGCGGCGCCAGGACATAGTGGCGGCTGGCGACGATCAGGTCCAGATCTCGGCCATGCTCGGCCAGCCAGGGCTCGAGCTCAGGCGCTGCCGGTGCATGCAGGACTTCGATCCCGGCCTGGGTCAGCTGGTCCGTGTAGGCCTCGACGTACCTTCGATTCTCAGCCATGAAGGTCACCTGGTAGCCGCGCGCCAGAAGCAGGTCCATGACTGCACGAATTCGCACGGAACCGGAATCATGGTCCGGCTGCGGGGTGGTGGCGTCGAGCACCAGCGCCCGCTTTTCGAAGCGTCGATAGCGCAGATGCCGAACCGGGTCAGCCCGCTCTGGATCAGGTTCGGGCCGCGGATGGTCTGCGAGCACGGTCGCCCACTTGTCGCGGAAGCGCTCCTTGTTCACGACCTGAAAGCGCTTGGCCCCGCTATTCTCATCGGTTCCTGACGTCGCGCCTTCATGATGCACGATCGTGCAGGCCGGCTGGACGACTACCCTCTTGCCCATCGCTCGCACCTGAAAACACAGATCGGTGTCCTCATAATAAGCCGGGCGGAAGCGGGTATCGAATCCGCCTAAGGCCTCGAAATCGGAGCGCTGGATCGCCAAGCAGGCACCGGACACGTAGTCGGCCTCGCTTAAGAACCCGTATTGCGGGGCCTCGGGTGAATCGTCCTTGCCGTAGTTCCAGCCGGACGCGTCGCTGAAGATGATGCCGCCGGCTTCCTGAAGACGGCCGTCCGGATAGACCAGACGCCCTCCGACAATCCCAACCGCCTGATCCTGCTCGAACGGCGCAAGCAGGGCGTCCAGCCAGCCATCACTGACCGTCGTGTCGTTGTTTAGAAAGACCAAAAATTCGCTCTTGGCTTCCGCTGCACCGAGATTGCAGCTGTCGATGAATCCCGCGTTGGTCTCGTTCCGAAGCGATCGAAGTCCGGTGCATTGCGACAGGTAATTGGGGGTGTCATCGCTCGAGCAATCATCAACGACAATGATCTCGAAGGCAGACTGGCCGGCGGCCTCGGCGAGGCTGTTCAGACAGGCCGAGGTCAGCTCGACTTTGTTGTAGACCGGGATAACGATGCTGGCCTTGGGCGACGCGTGTTCTACCAGGCTCACCGGCTCTGGAGGCTGATTATCGATGGATTCCAGGCCCTCGGGTTCAGGCGCCGGCTCAGGCGCATGACTCGGCGCGTAGAGTCCTGAAACCAGTCCGGCCATTCCGTCCTCTCGGACCATTCGCCAGAGTGCCCTTGTCAGGTTTGGCCAGCGCAGCGGATTCCAGATTTGTACTTCCAGCCCCTTGCTCACGACGCGAGAGGCGCCGCGCAGCGGGCGCGTTAGTTTCCAGGACAAGCTATTGCTGATCAAGCGCAGGTGCGCGTCACGGTCCTCAATGGCCGTCCGGGCCGCTGACAAGGAGGCTTCGAGTTCCGAAGCCTGCGTCTGAAGCACCATGATCTCGGACTGGCTGGCCCGGAGGGCCAAATTCAATCGTTCGATCGAGGAAGAGAATCGCTCTGACTCCTCCGCGTGAGCGCTCCGCTCCTTCGCAACGAGGGATTCCAGCGATTTCGCCCAGTCGGTTCGCTCTTGAGCAAGGCGCTCGGAACGCCGGGCCCACTCGGTGCGCTGCTCCAGATCCTGCTGCTGAGATTCGATCCGCCGGGCCATCTCACCGACCCTCCGCTGCTCGGATCGATCCCGCTCGCTCAGCAAGCCGGCGCGCACCGTCGCCTGATCGACTATCGGCGTCCAATTTGCAGTTGATTCGCGTTCGGGCACCAGTGAACGATAAGTCGCAGCCGCATCGATCAAGGTTGGCTCCCGGCCCGCTGCCCGACCAAGCGCTCGCAGCGCATCTGGTCGCGCGCACCAGGCAGCCACTGTGTCGATCAGATCCTCCGGCTCTGGATCGAACAGGACGCCATCCACGCCCTCATCGATGCGTTCCTTAAAACTGCCCAGTCGGGTCGCCATCGGGGTCAAGCCGAGTGCGCGGATTTCAGACAGCACGTAATTCCAGGTTTCTGGCACGGTCGAAAGGAACAGGATCGCATCGGGGCGCAGCGTCGTCAGCAGCTCCGGCAGCGCGTCGGGGCGATAATTCAGGACAATATCGACGCCAGCCCGGCCGAACAATGTGTAGGCGTCTCGTCCTGAACCCAGAAGCGTGATTTCAGCCAGTGGGTGCAGCTTATCCAGCGTCGCATCGAGCAGGCGCAGACCCTTGCCGGCGCTGATCCGACCGACCACGACCAGCCGCAATCTCGACCCGTCAGGCGGCGCAAGGGGCAGCGCCGCCGGCCAGTCAGCCGGTGGGTCAAATCCATGTGGGACGACCGCGATGTCCGGCAAACCATTGTTGCTGAGCGCCTGCCAGCGATCAGCGACGTGTTGTGTGGGCGCTGCCAAACGCACATTCGGAGCTTGAACTGCCGCCCCCCAGGCCTGACCCAGGTCGAGCCAGTGGGCTGCGCCTTCATGTTCGAACAGCAGCGGAGAACGCTGACGTTTCAGCGCGGCTGCAAGATCCAGACGTCCTTGATCGTCCAGGCTGTCGAGTGGATCCTCGTGCAGCAGCGGTGTGATCGGATAAAAGTCATGCAGCATCACCAGAGTTGGCAGGCCGGTGCGCAGCGCATCCAGACTGTGCCCGATCAGCGAGGAGACGACGACACGACCCACGCCGAATCGCCGGATGATCTGATCGAGCAGCTCGGCATAGGCAACATGCTCGATCACCGTATCGGCGATGACCGGTGCCAGGGGCCATTCGGCCAGCGGCGCAGCCTCGTCCTGGCCGGAATACAGGCGCAGGAACTGACCGTGCTCACGGCCGTCCTGCCGGCCGCCGGCGCTAAGCAGCAGATGGCGGCCGTCTGGATCACCGCGGCACTGATCGCGGATCCAGCGGGCCACCCCACCGCCCCAGGAATGGGTGATGTGCAGGGTCAGGGGCCGATCGGAATCGTCGCATTCGGGCAGGGCGTGGATTCCGGCATCAAGCAGCCGACCCAGGCGCTGCCGCAACACGCCAAAAGCAGCTTGCAGATGCGGGCGCTCCATCGTTCCGCAGTCGAGCGGACGAGAGAGATCCTGCAAGAAAAGATCATCGATCAGACCGGCTCGAAGGGTATCATGCTGTTCGGCGCGATTCGGCAGGATCAGTACCAGCGCGTCCATCGGGACACGCACCGGCATCGCCAGACCGCGGCCGCTGCCAGCCAAAAGGCTGTGCGGATCCAAGCCTGATTCGACACCAGGCAAGTCAGCCAAGGGGTTCAGTTCATCGTGGTAATTGCCCGGCAGCACCAGCATATCGAGGCCGATCTGCAGGGTTTGGAACGTGCGCAGCCGAGCCGCTAGCGCCGGGCCCCACTGCAGGCCGCTGCGCAGGATCAGCAGGCCCTCGCCGGCGCCCAGTTGCTGCGCCATACCGGATAAAGCATCAGGAATCCGCTCAGCTCCCGGCCAAACATCAAGCCCAACGGATTCGGCCAACTCCGGTCGCGCCATAAAGTGCGCGTCGGGAAAGGCCGAACGGGCTCGCGCCAGCCACTCGGGATCGATCGTCCCGGACCGATCGGGCCGACACAGCACGCGAAGCCAGTTCAGTGCCACGGGTCCGCTCGGTGGATCGTTTTCGAGGTGATTCGACATGGCCAGAGCGGGTTCTCGCGAAAGTTGGGGGCGTGGCTACGGAAGGTCATGACAACGGGGCGTTCCGCCTTAGCCCGGCATTATAGCCAAGGGCTCGACGCCTTACTCAGGTGGAGCCCCGACGAGTACACTAGAGCGCGTGTTGCGACGCCTCCTCATCCACACCATTCTGTTTCTGTTCGGGCTCAGCCTGGGCCTGAGTCTGCCCTGGTTCTGGTGGCTGGACAGGGAGGCCGAGCGGCGCTTTGCCGAGCGCCAGTGGACGCAGGACAGTCGGATCTATGGCCGCCCACTGGAGCTCTATGTCGGGCGCAAGCTGCGCCTCGATGACCTGATCTTCGAGCTCGAACGCATCGGCATGCGAGCCGGTGATCCGGGTCGGGTCGGACGTTTTCGCCAGCAGGCTGCTCGCGTCGACCTGCACGCTCCAGCCTTTCGATTTCCGGATCAGGACCAGGCCGCCCAGCGCCTGCGTATCGAGCTTGTCGGCGGCGTGGTCGAATCTCTTGAGAACCCCGGCGGCGAATCGCTGGCTCTGGTTCGCCTGCCGCCGGCCGAGCTCGGCGATCTCCTTCCCATGGGCAGCGACGATCGAACCCTGACACAGCTGGCCGATTTCCCGCCGCTGCTGGTTACCGGCATTCAGGCCGTCGAGGATCGCCAGTTCCGCCATCACCACGGTATTGACCCAAGAGGGCTGGCGCGCGCGATCTGGACCAATCTTCGCCGCGGAGCCGTCGTACAAGGCGGTTCAACGATCACCCAGCAGCTGGTCAAGAATCTATTTCTGAGTCCCGACCGCAGCTTAATTCGCAAGCTCAACGAGGCGGTCATGGCGATCAGCCTGGAGCGCCACTTCAGCAAGGGCGAGATTCTCGAGGCCTATCTCAACGAGGTTTACCTGGGCCAGGATGGCGCCCAGGCCATCCATGGTTTCGGCCGGGCGAGTGCGTACTACTTCGGCTTGCCGGTCCAGGCGCTAGATGTTGATCAGATCGCGCTGTTGATCGGGATGGCCCGGGGCGCGTCCTGGTACCACCCGGTGCGCAACCCGGAACGAGCCAGAATCCGACGCGACTTCGTTCTGGGCCAATTCCTCGACACCGGTCTGATCGACAGCGCTCAGCACGATCGCCTGGCCGAGCGCGCGCTCGATGTATCGACCCACCGTCAACGTCGCCAGCGTCCCAACGCTGCCTTCCTCGAGCTGGTCTCGCGACAGCTGCGGCGCGACTATCGCGATGACGACCTCCGCGGCACCGGGCTGAAAATCTTTACGACCCTGTCCCCCAGTGCACAGCACGCGGCCGAGCAGGGACTGGCGCGAGGATTGAGCGCGCGCGAGCGGCAAGCGGGCGAGCTGCAGGGTGCCGCCATCCTGATCGAACCCAGCAGCGGCGAGATCCGCGCCCTGGTCGGGGATCGTCAGGCCAGCCGACGGGGCTTCAACCGAGCCCTCGATGCGCGGCGCTCGGTCGGCTCGGTGATTAAGCCCTTTGTCTACCTGCTGGCGCTGGCCCAGCCCGACCGCTACACGCTAACCAGCCCGATCATCGATGAGCCGATCGAGATCGAGCAGCCGGGCCGCGAACCCTGGCAGCCGCGTAACCACGACGACATTAGTCACGGCGAAGTGGCGCTGATGGACGCCCTGGCCAACTCCTACAATCAGGCCACCGTGGCCCTGGGGATGGAGATTGGTCTGCCGGCCCTCTATCGCCTGCTCGGTCAGCTCGGCATTGAAACCGGTGACGAGCAACACCCCTCGGCTCTGCTGGGCGCGATTTCCCTAACACCGCTGCAGGTCGCGCAGCTCTATCAGCCGCTCGCCGCCGAAGGCTACAGCACGCCGCTTCGAGCGATCACCCAGGTGGTCGACGCCGAGAATCGCGAGATCGGGCGCTATCCCATGCGGCTGCGACCGATCCGCGAAGAGGGCGCGCTGGCCCTGCTCGATTTCGCCCTGCGCCACGCCGTCACCGACGGCACCGCCCGTGCCCTGCCCGCCCTGTTGAATGAAGACCCGGGCGTCAGGGGCAAGACCGGCACCACGAACGATCGCCGCGACGCCTGGTTCGTCGGCTACACCCGACAATGGCTTGGCGTCGTCTGGACCGGTCGGGACGACAACGCGCCGGCTGGAGTGACCGGGTCCAGCACCGCCCTGCCCATCTGGGCCGAGATCGCAAATGCGCTTCCGTTCCGACCCCAGCCCACCCAGTGGCCCGACACGCTGGAATGGTTTTGGATCGACTGGCCACAGGCCCGCCTGGCCAGCGAACAGTGCCCGAACGCGCTCGCGGTACCCTTTATTCAGGGCAGTCAACCCCTGGTCCTGTCCGACTGTTTCGAGCCCGCCTCAACTTCGCGCCGTGCGCGTGGTCGAAGGCGCTAAATTCATAATTGACCGATACCTAAACAACAACACCATGAATCGAATCCCCTCGGCATGCACCAAGACTGCAATCGCACTGACCATACTGGTGGTGTTCACCGCCTGCGCCACCCAACCCCCGGCACCGACCGAAGACCGAAGCGTGGCCGAACAGGTCAGAGCCCCGGCCGCCGAGCAGACCCGGGGCCTCCAGGTCTTCCCGCTGCGCAATCCGGCCGTGACTGAGCTCAGTGAGGCGGCGCTTGCGGCAGAACAGCAGGGCGATCTGGATCAGGCCACGCTACTGTTGGAGCGAGCGCTGAGAATCCAGCCACGCGACCCCGAACTGCTCCAGCACATGGCCGAAATCCGCCTCGAGCGGGGCGAATGGGAACAGGCCGAGGGCTTTGCCGCGCGCTCCTTCGACGTGGGTCCCCGCCTGGGCGAGATCTGCCAGCGCAACTGGCGCACTATGGCGCTCGCGCGGGAGCGCCTGATGCGCTTCGACGAAGCCGCGACGGCGCGCGAACGCCTGCAGAGCTGCCAGATCGAACCGCCAGCCCGACTATGACCCACGGCAAGCTCGACCAGCGTTTTTCCGACGACGGACCGCTGGCCGGGCTGCTGGACGGATATCGCCCGCGCCCGGGTCAGCAGACCCTTGCGCGAACGATCGCGGAATGCCTTTCTGACGGTCAGGACCTGGTGGCCGAAGCCGCCACGGGCACCGGCAAGACCCTGGCCTATCTGCTGCCGGTGCTCGAAAGCGGTCAGCGCACGATCCTGTCGACCGGCACGCTGAACCTGCAGGAACAGCTGTTCCGCCGCGACCTGCCGCTGGCCCTGAAAGTCACCGGCACCGAATGCAAGACTGCGCTGCTCAAGGGCCGGGCCAATTATCTGTGTCCGCAGCGTCTCGGCCAGCACGTAGAAGGCATCGCCGAGCTTGACGATCCGCTCGCCGACGAGCTGCGCATCGTTGCCCGCTGGGCCGATCAGACGGTCAGTGGCGAGGTCAGCGAACTGGCCGAGATCGGCGCGCGCTCACCGGTCTGGCCGCTGGTCACCTCGACCCAGGACAACTGCTTGGGGAGCGACTGTCCGATGCTGCGCGACTGCCCCGTCGCGAAGGCTCGACGCGACGCCCAGGACGCCGACATTGTCGTGGTCAACCACCACCTGCTGTTCGCCGACCTGGCCCTGAAGCAGACCGGCTTCGGCGAAGTGCTGCCCGGGGCCTCGGCCATCATCATTGACGAAGCGCATCAGGTGCCCGATACGGCCATGCGGTTCTTCTCGCGCGGGGTCAGTGCCTGGCAGCTCCGAGAGCTGGCCCGGGACAGCCTGGCCGCCTGCCATGGCGCCGCCGGTAGCCTCAAGGTCCTGCAAAAGCCGCTGGATGCCTTCAAGGCCGCGCTCGATCAGGCCATCAGCGCTTGCGTGGACCTGCCGCCACGGGGGGACTTTTCGCGCCTAAAACGACAGCTGGATGCCTTCCAGACCCTGGCCCAGGGACTGAACGCCCTGGCCCAGGCCCTCCATCCGCTGGCCGAACAGACTCGGGACCTCAGCAACTGCTGCGATCGGGCCGAACTGCTGCACGATGGCCTGGCCTCTTTCCTGACCGGCCAGGACCAGCACGTTCGCTGGTTCAGCTGCCGCAGAGGCCGCTTCACCCTGAATCTGACGCCCCTGGATGTGGCCACCCCACTCAAACAGCTGCGCGAAAGCCATCCGGCCACCTGGATCATGACCTCGGCGACTCTGGCCGTGGCCAATCGGTTCGACCACTTCACCGCCCGGCTGGGCCTGGAAGACGCCCGGACCCTGGTTGTCGAATCGCCCTTCGACTACGCCAGCCAGACCCGCCTGTGGGTTCCCAAGGACCTGCCCGAACCCAGCCACCCCAGCCACACGGAAGCGCTGCTGGAGGCCACGCTGCCGGTGCTGCGCGCCAACGGTGGTCGTGCCTTCCTGCTGTTCACCTCGCACCGGGCGCTCAATCGCGCCGCCGAGTGGATGCGATCGAACACGGACTTCAACCTGCTCGTCCAGGAAGAAGCCCCGAGGCCGATACTGCTTGAGCAATTCGTCCGGATGCCCAGGAGCGTCCTGCTCGGTGCGGCCAGCTTCTGGGAGGGTGTGGACGTGCCGGGCCAGGATCTGACCCTGGTCGTGATCGACAAGCTCCCTTTCGCAGCACCCGATGATCCCGTCCTCGAAGCGACCCTCAAGGCCGTTCGCGAAGCCGGCGAAAACCCCTTCACCCAGGTACAGCTCCCCCAGGCCGTGCTCTCCCTGAAACAGGGCGCCGGCCGCCTGATCCGCCAGAGCGAGGACTTCGGCGCGCTGATCCTCGGCGACCCCCGCCTGGTCACCCGCCCCTATGGCCGCCTGTTTCTCCGCAGCCTGCCGCCGATGACCCGCGTCGAGACCGGCAGCGAGACCGCTTGTTTCCTGCGTGATCGATTGCTGATGGTGGAAGACTAACGGTGGCCCTCGGGCAATTCACTTAAACTAGCGTCATGATTTCTCTGGCCATCGAATCCTCGACCGAAAGCTGCTCGGTCGCCCTGCAGGTGGGTGAGCAAATCCTGGAGCGCTGGGTCGTCCAGCCGCAGGGACACGCGAAGACCATCCTGCCCTGGGCCAGCGAGATGCTGGCCGAAGCCGGCCTGAGTTACGCCCAGCTCGATCGTCTGGTCGTCGCCCGCGGGCCCGGCGGGTTCACCAGCCTGCGCATCGGACTGGGCATCGTCCAGGGTCTGGCACTGGCGCATGACCTGCCGGTCCATCCGGTCTCCAGCCTTGAGGTGTTGGCCGAAACGGCCGATCAGGAAAAGCAGCACCCCCGACTCCTGGCGCTGTTCGATGCCCGGATGGGCGAGGTGTATGCGACCTGGTACGAGCAGTCGCCGGCGGGACGATCGCGTGTCGGACAGGAATTGCTGTGCGCACCCGATTCCCTGCACGTGCCAGGCAACTCCCCCTGGTTCGCGATCGGACCCGGCGTCACGACGTTCCGGGACACGCTGCGCTCCTACCTTGGCGAGCAGCTGCGTTTGCCGGACGCCGACGGCGACACGGTCTGGCCCATGGCCAATGCCCTGCTCCGACTGGCCGATGCGGTACCCGCGGTCGCTGGCCACGAAATCACCCCGACCTACCTGCGCGATCAAGTGACCGGCTAGTTCGACTGGGTGTTCCTCGTCGCCAGCTCCATGGACTGGCGAATCGATGCTCGAAAGCGATCGGGTGAACAATCCCGCAGGACAGCCTTAAAACCGCCGTCTCTCACGCGTTTCCAAAGCGCTTTATCTCGATACATCCGAATGCACTGATTGGCAAACTCCGTTTCGTTTCCGGCACTGAGCAGCTCTTCTCCGTCACGCCAACTCAGCTGACGGCAAAGCAAATCTGTCGCAACTGATGGAATTCCATTCGCCGCTGCCTCATGGACCTTGTGAGGGACGCCCGCAGCAAACCGAGTGGGCGCGACAAAAACTCTACATCGGTCATACAGAGACTCCAAGGAGTCCATGGCACCAAGAAGCTGAATAGATTCATCCTTTATCGCCGTGAGCGAACTCGCACTGCTCTTGCCTGCCACAACCAATCGAACATTGTCGTCAAGCTCGTTTTTAATTAACGGCCAAATTCGCTCGGAGAACCAGAGAAGTGAGTCAACATTGGGTGAGCCATCGTGCCCGAGAAATCCAACGAACAGGAAATCCCTGCGATCTTCATAACTCGAGCTCGAACGCCTAGGAGTCAGCAGGTGCCCCAACTTGATCGTATGAACTCCTGAATGGGTGGCAATCCTTTCGGCGTCGTATTCCGAGACCGCCCAAATAAGGTCACCCTTACGGAAAAGCGCAAATTCTTTTTTTCGTGACCTAGTTGCCAGGAGCTTCAAATATTTTTGCTTGAAGAGGTCAGCCCTCAGAATTTCTCGATCCGCGAAAATGGCCTCTGCATCGTAAACAATGAATGGCTTAGGATTGAATCGTTTTCTTGCCGTGCGTTTCAGACGCTCTAGCTCTTTGTATGCAGCCTGCATATTGTTTGGGCGACTGACGATAATTTGGTCATAACTAGATCCTTCTTTCCTGAGAAACCCGGCCAAGTTGGATAGCCCCGCAGGCGTCACAACCCGAATTTCTGGCGGCAGAGTCTGATAGACCGAACCTAACGTCTCTGTAACCATTGACGTTGCAAAAAAAGTTACGCGCGCGCCAGTCCTGCTTAGCTGCTCTAGTATTGCCTTACAACGGGGGCTTCCGGCTCCGGACGTAGCGTGGGGCACTCGGTCATCAATAACAAGAACCGAAAAACCTCCCTGAACCCCATTCTCTTCAATCACCCGAGAACTTAGCCGCGACTTTTCTCGCAGGAACTGTTTTTGTTTACGCAAGAAAACGTGTCGATTTTGGATCTGCAGCTTTACCACATCTCCGCGTTTTTCTTCACTTCCGAACTCGTAGTGGAGGACTGTCGCGCTTGGTAGATAAATGACGCTTAAACCCCGACTCAGCACTCTCGCGCAATAATCCACCTCTTCGTAATAGGCAGGCGCATAGGCCTCATCAAACAACCCGCAACCAATGAACAGTCGCCTAGGGGTGAGCAGGAACGCGCCTGAGCAAAAATCGACCTGACGGGCGAACGTATGCTGGTCAGAGTTTGGATCGTCTCCACGACCAAGCCCTCTGCACGACCCATCGCTTAACACCTGAGAACCGGCCTCTTGCAAGAGACCATTGAAATTGATGATTCGAGCTCCCACGGCACCGGCGCTGGGGGTTTTTAAAGCAAAATCGACCGCGTTTCGCACTGCAGAAGGAAAAACCAAACAGTCACTATTCAGAAATAGTAGATACTCTCCGTTTGACTCCAGAGCACCCTGGTTAGCAGCTTTGAGGAAGCCAAGATTCTCTTGGTTCTCAATCAGGCGCGCGCCATCGACCCGAGAAATAACTTCTTTCGTTTGTTGATCGGATGCATTGTCCACGAGGACTAGCTCAATGGAGGGGATCGAGCGCCGGAGAAAAATCAAAGTCTGGAGCAACAGGCCGGGTTGATTGTAGACGGCGATTACAACCGAGACTTGGGGGGATGCCGGCACAAGAAACTCGATTCGATCCCCGCATTCCAAAAATTCAGTGAGTGCGCCATCGAATAATGATCGGACGTCATTCTTGCTGAGAGCAAACTGCTTTAGCTCCTGGTCTGGCCGAGGACGCTGAACGAGCCGTAGGTAAAGTTGGTGCAGCGCTGGGAAGCTAATAAGCACCCTGACAGCGACTTGCTTTATTGCTCGAAACCCTCGGTCCAGTTGGCTCGAGTCAATTTCGACTTCCTTTTTCTGGACGTCGTCCGAAAGGCACAATTGGTCAGCATCTTGACCAGTGCTTTTCAAGCTCTCTTGGATTCCGAAGGCGGAGAAGAAAACGTCGATTTTTTCATCGATCGCGTCTTGCACAGCAGCAGAACTTGATTGGTCCGGAGTCATTGTTCTGCCAATGGGTCGGCTAGTAAGCGCTTGGGCTTTAGAACTGACAAAGCCGAGAGCAACCCAATCCCAAGAAATTTTTGTTGCGAGTATAAACGCACGATACCCTCTTCCCCTTCGATCCCAGTCAGGCTTTGGCCTTGAAGAAGTCGGGCGGACAGCGTCTCTTCCAGATGAATTGCCGGCAAATGCCCGATCGCCAGATCGGGCCGGAGCAACAGGGCTCTTGCTGATTCGACATTGAGGTCCGAGAGCTGATCCAAAGTGATCGCATCAGCAATGTCGAAGGGTGCACTCAAGGTTCGCCGCAGCGCGCTCAGGTGGGCTCCGCAGTCCAGGGACTCGCCCAGATCGCGCACCAGGGAGCGAATGTAGGTGCCCTTGGAGCAACGCACCGAGAGTCTGAGCTTCGGGTGAGTCCAGTCAACGCATTCCAAGGCATGGATGACGACAGATCGCGGCGGACGCTCAACCACTTCACCACGTCGGGCCAGTTCATAAAGTCGCTTGCCTTGGTGCTTGAGGGCGGAATGCATCGGCGGTATCTGCTGGATCGGACCGCGAAGCGCGGAAAGGGCCGATTCAATGTCCTCGGGACTGAATTCCGGGACGGGACTCTCGGCGATTACCTCGCCCTCAGCATCCTCGCTGTCGGTCGTGGTCCCCAGGGTCGCTTCGGCCTCGTAGGCCTTGTCGGCGTCGAGGAGAAATCCGGACACCTTGGTGGCCTCACCAAAGCACAGAACCAGCAGGCCCGAAGCCATTGGGTCGAGCGTGCCCGTGTGGCCGGCCTTGCGAATCCCG
>Ga0207419_1000409_pt1 | contig 37202 bp, 35 predicted proteins | sample ElkSloMetagenome_4_FD_184723 | JGI IMG/M metagenome (GOLD analysis project Ga0207419, IMG submission 184723) | Hot spring microbial communities from Elkhorn Slough, Monterey Bay, USA - MD2A (version 2) | ecosystem: Environmental > Aquatic > Marine > Intertidal zone > Estuary: Microbial mat ...
ATAGTTTATATTGTTCGCTACAGCAGTACCTTCATTTGTAATGACAACTGTATTTGTAAAGTCAAAAGTGCCATCCGGGTTGACATCCGGGGAGCTTTCAGGTATTAAAAAACCAGCTGTAAGAATAGCTTCTGTCGTATGAAAATCTTCTAGAAGAAGCTCAGAGGTTAACTCTTCATCAGAATTTGAAGATGTCAGACTTATTTCAGCATTAAAATCTATTCCAGAACCAGAAGGTGTCGGATTAGGTCTGCCTGCACAAAAAGGGTCTACAACCATACAAAAAGAAATAGATACTCTTTGCCGAGGATACAAGAAAGAATTCTGAACTGATTGACCTGTAAAAAGATTACTAGCATTCCCGTCAATAAAATTTTGATTCACAGTATTTAAGTCGAAATCTAATGGATAGGGATTCCCCACAAAATCCTCTGCTGGCAGAGTTGAAATGGCAAAATTTTCAAGTTCTATAACACAGCCTGAACCATAAATATTATTCAATAGCTTAACGATTTGAATGCTACTAATGATGCTTGAAGAATGGTAATCTCTTGCAGTACTTAAATTTCTGAAGCTAAAACTATAATTTATTCTGTAATTACCATCTGGGGAAAAGCCTTGATTGCATGAGCTTATATTTTGTAATTGAATTAAATCTTCAACATTTTCAACGGTGATTAGCAAGGAAGAGGTGCTCAAATCTGACCCATCAGCTATTACGTAAGTTACCTCAGGCACATCACCTGTAAAACCTGCAGCCGGAGAAAATGTATAACTACCGTCTGCAAAAAGTGTAAAGGACCCAGCTGAGGTATTTGCAGTTTGGCCTGGCGCATAGGTTGAACCATTGATAGTGAAAGATACAACAGATATTGATGCAGGATCAGAATAGGTGTCGTTAGACATCACACCAGGAGCTGGTACGGTAAGCGTCGTATTGATGTCTGTGGTGTCAAAATCTTGTTCTGCTTCCGGCGGACCTGGGCTTATGATGGTCAGGAACAGATTCCCATAACTTCTTAAAGTTCCATCTGATACTATGTAAGCAATTAAAGGTACACTTCCATCAAACCCAGGACTGGGATTATAGATAAAACTGCCATCAGCATTTATAGTTACCGTTCCACCTAATGTTGGCACTGTTTGACCAGGAGAAAACACCTCGCCATTTACTATAAACCCGAAAACTGTTAGTGCATCGCCATCGGGATCACTATCATTTGATAGTAGTCCATCTGGGGCATTAATTGTTAGCGTTGTGTCTAAATTAGTCGTATAACTATCGTTTATGGCGGTGGGCGGTTGCTGAGAATAACCTAAAAATGAAATTATATATAAAAAAATGCTTATAACGCAGATGTTATTCATATTAACTCGCAGACAATATTTTTTTAAGCAATTTATAATAAATAAACGATTAAAAGCTAATCCATAATCAATTATTTATTCACTTGTTAAAATTCAAAAATTTAAAAATTATTAAGTTTAAAGGGCATAATTAGTTGTTCGTTTCACCTCCTCTTTATGACATGAAGCGAATTAAATTTTAATAAAAAATTCAAATGCAATAATATCAAAACAAGTATTTTTGAACAAAACCTTAAAAATGAAATTTACTCACCTATTTGTTGCTATTAGTTTAGCCTTAGTGTCTTGTCAAAACACCAATAATAACGAATCTGAGAATATGATAAACTACCCAGAAACAAAAGTAGTAGATACTGTAGAAAATTATTTTGGCACTGAGGTTAAAGACCCTTATCGATGGTTAGAAGACGATAGAAGTGAAGAAACAGAAGCATGGGTTAAATCTCAAAATGAAGTTACACAGAACTTTTTAGATAAAATCCCGTATAGAAAAGCCTTAAATGAAAGGCTCACTGAAATTTGGAATTACGAAAAAATAGGGACTCCTTTTGAAGAAGGAGACTACTTCTACTTCTACAAAAATGATGGTTTACAAAATCAATCAGTTATTTATAGATACAAGAAAGGAGATAAAGAGGAAAATGCAGAAGTTTTCGTTGATCCAAATACTTTTAGTGAAGATGGCACAACTTCTTTAGCCGGTCTAAGTTTTTCTGAGAATGGTAAAATATTGGCCCATTCAATTTCTGAAGGTGGAAGCGATTGGAGAAAAATAATTGTTAGTGATGTAGAGACCAGAGAAATTATTGAGGATACATTAATGGATGTAAAATTTAGTGGTATTTCTTGGAAGGGAAACGAAGGTTTTTATTATTCTAGTTATGACAAGCCTAAGGGAAGTGAATTATCTTCAAAAACAGATCAACACAAACTTTATTATCATAAGTTAGGTACATCTCAAAACCAGGATCAAATTATCTTCGGAGCAACTGAGGAAGAAAAACATCGTTATGTTGGTGGTGGCGTTACAGATGACAATAGATTTTTGACCATATCAGCAAGTAAATCAACTTCAGGAAATCAAATGTTTGTTAAAGATCTAAAGAATGATTCAAAACTTATTCCAGTAATGGATAATTATGACAACGATATTTATGTTTTGGATAATGATGGAGATAAGCTATTAATGTACACTAATCTTGATGCGCCCAATGGGAGAATCGTTAGTGCCACCTATCCTAAACTTTCACCAGAAAACTGGACAGATGTCATACCAGAAACTGAAAATGTTTTAAGCCCATCAACCGGAGGCGGATACATTTTTGCAGAATATATAATTGACGCCATTTCTAATGTAAAGCAATATACAAAAGAAGGTGAATTAGTAAGAGATGTAGAATTACCCGGTTTAGGAACAGTTGGTGGATTTGGTACAGATAAAGATAAAGATTATTTATTCTACAGTTTTACAAATTATGTTACTCCAGGTTCATCATATAAATATGATATCGAAAGTGGAAAATCTGAATTGTTTAGAGCTTCTGCCATAGATTTTAATTCTGAAAATTATGAAAGCAAACAAGTTTTCTACACTTCCAAAGATGGGACAAAAGTTCCAATGATTATTACACACAAAAAAGGGATTGAACTTAATGGCAAAAACCCTACAATTCTATACGGTTATGGAGGCTTTAATATATCTCTCACACCAAGTTTTAGTACTGCAAACACCGTTTGGTTAGAACAAGGTGGTATTTATGCTGTGGCCAATTTAAGAGGTGGAGGAGAATATGGTAAGGCTTGGCATAAGGCAGGTACAAAAATGCAGAAGCAAAATGTTTTTGACGATTTTATAGCTGCTGGAGAATATCTTATACAAGAAAAGTATACCTCTTCAGATTATTTAGCAATTCGAGGAGGTTCTAATGGTGGACTTTTGGTCGGTGCAACTATGACACAAAGACCAGATTTAATGAAAGTTGCTCTTCCAGCTGTTGGAGTTTTAGATATGCTGAGATATCATACATTTACATCAGGTGCAGGATGGGCTTACGATTACGGAACTTCTGAAGATAATAAAGAGATGTTCGAATATCTGCTCGGCTATTCACCAGTGCATAATGTTGAAAAAGGAGAATCTTATCCAGCGACTATGGTCACTACCGGAGACCACGATGATAGAGTCGTACCAGCGCACAGCTTTAAGTTTGCTGCAGAATTACAGGCAAAACAAGAAGGCGATAATCCTGTATTGATAAGAATTGAAACCGATGCAGGTCATGGTGCCGGTAAGCCTACGTCAATGATAATTCAAGAACAGGTAGATGTTTTTGCATTTACGCTTTACAATATGGGATTTGAAGAATTGCCTGTAAAACTTGAACAGTAAGCCATTGTTATGATTCAGGCTACTCGCCTTTTTTTATTGATGATAATGTTTACAGATCCCACAATAATGTTTGATTTTTTTAAGGGTTCTATTAATTCATGGCAAATCATAAATGATGGTGTTATGGGTGGACTCTCCACCAGTAAAATTATCAAGACTGAAGATGGATACGGAAAGTTCTCTGGACAAATTTCTTTAGAAAATAATGGAGGTTTCGCTTCCGTCAGACATATGACAGACTTCAATCTAGAGTCAGATCAAAATACAATTATTTTGAAAGTAAAAGGTGATGGTAAAAAATATCAATTTAGATTAAAAAGCGATCTTAATCAAGCTGAATCTTACGTGAAAGAATTTCAAACCAATGGCGACTGGCAAAGCATAGAGCTAAAAATAGATGAGTTTTCTCCACAATTCAGAGGAAGGAGTTTAAATATGCCAAATTTCCAATTTTCCAAAATAGAAGAAGTAAGATTTCTAATAGCCAATAAAAAAGAAGAGGATTTCGAATTGTTGATAGATAAAATTGAGATTAAGTAGATAAGTTTTGAGTAAAAGTGACAAAAGATTTTTAAAAAAATGGAGAAGAGTAAGGCGTAAAGGCTTTTTGAGATATACGCTAACTCAAGGACTAATATTTGGAATAATATCAAGCATTATAATAATGATTATCATGCATATTGATACGCCAATCGATAAGCTTGAAACCAATTACCTTATTATAAAAGGTTCAATACTAGTTATCGTGATTACAATTATCTACTCTATGTTTTCCTGGCTGATAAACAATTATGTGTACACAAAGCTGAAATAGCTATCCAAATTAACGACTTAAGTAACATCGAATATTTTATTTAGTCAGTGTCCTTTGAATAGACTTGAAATTGGAAAATACTAGATTAATTACAGCTGTAATCGGATTTAATACTATTATTTCAAGGCACATAAATCCAGCAGCTTACGCCTTACCAATCACTTATTTATAACTTAAATTTTAAGAAAGATTATACTTAGTAGATAAAAAATCCTATGAATGATCATAGAAATTGAGTTTTCTCTTATCATCATGATAAATTTAAACAAAAAATCTTGTAAACTAACATTTTGAACCTCAACATATGCAATTTCAATTCTGATAATCCCAGAATTTGTGATTTTTTCGACACTGAATTAGGATCATTTTCCTATAGTGTATATTTACCTGCAGATTTTTTCTTCAGTGGTAAAAATGCTTTGTGGAATATATAGTAAATTAACTAAAACGATAAAAAATCTTAGGTTTTAATATGACTTGGTTTAGAATAAAATCTTTTTTTTTCTTCCTGTTTAATTCTACCAATCAGCATGGGATTCATCCTCCTTTTTTATACCAATTTGTTACAAAATGTCTTTATAAAAGAATTTCAAATGCCAACTTAAAAAGATTGAAAGAAAATAGAAAATCAATTTTAAACTCAAATGAAATGCTCAATGTTCAAGATTTCGGTGCTGGCTCAAAAAAAATGAAAAAAATAACAAGAACAGTGGCAGAAATGGGTAAAAAATCAGGAATGCTTTTACACCAATCCAAATTAATGAATAAAATAGTCGATTATTTTAAGGTGGAATCTGTTCTTGAATTAGGAACGTCTGTAGGTTTGGGGAGCATAGCGATGGCCACTAATTCCGCTGCTGTCAAAATCGATACAGTCGAAGCTTGTACTAATACCTCAAGACTTGCAAAGTCAAATTTGGAAGCACTTAATCTAGATAATATTCAAGTCCACAATAAAGAATTTCAGAGTTTTCTAAATTCTCTCAATCATCAAAAAAAATTTGATCTTATCTATATTGATGGGAATCATCAAAAAGAAGCGACGCTGTCTTATTTTAAGCAGTTAAAACAGCATATCCATCAAAATTCTATTCTCATATTTGACGATATATACTGGTCACCAGATATGCTAGAGGCCTGGCAAGGTATAATAAAAGACAAAGACGTAAAACTGAGTATAGATTTGTATTTTTGGGGAATTATCTTTTTTAAACCCGAACTAACAAAACAGCATTTTAGGATTCGCTGTTTTTATTAATACGAAATAATGGAATTTTTAAAGAGTCTTTCTGAAGAAACACAACTTATCTTGCTGATAGTTGTTATTGCTATATTGTTTGCTCTGGTTTTATTCAATAATAAAAGAAACAATAAAATAAGATACGATAGGGAAAAGCGAAAGTTCAACAAAAACTATTATAAAAAGAAACAACAGCAAGACGAAAATAAACTATGAAAATCTACACAAAAACAGGAGACAAAGGTCAAACATCTCTATTTACCGGTAAAAGAGTTTACAAGCACAACCTAAGAATAGAAAGCTACGGTACCGTAGATGAGCTAAATTCTTACATCGGTTTGATAAAAGACCACGCGCCAAAAGGTGAAAATTTGGAGTTAATGCATCGTATTCAAGACAGGTTATTCACGATAGGTTCTATTCTAGCGACAGAGCCGCAAAAGATGGATGGTAATCGTTTTAAAATCCCTCAAATTTCTGAAGAGGACATCACAGCACTTGAGCAAAACATGGATAGTATGAATGAAGAGCTTCCGGAAATGACACATTTTGTATTACCCGGTGGCCATCCAACTGTATCTTTTTGTCATGTTGGAAGAACAATCTGTAGAAGAGCAGAACGTCGTATTACCCAGCTAAATGAGAATGTCCCTATTGATGCTTTGGTTATCAAATACATCAATCGTTTATCTGATTTTTTGTTTGTATTGGCGCGATATTGGGGTCAAAAAGTAAATGCTAAAGAAGTGAAGTGGATCCCCGAAAAGTAGTATATGTTTAAGAATACCATTTATTTCAGGATTTTAATAGGCGTCATTTCAGTTTTTATTCTTGGCGCTGCCATCTGGAGTATAACAGTATTTTATAATCGTATTAAAGCTGACGAAAGGGATAAAATGCTCATTTTAACTGAAGCTATAAAAGCTATAAATGACGATGTTATTACATCAAATGATGATATTCAAATACCGCCATCAGTTAGTAATGCATTAACAAGTTATAGAGATTTATCACTTTCTATTCAAAGCACAAACTTAAATAACCCGGCAATTATTGTTGATGTTGACGGAACTATTTCAAACAGTGTCAATATTCCTGACAAAATCTCAACGGATTCAATTCAACTTTATGAATATTTAAATGATATAAAAGATGATAATGAGCCTATAGAGATTGATTTACAGGGTTCCAGTCAAACCCTTTATTATGGTAATTCAGAATTACTAACAAATATTAAGTATTATCCGATTATCCTATTTATAACAATTTTATTGTTTATCAGTCTACTGGTTTTTTTCTATGCAACTTCTAAAGAAAGTGAAAAAAACAAACTATGGGCTGGCATGGCTAAAGAAACGGCTCACCAAATTGGGACGCCACTCTCTTCCTTAGTGGGTTGGCTTGAAATATTGAGAGCTGAAGGAAAAGTAGACAATGATTATATTGTGGAAATTGAAAAAGACATAGATAGGCTTCAAACCATCACTGAAAGATTCTCCAAAGTAGGTTCAAACATAAAACTGGAAAAAACAGATGTTGTTCAGATCACCCAAAACACATACGACTATCTAAAAAACAGAAGTTCTAGCTTAATAAAATTCACTGTAGACCTGCCTGAGGAACCAACATTTGTTATGCTTAACAGACCACTTTTCAGTTGGACCATCGAAAATCTAGTGAAAAATGCCATAGATGCTATGAAGGGCAAGGGAGATTTAAAAGTAGAAATGGTTAGAAGTGGAAATTGGGTCAGAATTCTTGTAAAAGACAATGGGAAAGGAATTCCTTTGTCAAACTTCAAGACTGTCTTCAAACCTGGTTATTCAACCAAAACCAGAGGTTGGGGATTGGGCTTATCTTTGGCTAAGCGAATCATTGAAGACTATCATGATGGAAAAATCAAGGTCCTTTTTAGTGAACTAGAAGTCGGAACAACCTTTGAAATTAAGCTGAAAAAAATATAATTATCCGAAAATCCTGGATTTAAGTTTTCTGGCATTCATTTCAGCAATGTTTACCAGCGAAATTCCTTCCGGACATTCAATTTCGCATGCTCCGGTAAACGTACAACTTCCGAAGCCTTCTTCTTTCATTTGCCAGGTCATAGCTTCGACACGTTCGTGCTGCTCTGCTTTACCTTGTGGTAACGAATTCAAATGATTGATTTTTGCAGAAGTAAATAAGGCCGCTGACGAATTTTTACATGTAGCCACGCATGCCCCGCAACCTATACAAGCGGCAGCATCCATTGCTCTATCAGAAACTGCCTTTGGAATCGGAATAGAATTGGCTTCCGGTGCAGTTCCTGTTTTTGAGCTTATAAAAGCGCCTTGTTCAATAATTCTATCAAACGCCGTTCGATCTACAATTAAATCTTTGATGACCGGAAAAGCTTTCGCTCTCCAGGGTTCTACAACTATGGTGTCGCCATCCTTAAAACTACGCATATGTAATTGGCAAGTAGTCATATGGTCGTGCGGCCCATGAGCTCTACCATTGATAAAGACGCCGCATTGCCCGCAAATACCTTCTCTACAATCGTATTCATAAGCAATGACTTCTTCTCCCTTTAAAACCAATTCTTCATTTAGTTGATCCAAAGCCTCCAAAAATGACATGTCTTCTGTAAGTCCTTCAACAGGGTAAGTTCTTATTTCTCCTTTGGAATTGCCATCGTTTTGTCGCCAAATTTTGAATGTTACTTTCATTTTTAAAATGTCTTAATCAATTTTTTTCCTTCTCTAATTCACTTAACCGCAATGTTCGCCAAGTTATTTTAAACTCAAACTATTGCTATAATCTACCCTCTGAAGTCTAACAACTAAAAGCTATTTATAACTTCTCACCGTCGGTTCTACAAACTCAAACTCCAAAGGTTCTTTGTGCAATTTAAAATCACCTTCATTGTATTCCCAAGCAGACACGTAAGAATATTTTTCATCTACCCTAACGGCTTCACCTTCATCTGATTGAAATTCTTCTCTGAAGTGTGCACCACAAGATTCGTTTCTTTGCAGAGCATCTTTACACATTAATAAACCTAATTCGATAAAATCAGCTAATCGATATGCTTTTTCTAATTCGGTATTTAGTCCATCGCTTCCTGTGACTTTCACATCAGACCAAAATTCTTTTTTAATATTTCCTATTTGAGAAATAGCATCGATTAATCCTTTTTCATTTCTACTCATCGCACATTCCTGCCACATCACTTTTCCTAGTTCACGGTGAAAATGATCTACCGTTTTTGTGCCATTTACCTTTAAAATCCTATCAATAAATGTCTTAACGTCTTTTTCGGCTTCTTCAAAGGCTGCATGATTTTTATCGGATTGCTTACTTTTCATTTCTGAAGCCAGATAATTATTGATCGTATTGGGCAAAATGAAATATCCATCAACACTGGCTTGAAGTAAGGAATTTGCACCTAAACGATTGGCGCCATGGTCTGAATAATTACACTCACCAATAGCGTAAAGTCCTTCAATTGAGGTCATTAACTCATAATCTACCCAAAGACCACCCATAGAAAAATGAGCTGCCGGAGAAATCATCATGGGCTGTTTATAGGCATCTATACCAGTGATTTTTTTATACATCTTAAACAAGTTACCATACCTATCCTGAATGGTTTCTAGCCCTAATCTGTCAATAGCGTGTTTAAAATCTAAGTAAACTGCATTTTTAAGTCTTCCAATACCATAGCCGGAGTCGATGCGTTCTTTTGCTGCTCTGGAAGCGATATCTCTAGGCGCTAGATTTCCAAAACTTGGATAACGACGTTCTAAATAATAATCTCTTTCTTCATCTGGAATGTCATTGGCTTTTCGAGTATCGTTTTTGGCTTTTGGCACCCAAATTCGTCCATCGTTTCTTAAAGATTCCGACATTAACGTCAACTTGGATTGCGCCTCACTAGATTGAGGCAATGCCGTAGGATGAATTTGTGTAAAACTAGGTCCGGCAAAATACGCTCCTTTTTTATGGGCTTTCCATAATGCGCTACCATTGCAACCTATGGCTAGAGTGGATAACCTAAAAACTCTAGAGTAGCCTCCAGTAGCTAAAACAACAGCATCTGCAGCATAGCGTTCCAGCTTACCGGTAACTAAATTTCGCACAATGATCCCTTTTGCCTTGCCATCTATGGTCACTAAATCCATCATCTCACTTCTGGCGTGCATAGTGACCTTCTTGGCTTTAATCATTTTATAAAGCTGTGAATAGGCTGCTAAAAGTAACTGCTGACCAGTCTGTCCTCTTGCATAAAAAGTACGTTGTACTTGTACTCCGCCAAAACTTCTATTGACTAATGTCCCGCCGTACTCTCTTGCAAAGGGAACCCCTTGTTGCACATAATGATCTATCAAAGGTGCAGATAATTCTGCTAGTCTGTAGGTGTTTGCTTCACGCGAACGAAAGTCGCCACCTTTTAGCGTATCGTAAAACATTCTGTAAACGCTGTCGCCATCGTGTTGATAGTTTTTTGCAGCATTTATACCGCCTTGAGCAGCAACGGAGTGAGCTCTTCTAGCCGAATCCTGGTAACAAAAGCAATGCACATCGTAACCAAGTTCGCCCAAAGTACTGGCAGCTCCTGCTCCTGAAAGCCCTGAACCCACAACTATTACCGTCAATTTTTTACGATTTGCAGGATTTATTAACTTAGACTTAAGTTGGTAATTACGCCACTTATCTTCGAGTTTGCCTTCAGGTATTTTTGAGTCGAGCATAAGATTTTTATTTTAAGTAAACGATAATAGGAATTATACCAAAACCTAAGCCCATAATTACAGCGTAAACTAAGGATACTTTGGCTAAGATTTTTAGTCCTTTTTTATGGTAAAATCCTAATGTTTTAAAACCACTTTTTAAGCCGTGATACAAGTGAAAGGCTAAAGGAATAGATAGTACACTATAAAATAAGACAAACCAAATGTTTTGAAATAATTCATAGGTAACACTGAAAACATCTTTATAACCAGCGGCGTCTAAAAGGACTTCTTCACCAATGCCTAACTTGATTCTAGCCCAAAAGTTGGCGAGATGCACAATGATAAAAATTAAGATTAGAGTGCCTAAAACACCCATATTTCTCGAATACCAGGAACTATTTTGTTCACTTCGGTTCATTACATATTTTGTCGGTTTGGCCTTCTTGTTTTTAATGGTAATTAATAAGGCAACCACTACATGCAGTATGATTGAAATATATAAAATATAAGCAACCACCGCTATCAATGGGCTTTCTCTTAAAGTATGGGAATAGCTGTTGTATAACTCAGACGCTAAATCATTTGGAAGCAGTAAAATGGCATTAGCTGAAAGATGAACCACTAAAAACACACACAAAAATAGACCAGTTAGCGCAATTAATGTTTTTCGTAAAAACAGAATATTTGTTGGCATCTGAACTTAATTTTCAACTGCAAATTTCTTAAATCCTTCCTAAAATAAAATGATAAAGGTCATTATTGTAAGACTTTAATTTTGAAAATTATTTCTACAAAAATGAAAAAGTTAAAGTAAAGTAAGTTATGTTAAAATTTATCTATGTTTGTTTTAGCATTTAATAATAATTCAAACCAAAATTTATGAAATTAAATTTTTTATTCTTCGCCGTCATAGTGATGTTTGGTTCACTAACAACTTCTTATGCTTCATTTCCTGTAAACAGATCTGAAAGCACACAAACAAATACTGAAGAAGTCAATTCTTCTGAAGAAAATATAACTTTAGCCTATGATGCTTTTAGTGGTAAAAGTCAAATTGTTGCTTTATTACTGGTTATTTTTGTTGGTGTCTTAGGTATTCATCGATTTTATCTAGGTTATACTTGGCAGGGAATTGTTCAATTATTGACTTTAGGAGGCTTTGGTATTTGGGCGTTTATAGACTTTATTAGAATTATACTTGGAGACTTACAGCCTAAGAACGGTAGCTATTCAAAAACACTGTAGTGAACCAATTACAGTTCAGTTTTTAAAAAAATAGTTTATTGGATTATAGTGATTATCCCAATTTTTTTTAAAAAATGCCAGTTGATTATTTTGATTCTGTAGAAAGTCTTTACCTATCAAAACAATTGGTGAATATAGATTGTTACTCCTGCAGATTAAAGAGAGGTACAATGCATTATTTACATGTTGATTTTTTTTGGAGCTTAGAAATTAAATAAACTTAACTACATAGTAGTACCTTAACTTTCAATCTATTGGTTATATGCTTTTCATAAAGCTACCGGAAAAGTACATCATTTTTGATTGAAAAATTTATGAATAGAAATGTAAAATGAAAGCTTCTGACTAAGATTTTCAAATCAATTAAAAGGCTCATTTCATTTTTTTAAAACTAGTTTTCAGAATGTTTTATAGTACTATTAAACTTACTTTATATATCAAACGTTCGTTAATATGATCAAAATCAATAAGTTACGAACATTTTTTTTTAACTTAAAAAAACCAATTAAAAAACTATCATTTTTACTAATATTAGTTTTTTCTCAGTTCTTATTTTCACAAGATAAACAGGAATACTTTGGAGCGCTGAAACTTAATGATTCTGTTGCCATTCCATACAAAATAATTTTTGAGGTTCAAGGGGATAGTTTATCGGGTTATTCTGTTACTGATTTTGGCGGAGATCACGAGACAAAATCAAATATAAAGGGACTTTACAATAAAGATGAAAAAACAATATCGTTTTACGAAGAAGGAATTGTATTTACTAAATCTACATTCATAGAAAATGATTTTTGCTTTGTACATGTAGAATCTACAAAATTCAAGCTTGATAGAACGAAATCATTCAAAACTAATTTTTATGGAAAATTTAGTGACGGAACAAAATGTATAGATGGAGAAATTTTCTTAAATGAAGTAGAACGAGTAGAGAAAGCAATAACTAAAATTTCAAGAAAAGTTGAGAGAACTAAAAAAATAGATGAGGATTTAAAAGAAAAGTTTAGAAATACAAATATTATGGATTCTCTTAAACTCAACATTTTAAAGAAAGATCAAACCACTACCTTTTTTACAGAGAACGATTATGTTGAATTAAGTTTATATGACAGTTGGGAAGTTGATGGTGATATAATCTCAGTAAAAAAAGATAACTTATATGTTTTGAAATCCTACAACTGTAAGAAAGAGAAAAAAACCTTAAAGCTTGATCTGAAAAATCAAGTTACAAGATTAGTTATAAAATCAGAATCGGTAGGATTGATGGGGTTAAATACTACTAGAATTGAAATTAATGATTTCAAAGGGAATGAAATAGACGCCATTACAGAACTTGATAAAGACCAGGTAACTTTATTAAATATTGTTAAGCTTTAATATATTCCCAAACTTTTTATCTTAAGTAAATCAGTTTATGAAATGTAAAGCGAGTTTTAGCGCCATAAAAATAAAAGCCACAATATATCGTTACACCATAGAGTTTTATATTTTTACAAAAATTTTTATCGGTGGCTAAATCTTTTGAGAAATACCAAAAAAGACGTCTAATTTCTTCCTATATCTCAGTGATTGTTATTATTGGACTCGTCTTGTTTTTGGTAGGAATGCTAGGAATTTTAGTGATAAATACTCAAAAAGTAGCCAACCATTTTAAGGAACAGGTGGCTATGAGTATTTACCTGAAAGATCAGGCTAAAGAAATCGAAATTGACCAGTTGCAAAAGCAACTTTCACTCGCAGATTATACCAAAGAAACCATTTATACTTCCAAAGAGGAAGCAGCGGAAGTTTACAAACGAGATATTGGAGAAGACTTTATGGAGTTTTTAGGCGACGCAAATCCGCTACCACAGTCAATAGATGTTTATTTTAAAGCAGATTTTGTAACCGAAGTACAACTGGCAGAAATCGCCAGAGATCTTGGTGAAAAAGAATTTGTGTCTGAGATTATCTACGATAAACCCCTTATTGCTTTATTAAATAACAATATTAAAAAAATTAGTTTTTGGGTGTTAGTCGTATGTGGTATTTTCACCTTTATCGCAGTCTTGCTGATTAATAGTTCAATACGATTGTCGGTGTACTCTAAACGTTTTATCATCAAAACCATGCAGATGGTTGGTGCAACTAAATCCTTTATACGTCGCCCTTTTATCTGGAGAAGTGTAAAGTTAGGCATGATAGGTGCACTTCTGGCCATGATAGGTATGGCTGTATTGTTATACTTTTTGGATAAAACTTATCCAGACTTACAGTTATTGATGGACTATCTTATAATTGGAGCTCTATTTTTGGCTGTTTTTCTATTGGGGATTTTTATTACCTGGTTCAGTACCTTTTTTGCGACTCAAAAATTCCTAAATTTGAAAACCGACGAACTTTATTATTAAAACTATGGGTGGAGAGAGTAAAAGAAAAGAAGAATTACAGGAGCGTAAGAAAGGAGAATTTATTTTTGAACGTAGGAATTACCTCTTTATGATAATAGGTTTAGTTGTCATAGCCATAGGTTTTATTTTAATGAGCGGTGGAGGAAGCGACGATCCACAAGTTTTTAACCCAGATATTTTCAGCCCCAGAAGAATACGACTAGCTCCAATCATTGTTATCATTGGATTTGCTATTGAAGTTTATGCGATACTTCTAAATCCTAACAAAGACAATTCTTAATTCAATTAAAATTTGAATTCTACCGAATTTTCTGAAACTTTTTTTAAAGAAGGAGCAACTTTATGTTTTGATAAGCCATTGAATTGGACCTCTTTTCAATTGGTGAATAAAGTTCGTTGGTTGATCAAACGAAAATATCAGCTAAAAAAAATAAAAGTTGGTCATGCTGGCACTCTAGACCCATTAGCTACTGGACTGGTAATTATTTGCACTGGTAAAGCCACAAAAACAATTCCTAATTTGATGGGGCAAACGAAAGTTTATACCGGTGAAATTACCCTAGGAGCTACTCGACCATCTTTTGATATGGAAACTGAAATTAATGCTGAATTTCCCATAGCTCATCTTACTGAAGACAGTATTCTTTCAAAAACTAAAGATTTTGAAGGCGTCATTCTTCAACGGCCACCAGTGTTTTCTGCATTAAAAAAAGATGGTAAAAGGTTATATGAATATGCTAGAAAAGGCGAAAACGTTGATATTCCTGAAAGAGAAGTAGAGATACACTATTTTAACATTACTCAGTTAAACCTACCGAAACTAAACTTCGAGGTTAAGTGCAGTAAAGGGACTTACATCAGAAGTCTTGCGCATGATTTTGGAAAATCTCTAGAATCCGGAGCATATTTGTCAGCCTTGAAAAGAACTCAAATTGGAGACTATTACCTTAAAAACGCTATGAATCTTGACGATTTTTCTAAAAAATTAGAGAGCTTTTAACTCTGATTTTAAATCTTCTACAATATTGCGCCCTTTGTCTTTGTTGTACCACCTTTGAAGATCTTCCTTAAATTCAGGTGTCAAAGCACCATGCTCAGTTTTGTAGTCATTGACCAGCGCTGTTGCTTCTGTAGGCCTTGGACCCCAGGTAAATAATACCTCTAAATTGCCATCTAAAGCTATTAGTTTTGGTATGGATTTGCCACCGTTCGTTAAAAACTGTTGAATTAAATCATCATTTTCATCTCGCAAAACAATTTTTAGGTCGATTTGGCCGGATACTTCTTCCATTTTATGAATAATTGGTAAAGCATGGGCAGCATCGCCGCACCAACCTTCAGTTATGACCAGAAAAGTAAGAGATTTATTGAAATTGGTCAAAAAGTTTTTGTCTTCATCCTTTAGTTTAAAGGTCTTTTCCCAACGTTTCATTCTTCTCACTGAAAGATTAGAATAATTGAGCATATCTTCATTTTGTAGGTTACCTGTAGATTTGCCTTCAGCCAACAAATCATCTACTATTTCTCTATAAGCATTATAGTTCATACCTATGTTTATAGCATTAGATAGCATTTCTTTTAGGGCTAATTCTTTGATCATATTTATAAATTTGATTTGCAATATTACAGTATAAAGCGAGTTTGAGAGATGATATTAGTCAGTATTATCACTTGTTTATGACTGTCATACTCTTTAAAGGATTGATGAATGCAAAATGATTTGATAATCTTGTTTCTGCTTAAAGCTTTCTAATAAAAAGATCTTTTGACAATTAAATAATTATTTTTTAGCAATCAATATCATATGGAATTTAATTTACTAACGATTTATGGGTTTTATGATTCTTATAAAAGTAAAATAGCCTCTAAGGAAGAGGCTATTTATTAATCTAAAAAAAAACTATGGCATTAATTTTCGCTCACTAGAGTACTAGAATCACCACTATTATAAGTCTTCACAGAGGCAATATCATTTTTTGTATAATCAACTTCAACTAGATTTCCTTGTCTCCAAAAGAACCATTTTCCTGTTTTATTACCCTCGTGGTAGTAAGCAACAGCATTCTTCTTGCCATCTCTGTCATAAGAAATCCATTGTCCATGAAGTTCACCATTTTTATAGGTGCCTTCCTGCTGTATAATTCCATTATCGTAAAAGAAAACACCTTTCACTAAATCGCCTTGTTTGTAATATTCCACCTTTGAATCTTGGGCAAAAAGAATACTGCTAAAAAGACACGCTGCTATAATCATCATTGTTCTCATGGCCTTCTATTTAAATTTATAATACAAATATAGTTTAAATTTACGCTTGTTTTACATTCACATAACATTTAATTTACATTGAAAATATAAAAAACTGATAATGATCAGTTTATAACATTAAATTAATGTAAACAAAACTATAAAGTAATTCATTACGTGTGTTCAGAAAGTTAAACTGAATTTTTTGGTATGTACTTTACCAGCAATTCTATTAAATCCTTTTAAGAGAAAGATTTACTCTATTTGAGGTTTTTTTATTAAAATTGAAGTCCCTAAAAAAATCTTAATGAAATCAATAAAATATTTTGGAATATGTCTCTTCATATTTTCTGGACTATATGCCCAAAATAAATCCATCACCTTAGAACAAATTTGGTCTTTTGAATTCTATCAGGAAGGGATGGAATCACTTCAGTCTCTTAAAGATGGGGAATCCTACATTGTACAAGAATTTGATAGATCGGTTCCGGAAACAAGAGTGGAGATTTATGACTATGCTACAGGAGAGAAGACAGGAGAATTGATAAATAGTTCAGATATAGAACAATTACCTTATTTTCAAAATTTTTCACTTAGTCAAGATGAGAGTAAAGCCATTTTAGGCGTTAATGTTCAAAGTATCTTCAGGCGGTCTAAAAAAGGAAACCATTTTGTTTATGATATTGAAACCAAATCTTTAAAAGGTATTGATGAAGAGTTTATCCAAGAGCCATATTTTTCACCAGACAACACAAAGGTGGCTTTTGCAAAAAAAAATAACCTCTACATAAGAGATTTAACGAGTAATATTACAGCCCAGGTTACCTCAGATGGCGCAAAAAATAGCATCATAAATGGAATTACAGATTGGGTTTACGAAGAGGAATTTGCCTTTGTAAGAGCATTTGATTGGAGTCCTGATGGAAGGTATTTAGCTTATATCAAGTTTGATGAAAGTGAAGTTCCAGAATTTTCAATGGATATGTATGGTACTTATGGAAATGACTTATATCCTGGTCAGGAAGTTTTCAAATACCCAAAAGCAGGTGAGAAAAATGCTAAAGTAAGTCTACATGTTTACGACTTGGAGATGTCTAAATCAACAGAAATAGATTTAGGTAATCCCTATTATATTCCAAGACTCAAGTGGAGTAAAGCTAAGAATTTGCTGAGTGTACAAACAACAAATAGAAAGCAAAACGAACTGAAACTCCACTTAGTAAATGTAAAGAATTATTCGGTTGAAACTATTTTAACTGAAACAGACAAAGCTTATGTAGATGTTACAGATGACTTAACCTTTTTAGAAGATAATTCCTTTATATGGACCAGCGAAAAAGATGGTTGGAAGCATATCTATCACTATAGCGAGAATGGAAAATTGATCAATCAAGTGACTAATGGCGAATGGGAAGTGACCAAATATTATGGATACAGCCCGAAATTCAGAAGAATTTTTTATCAAAGCACAGAAACGGGAAGTATAAATAGAGGCGTTTACAGTATTAAGTTAAACGGCAAATCTAAAGTTGGTCTTTCAACAGATGAAGGCATAAACTCTGCTAATTTTAACGCTAATTTTAGTTATTATATCAATTCATTCAACAGTGTTAAAACTCCTGGATATTACTCTCTACATAACGCAAAGAATGGCAAATTGATCAGAAAAATTAAAGATAATTCTGCATTATTAGAAAAGCTTGAAGTTTATGATTTGCCTTCTAAGGAATTTAGTACAATCAACATTAATGGTAATGATTTGAACATGTGGACGATCAAACCCACAGATTTCGATCCTTCAAAAAAATATCCACTGCTCATGTATCAATATTCCGGTCCGGGATCACAATCAGTGTCTAATTCTTTCGCAGGGATTAATGATTTTTGGTACAAAATGCTCGCTCAGAAAGGTTATATCATTGCCTGTGTTGATGGTCGTGGCACAGGTTATAAAGGCAGAGATTTCAAAAAAGTGACTCAATTAGAGTTGGGTAAATACGAATTAGAAGATCAAGTTGCAGCTGCGAAGAAATTAGGTCAGGAATCTTTTATTGATGCTGAAAGGATAGGCATTTGGGGTTGGAGTTATGGTGGTTTTATGTCCTCTAATGCCATTTTTCAAGCCAATGATGTCTTTAGTTTTGCCATTGCTGTTGCTCCAGTGACCAGCTGGAGGTTTTACGATACAATTTATACAGAACGATATATGACTACGCCGCAGGAGAATGCATCAGGCTATGATAATAACTCGCCAATAACACATGTGGATAAGTTTGAAAAAGGCGATTATCTATTAATCCATGGCAGTGCAGATGACAATGTTCACGTTCAGAATACCATGCAATTGATAGAGGCATTAGTGCAAGCCAACAAAGAATTTGATTGGCGTATTTATCCTGATAAAAATCATGGAATTTATGGTGGAAAAACTAGGTTACACCTCTACAATGTGATGACTGATTTTATATTGGAAAAGCTATAATCTGTTTATATGGAAGTCAAATTTCAAACTAAATCAGAAAGTAAAAAACGACAAAAAGAAGATTTTTTAAAGCTATCTGGCTCTAAACGTATTCTGCGATTTTTAGAATTGTCTAGAACAATAAACAGTACAATTCCTGTAAAAAATAAGTTGACTTTTGAGGAGAGTAATAAAGGCAATTTTTTGATGATACATCCAGATTTGAAAGAAGAATAAACTTAATAAAAATATATGTCAATAAGACCAGCACATCAAACAGAAATCTTTGGACACCCTGCAGGGTTGTACATTTTATTTTTCACAGAATTATGGGAGCGTTTTTCCTATTATGGGATGCGTGCCATACTCGTTCTGTTTTTAATTTCTGCTTCAACCGGAGACAACCCCGGTTTTGGCTGGGACGAAGCCGATGCCATAAGCCTTTACGGAACCTATACCATGCTGGTATACGTAATGTCAATTGCTGGTGGTTGGGTAGCAGACAAATTCTGGGGTCAAAAACGAACTGTACTCATTGGAGGTATTTTACTATGTTTCGGTCATGGTGTCCTTGCAGTTGAGGCTCTATGGGCATTTTATGCTGGTTTAGGTTTAATTGTGCTTGGTGTTGGAGGCTTAAAGCCCAATATTTCAACCATGGTTGGTGGTTTGTATAAACAAGGCGACGAGAGAAGAGATAAAGGATTTACTATCTTCTATATAGGAATTAACTTAGGGGCCTTTTTATCAGCCCTGTTGGTAGGATACGTAGGCGAAGTTCACGGCTGGCATTATGGTTTTGGTCTCGCTGGAATAGGAATGGCTATTGGTCAAGCGGTATTTATGTTGGGTCAGAAATATTTAAAAGGTATTGGAGAGTCAACCACCGAAATGACGCCAGAAGAACAAGCTGCCAAGAAGAGACCTTTAACTGATGTTGAAAAAGACCGTATGAAGGTCATGCTGATCTCCTTTTTACTAATCATTGTGTTTTGGGGTGCTTTTGAACAGGCTGGCGGTTTAATGAATATCTACACCAAACAGAAAACAGATCTGAGCTTAGGCTTTACAATTCCGTTATTGGAGATTTCAGCTATTCCCGCTTCCTGGTTTCAGTCAGTGAATGCCTTCTTTATCATAACATTGGGTATTCCTATCGCTTCTTTTTGGGTATGGTGGAAGAATAAGGGTAAAGAATCTTCTTCTCTGCTCAAGATGGCTGTAGGAGTGATCATTATGGGCTGGGGTTTTTTATTTATGAGTGCCGCTTCTTTAGAATATGAAGCTCAGGGTGCATCGGCTATGTATTGGTTAGTTTTGGCTTACCTGTTTCATACGATAGGTGAACTTTGTGCTTCACCGGTCGCCTTATCTTTTATTACAAAATTAGCACCGCTTAAATATGCATCACTCATGATGGGTGTATATTTCGCAGCGACAGGACTTGGAAATAAAGTTGCCGGATTAATAGGAGAGTATTCACAATCTGCTGGTGAATTAGAAATATTTACTGGTATAGCTATTTTCTGCACTGTCATAGGATTACTCGTTATAGCCTTATTAAAACCTCTAAAGCGCCTTACCCATGGTGCTGAAGAAAAAGAAGTAGAAGGCCTGGAGCAGGAAGGATTTGAGCTTGCAGATGAAGAAGTCAAATAATTAAGCAATAAAGATATGAAAACAACAACCAACCGACCAGATTTTTTTGATTCAAAAGTATTAGGGCATCCCGCCGGATTATTTGTATTGTTTTTTACCGAAATGTGGGAGCGCTTTTCATTCTACGGGATGCGAGTGCTACTCGTTAATTTCCTCACCATGGCCGTTATTAGCTACAATCCTGGTTGGAATTGGGTGCCTGAAAATGCAACGGCACTATTCGGTACTTATGCCATGCTGTTGTACATTACACCAATCCTCGGTGGTATTATTGCCGATAAACTTACGGGCTACAATTGGGCTGTAGTAATCGGTTCGATCTTGATGACCGCAGGACACGCCAGTATGGCCTTAGAAACAGAAGCTTCTCTGTATATTGGTCTGGGTTTGATCATTATTGGTACCGGTTTCTTTAAACCAAATATCACTTCCATTATTTCAGAAATGTATAAATACCTGCCCGAAAAAAAGGACGGTGCTTACACTATATTTTACATGGGTGTGAATGCTGGTGCGTTCTTTGGTATGCTGCTTTGCGGTTATTTGGCAGAAAAATTAGGCTGGGCCTATGGCTTTGGTCTTGCCGGTGTTTTTATGCTTTTGGGAACGCTTCAGTTCTGGCTGGCTAAACCGCTTTTTGGAAGTATAGGTGATATCCCAAAAAATCGAGAAGATGATGTGGTTGAAACTAAAACAGAGGAGTTGACTCAGGATGAAAAAGACCAGGTAAAACCTAATCCATTTACAACTTTAGATAAAATTCTTATTGTATTGTCAGCGGCGATAGGCTTAGGCTATGCTATCAACGACCCTATGTCTAAAATTGCAGATATTGATATGTTTTCATGGGCGGAAACGTCATCGATTTCAGGGCAATATGTAGTGGTTTTATTTGGCCTAGGTTTATTTTTATTTTTGGTTATAGGCAGAATAGTACGTTATGCCGGCGTTGTTCGAGACCGAATGATTGCTTTCATCATTTTTGCCTTTTTTACGGTATTTTTCTGGATGTCTTTTGAACAAGGTGCTTCATCCCTGATCATTTTTGCCAGAGATTTTGTGGACCGAACTTTAAGTGGAAGTGCGGCTATAGCCTACAATGTCATCAATACCGGACTGACAGTCATACCGCTTTTAATTATTACCTATGTATTGTATTTACTTGCCAAACGCTCTTTCTCCAAAATTCCGGGATCTAACATCGTTTTGGCCATTACTTTTCTTGGGGTTTGGGCTTTAACCCTATGGATGCTTAACCGTGATTGGAGTACCAATGCTTACGAAGTATCTTATCAAGCTATTGAAAAACAGGTCCTGGAAGACGGAAAACCAAAACTGGATGAAAACGGTGAAATTGTGTACGAATATTCGCCTGTCACCGAAAATTATGACATCAAACCCGAAGACAAAATCGTTGACAGGACCGTACGTCTGGCAGAAACATATGAATTAGAAGTTGGTCGGGAAATTCAAATGATAACCAAAGACAATGTCAATTCTACGTTTGGTTATATGACTCCTGATAAACTCAAAGACATAAGGCTTAAAGCTGAAGAATTAGACCGGGACAATAAAATTGTCAAAGCAGAAGTGGTTTCAGTTCTAGATAATGAGATTGAAATACCGGTCTCCTGGTTCAGTATTTTAAATTCTTTTTTCATAATTGCATTTGCCTCCTTCTTTTCCAAATGGTTTGATAGTAAATACAATCCCTCAGCTACGGTAAAATATGGTTTAGGACTAATAATCATGGCCTTAGGCTTTGGAGTATTGGCCTGGGGTTCATATGGTATCCAAGAAGGTATGAAGGTAGGTATGGTCTGGTTGGTCTTAGCTTATCTTTTCCATACACTCGGAGAATTGTGTTCTTCTCCAATCGGATTATCCTATGTGAGTAAACTTGTACCGGCAAGAATGATAGCACTAATGTTTGGTATGTGGTATTTGGCTATTGCCATTGGTAATAAACTGGCTGCAGTTCTTGGTGGCGAGATTGAAAATATCACGGAAGAGTATTCGTTATCGACATTCTTTTTAATATTTACGATCGTTCCAGCTGCTTTTGGTTTAATCATTATATCTTTAGGTAAAGTGGTCAATAAACTGATGCATGGAGTTAAATAGTCTTCTTATAAATCAACAATGCCAATTTTTTTTGAATGCTTAATGGCGACATTACTATTTTGAAAATAACACGTTGAAACGTTCATGTTTTCTAAATTTTCGAGAACTGCCTGTACTTTAGATTTTTGCTTAGTACTTGTTTGTCTAATGTAAACGGCTTTGATGTTTTCTGGGAAGAACTTGCAAATTTTTTGATAGAGATATGGATCTTTTTGGGAGTCGTCACCGAACAAAACAAATTTTAAATGAGGATAAAAAGTGATAATATCTTCAATTTTATGAAACTTATGTTCGTGACTTCCTTTCCCCGAGGACACAAAGTCAATAAGCCTTGACTTGATTTTTTTCAACATAATTATACCTTTTGGTAAATCATGTTTTTTGATTATAGATTTAATAAAATCGTACAAGTTCCATTCACTACTCGACACATAAAAAAAAGAATTAGTAGCTTGATCACTATCTTGGTGAGAGGTATTTAAGGCTTTGTAATGCTCAGCAACACCATCAAAAATTTTACGATTATCCAGATTTTTCGTCAACATCACGTATAATTTCTTTAGCAAATTATCACTATGAGAAATCAAAAAAGTGTCGTCAATGTCAGATATAATAGCAAATTGAGAATCGTATGGTTTCAAAATTTCACCCCTTTCCTGAATTTTTTGTTTATCGTATTCACAGGATACTGAGCATTCATGCCAGCCACTATCAAAATCAGGTTTATATGGTAATTTGAAACAGAAAAAGCCATCGGTTAAAGTTTTAGTTTTAAAGCTTTCTCCCTTAAATTTCAAAGTAACGTCCAGGTTTTCACAGGGATTCACTCTAAATAAATTAATAACAGATAAACTGTGTTTTATCTTCGAAGTAATGATATCCTTAGAGTCTGATTGCTTTGATTGATATACGTGACCATATAATACTAACTCTTCGTTGTTGACATGACCATTGTAAATTTTAATGATAGTTTTCATATAAGTATTTCATTAATCTTATTATTATAATAAATTTTTAAGTTAGAAAGGGGCTAAATGCGTTTAAAAATGACCTCAATAAAATATAGTAGCGCATTCATGAGATATTGGAATAGATTTTCGAATGGATTAATAATTAATTCAAATGTTGTAATCAATTTGAGTTTTTTTGTTATTCTATAGTAAACAATTGTTATGAAAAAAATAATGACTGTCGTCAATCCTATTTCTGGAAACATTAATAAAACAGAAATATGTAATCATATCGAAAAGGTAAATGATGGCAGATTCAGCATTAGTTTTTTTAAAACTACGGGAGATAATGATAAAGAAAAGCTTGAAAAAGAAATCAACAAAGATGAATTTGATAGGGTTATAGTATTAGGTGGAGACGGGACAATTCAATTAGTAGCTTCAGTAATTTTAGATAAAAATATCGAACTTGGAATAATCCCCTGTGGCTCCAGTAATGGGTTAGCTTCAAATTTTAATATTCCTGAAAATAGAAAAAAACAAATCCAATTAGCTTTAGGGGATAAGGTCCAGGAAATGGATTGCATAATAGTAAATGATCAGGTTTGCATCCACATCACTGATTTAGGGCTAAATGCTGAATTGATTAAACATTACGAAAAGTCCAGAATGAGAGGAAAAACAGCTTACATCTTTAAAAGTTTTTTTACCCTATTTCAGGCTGATTATCCTTACGATTTTGTTATTGAAATAAATGATAAAAAAATTCATAGAAAAGGAATTTTTTTAGGTGTGACCAATTTTAAAGACTTTGGTATGGGTGCAAGAATAAACCCAGAAGCAAAAATCAGTGATGGTTTTTTTGAAATAGTAATTTTTAAAAAGCTCTCAGTCAAAGGAATAATTAAGACTTTTTTTAAAACAACGCACCTTGATAATGATAATATTGAGCATTTTTCAGTAAAAAAAGCGCGTATTATATGTGAAACCAAACCTATCAATATGCAAATTGATGGAGAATTTGTGGGTAAGACCAGAGAGCTCAATGTTAAAGTCTCAGAACAAAAATTACTAATAGCTCATTGATATCTAATTGAAAAATTAAGTCTAAGCCCGATGTCTTTAATTTTCAGATTGAAGCTAACTTATCGGACCTTAGGCTACATATTCTATTACACAAGCATAACCCTGACCATCACCAAAGTATACTGAATCATTTCATTCTAGAGACCTCGCAACGCTCAGCATGCTAATTACTTGCATTCTCAATTACACAAGCATAACCTTGTCCAACCCCAACACACATGGTGATGAGGGCGTATTTTTTGCCGGTGAGTTCTAATTCGAGAGCGGCAGAATAAGCAATTCTTGCTCCGGTAACACCAAGTGGATGACCAATGGCGATAGCACCACCATTTGGGTTTATTCTGGGGTCATCATCTTTTAAGCCCCATGAGCGAATACAAGCTAAAGACTGAGCAGCAAAAGCTTCGTTAAGTTCTATGATGTCTATATCCTTTAAACTTAAACCTGCTTTTTTTAGAGCTTTGTTTGAAGCTTCAACAGGACCAATTCCCATAATTCTTGGTTCTACGCCCACTACTGCTGAGCTGAGTATTTTAGCTTTTGGTTTCAAGCCATACTTTTTGATCGCTGCTTCCGAAGCAATAATTGTCGCTGAAGCACCATCATTCAAACCAGAAGAATTGCCAGCTGTCACGCTGCCTTTTTTTCTAAACGCCGGCCTCAATTTAGCCAGTATTTCTGTTTTAGTTTGGGGTTTTATAAACTCATCATCTTTGAAAATGATAGGGTCTTTTTTACGCTGAGGAATCTTTACTTCAACAATTTCCTTAGCTAACCTTCCAGATTGCTGAGCTTTTGTTGCTTTCATCTGACTGCTATAGGCAAAAGCATCCTGATCTTCTCTGGATATGTTATAAAGGTCTACTAAATTTTCTGCGGTTTCTCCCATGCCATCCGTGCCGTACATTTCGTACATTTTAGGGTTCACAAAACGCCATCCAAAACTACTATCATATAGATTAGCGTCATTCCCATAAGCAGAAGACGTTTTTGACATTACAAAAGGACCACGAGTCATATGCTCTACGCCACCAGCAATAAAAATATCGCCATCTCCAGCTTTTATTGCTCTATTGGCATGGATGATAGCCGATAATCCTGAGCTACAAAGTCTATTAACAGTTTCGCCTGGAATAATATATGGTAAACCTGCAAGTAACAAACACATTCTTGCAACATTTCTGTTATCTTCTCCAGCTTGATTAGCACATCCCATAATGACATCATCATAGCTGTCTTTTGGTATATTTTTGTTTCTGTTAGCTATCTCGTTAATGACCAAGGCGCCCAAGTCGTCTGTTCTAACCGATGAAAGTTTACCTTTATAATTTCCGATTGGTGTTCTGATGCCATCAACGATATACGCTTCCATAAAATGATAATTTTTTAAAATTTAAGCTTAAAAATAATTTATTTTTCAGAATATCATATTCTAAGAATTATATATTAATAAAACTAATGAAATTTAAGCCAATTTTCCAGCTCGTGATGACGCAATTTTTGAAGCTAACATACCCAATCCAATTGTAGTGAGGAGAACAATAATTATATTTAAAAAACTAACTTTCACCGGATAGGGCAGTGATGCTGTGATTAGTATCAAATCAAAATTCAGTTGTAAAAATATAAGCACCAAGCCAAAAATTATACCTATTGTAGATCCTGCCATTGTTGAAATCAATCCTTGATAAAAGAAAATTTTATTAATCTCTTTTGGAATTGCACCGAGGTGCGAAAGTGTTTTGATGTTTTCCTTTTTATCTAAAATAGCCATAATCACACTGCCAATTAGATTAAATAAAGCAATGATCACCACTAAAGTACAAATCAGATAAACCATAAGATTTTCTGTGTTTAGCATTTTGTAGAGTTCATCATTGAGTTGAAGACGTGTTTTTACTTCTACCTTTTGGTCAAATAGAGATTGAATTTTATTTTGAATCAGGTTTAAATCAGCATTTTCTGTTGTTGAAATTTCTATGGCTGAAAATTCATCATGCCTATAATTTAAAAGTTCTCTTGCCAACTCTAATTGACTAAAAACATAAGTATTGTTATATTCTTCCGAAATACCAAAAACACCTCTAACAACACTTGGAATTTTTCTAAATGCTTGTGTCGGATTTGTAATTTGGCCTTTGCCAGGTTTAGGGACAATGAAATCTAAATAACCAGTCTGATCCATTATACCTACTGAAAGTTGCCGGCTTATGCCATTACCAACAACTACCTGGTACGGGAAATCTTCTGAAAGCCATTCTCCGGCAAAAACACTTTGGCTTACTTTATTTACCTTATTAAAATTTTGATCTACAGCTTTTAAAACTGCAACAGCATCTTTGTCTGCGTAGCTTAAGAGTGTTTTTTCTTCTATGATTTTGGTCGCTATCTTAATTCCATCTATTGTTATCAATTCTGAAAAAATAGAATCGTTCAGCAAAATTCTTTTACTATCAACAGGAAGAACTTTAAGATCTGGATCGTATTTATTTGTAAAACTTAGACTAAAATCCTTTAAACCACCAAAAGCTGAAAGTACAATAAATAGCGCCATGGACGTTCCAAAGATGCCTATCAGCGCAAGATAGCTGATGATATTTATGGCATTGTTCTTACTTTTACTCAAAAAATAACGCTTGGCGATGTAGAAAGAAAAATTCAACTTTTTTTGCGTTTTCCTAATAAATCTGGGTTTTTTATGGGGTTATTCTTCCCTTTAAAAGCCTCTTCAACATCGTTGAGGTAGCTCACGGTATCATCATGAAAAAATCGCAGGTCAGGAACGCGACGCAACTGGTTTTTGGTGCGCATCGCCAGTTGGTGTTTAATTTGGTTGGAGAGTTCTTTGATCTCTTTTAAAACCGGCATGGTTTTATCTTCCGGAAAGATGCTTAAGTAGGCTTTGGCTTCCAGTAAATCTGGTGTCACCTTTACTTTCGTAACACTAATGATCAGGTTCTTCTTTCCGGCTGCTCTTAAACTCTCCTGAATGATCTCGGCCAAATCTTTTTGAATGATCTGACTGATTTTTTTCTGTCTTTGCGTTTCCATAATTGCAAAATTACGGTTTTTTAAATTGAAATATGGAAACTGCCTATAATCAAAATGCTTATTGTTGATCTGCCTTGAGGGATTTCAAATAATTTCGCCAAACCACTTCCGCTGACTTCATATCTTCATTGCGATGCGGATGATGCTTTGAGCGCTGTTCCATGGTCACACATATTTGTTTGGCATGATTGATTGAAATTTCATTTTTAGATAAAAGTGACTTGACTTTTTCCACGCTTTCTTTGGCTTTTTCCTTGTTTTTAAAGCCTAGTCCTTCAATGGTTGTTTCAGGATTATCGTCTGTGTAAAGATTGTCTGATTTTCCCATAAATTCTTTTTCTATTTAATATACGACACCTAAACAACTACAGGTATTGATCATAAGAATTCATTAACACAAATGATTGATTTTTATTTAAAAAGCCAAACTAACGGCAGACTTAGTATTTTCTGATAAAACATAAGTCTATTATTAAGGTGTTTTATATGGTTTCTGTATTTTTAATGTCACATAAATTAAGCTTATGGGTAAAAAAAATACAATGGAACGCTGATCGGGTGGTGAGTATATCGGCCATTATCGTGAGTATGGCTACACTGATTATAATTTTGTACCAAACCAGTCTGATGAGGCAGGAACAACGCGCATCGGTGATGCCGAGCTTAACCCATTACAACAAAATTTCATATTCAAGTTCAAAAATCTAATTAAGATAAGAACAAGTGCTCCAATAATCAAAGGAATTACACTGGCAAAAGTATGGATTAACCTTCTGTACTTTGTATCATGTCAAACATGCCTATTAATTACAAAAAATCGTAAAGTCATTCAAATTAAATCTGATGCGTTGTCAAATGAACAGTTGGGCTGTTAACTACATTTTATAAAAGGGCAAAGTCTTTACCGTATTGGAATAAATAGTATCCTGCTCCATCTCATGAAAATTATAAATCAATTCTAATTGGTGTTTGCCTTTTTCTAACGTTGAAATATCTATAATTGATAAAAGCCCATCCTGACCGGTTATAGTGTTACGTTGATAAATGAAATTATCTGTTTGCAGTTTCCCATTAAGGCTTACATCGTAGAATTTTTTCAGACATGTTAATCGTAATTTGTCCAGGTCTGTTCCTTCTATTTCTTTCTGTGTCTCGTAGTCGCAGGCTGGCTGAATCCAAAGGTCTTCGTGTCTGGTTCGGTGGACAATAAATAACTCCAGGTAATTTTTAGTTATAACATAACTGTCAATATGCATAAATTTTGAATAAAACCCATCGGTGACCTTGTCTCTGTAAAGATTTTCATCCATTCTTTCTTTTCCGTTATATGGAGCTAAAAGTATAGTGCGTCCAAACTTGAAATCTGCAGGTGTTGTAATGCTTAACAAAACACTGAAAAGGATGAATACTGAAAAAATAATCAACATTAAACTTACTTTCCATTTTTTATGGTGTGAAACAAAGGCGTAATAAATATTCTTATATAAAAAAGATAAAGTCAGCCAACCCGCTATTTTATGTATTGGATAATAAACTTGTCGCACATAAGGTATCTTTTTAAACCAGCCCAAGCTTAAAAAATCTATAAATACCAGAACACAAATACTGCTTAAAATATTGTTGAATAAGTTGAAGTTGTAGTCATCCGGAAAAAATGATAAATAAATGCCGATACAACCAGCAACAATCGTAAAAAAGAAGCTGATGCCAATCAGCCACATAAAAACCATAAAACTTACCGAAAAAGATACACTACAAATCTTTTCTAAGGTATGTATTTGTTTTACAAAATTTCCGGATGTTTTAAGGTCATCGAGGTATTTGTCCGGGTACTTCAGGCTTTTGTAACTTATGCCATCTTCATACACATAGCTTAGACCAATATAGGCGACCCAAACCGAGCGAAGCAAAAGATGAAATAAAAACCCAAGGATTAATGAAATATTTGAGGTTTTAAGAATGGTAGTTAACGTCTCATTGACGTTCCCTCTTGTAAAAATGATTGAAGAATTCATTTCTAAAAAATAGTTGAGTTCATCAATAAGTGGATAAATCTTAAACAACCCAAAGAGTACTATTCCGGAAATTAAAATCTCCGGTTCCCAGCTATTCTGTTGAAGTGTTTTAAGCCATTTGGCTTGGATACTGTCTTCTTTTTTTTCCATTCTTAGCTTGATATTATGATGACCACTACTATTATAACCATCAGAAAACCAATGGAATAAAAATAGTTTGATGTGTAAAGCGCGATCAACAGCAATTCTGCATATTCCTCATCAATATTTGCTTCACCACCGGATAATGACGATTTTTTTGATGTGATGATTGGTTCCTCGTTTTTTGAAATTTCCCATCTTGATTGCCAAAGATCGAGAAATTTCAATAGATAAATTTTACCATTGTAAATGATTTCAGCCTTTGATGTAAAACCATTAAAGTTTATTTTGGCGACAGGTTCAGTCTGACCAGCTTTGTAAACCTTCGAATTTTGGTTATACCAGTGTTCTGAGACAAACCTGTAGTCGTTTCCCATAAAATTAGCTTCAGAAGTGGAAGATAATAGGTTATTGCCTTTTAAGCGCCCTCGCTCTTCTGCATTTTCTGTGATCGTGTAGCTATTTGAAAAAAAATGTTTGTTCCAGGAAAATTTCTCCATAAATTAAGATTTTGAATTAATTACTTAAGTATGAATAAATATTTTACTTTAAATTCTAATGCAAATAATTATTATTTGTCAACTTAGGTCAGTTCGAGTGTTTTTGAATATGACGTCAGGAATATACAAAAATGTATCGAGAACTTTCATAACCTGGTCTCGATAGTTGTGCTGAACTCAACCAATCACGTTCGTAGTTTCCTTTCCATTAAAATAAAAATGCAGATCTGACAACATTTGAATAATTAACTATAAGATTTAAGATTATGTTCTTTAGACTACTTTTAGTTCTGATAAGCCTAAGGCAATTAATTTATTTAATAAATCATATCTTTAATGTCTTTGGCGTAACCACGACTGACTTTTACCTCGGAGCCATCGGTGAGCCTGGCCAAAAAACCTTTACCGAGTTTAGATAAACTTTCTAAAGCATTTTTTTGAATGATCGTAGACCGGTGAATGCGCATAAATTGTTCGGGATTGAGTTTTTCCTCAAGTGTGCTTAGTCCGTTTTTGCTCAGATAATATTTATCCTGGGTATAGATTTTGGAATAATCGCCATAAGCTTCAATTTTTGTGATATCTGAAGTTTTGATATTGAAAAACAGACTACTGCGTTCAACCAAAATTGATTTAGGATAAGTGGTTTGTTTTGAGATGCTTTCGTCAATAAACTGCATTTGCTTTTCAAAACGATTGGAATTATCCAGTTTTTCAATGGCTTTGGCAAAACGATTTTTGGTGTAAGGCTTTAATAAATAGTCTACCGCATGGACTTCAAAAGCTTTTATGGCATAATTGTCATAAGCGGTACTAAAAATGATATTAGGGTATTCGTCTAGATGCGGTAAGACTTCAAAACCGGTCATGACGGGCATCTGTATGTCCAGAAACACCACATCGGGTTTTTGACTATTGATTTTTTCTACGGCTATTTTACCGTTTTCAGCTTCATCTATGATTTTAAATCCGGGATAATCTTCAAGATACTCCCGTATGAGCTGTCTTGAGGATTTTTCATCGTCTACAATAATACAGGTTTTCATATTTTGTTTATTATTTGAGATAATATTTTGATGACAACTAAATGAATCCATTTAAAATTAGACCCTCTTTTCTTTTTTGCATCGCCCATTCCCGAAGCTTCGGGAGAAACAAAAAAGTCTAGGCTTACAAATCTTTATCTAAATTTATCATTCGATACCTAAATTTTATGAACTCGCTTTCACGTTTCTATTTTAAGGAAAACTCCGTTTAGCTCAAACAGCATAAAATTTTTAACGGCATCTTCATTTTAAATTTTACGATAAATTTTTGTAGGCCGATTTAATTCATAACTTTTATGAACATTTCCTACTTTATAAAATTACGAAGCTTTTCAACACTCGTAAGTTATCTACTAGTTTTGTTTTGAAATTTGACTATTATATTTATAACATTAATTATTTTCATATTTTAAATTTTACAATAACCCCTTCCGGCTGATTATTTTTGATGTCTAATTTAGAATTGTAGAATTTTTCAATTCTGATCTTGGTGTGCGACAAGCCAAAACCCTTGTTCAATGCCTTATCTAGGTCAGCTATGCCAACACCGGTATCCATAATGCTGACTTCCAGTTGGCCGTTTGGTTTTTTGATGATGAGGTCCACTTGGCCACCTTCTTCTTTAGGAGAAATACCGTGTTTTATCGAGTTTTCAATGATTGGCTGAATGAGCATTGGTGGTATATTTTGATGCAAACAGTCATCATCGATATCGTAATTAATACTCAACCTCTCTCCAAAACGCCTTTGCTCCAAACGCAAATAGGTTTTTACAGCCTCAACTTCGTCTCTTAAATTAACGGTATCTATTTCGCTGGCTTTGAGTTGATAGCGGAAGAGGTCAGACAGGTCGGCAATCATTTCTCTAGTGGTTTCATTTTCTTTGGGGACGCTAGCGTTAATGGTATTAAAAACATTGTAAAGAAAATGCGGATTGAGCTGAGCTTTTATGGCTTTGAGTTCGTACTTTAAACTATCGGTTTCAAATTTATTTTTCTCTTGAAGCCGAACTTTACTCATAAAATAATATTCAACCCCGTGTAAAAACGTAAAGACCACCAAATAAAAAAATGCCGGTATAAAAATGTCCCATATTTCACCACCACCTTCAAGATGCCCATAACCTAATTCTTCACTCAACCAGTAGAATCCCCGTTTTGAATAAATGACCACCAATGGCAGGGTTAAGAGATGTGTAGCCAGTCTTATTTTGATGTTTAAATCATTCATCACCACAAAAATCAAAATCCATGACAGAATGATAAAAAGGTACAAGACGATAAACTGTATGCCGGCGTTATCATAATACGCATCCAAGCTAAAGAACTCCTCTGTATCGACGGTGTTGGTTGTTATGCTGTATGATAAGGTTAAATGATAGAACAAAGAAAAAAGCAGGAGTATACCTGTGGCCACCAAAAGGGCTTTCATCTTGTAGTTCCATTGTATTTTTTTTCTCATGATCTTAAATATAAAAATAAATAGCGGATGTTATAAGGATTTGATCAAATCGAAACCTATTGATTTAAAGTCAATATTTTTAAAGTCTATAATCTAAAATGAATTATTACAAATAATCTGTTTTTCAAACCCATAGGTTTTGTAGGAGTTGACTATATCTTCTTTCAATTGTCCAGTTGATGTTTTTGATAAAATTTTAAACATATAATGGTCTACATTCTAATTTTTAGCTTTTCTTTTGAGATGAGCCCAAAAGGAGTAACCCAACTACAATGTTCAAGATGCCGATAATTAGCATATTATAATCAATTTTACCGTGTTCAAAAAATTCTGTGCTTTCCATGATCAGAATCGTTATGCCAACCATAATAATAATTATTCCTATGTATTTGCTTGTTTTTTTGTTCATAGAATTAAATCAATTCAGTAGTTAATTTGTCAATTTTTTTGACGATATAACAGGTAGTTCATTTGTATAGATATATTTTACATGAGCGTTTATTAATTAATCTCCACCCTTCTATTCCTAAAATCAAAAGCCAGAGTTCTGCCTAAAAAAGAACCGAAAAGGCCATCGATATTGAAAGTATCAGATACTTCAAATCCGCCATAATCGGCAGTGTCCAGCCAAATATGCTTTTGATTGAGTACCTTGTCGTATTTCACATAAAAAATATCATACTGAAAATCGCCGTAGTTACCTTTTTTCTTAAAGTAAGAATTGTCTTCGGTAATGAACTGATCCGGTAAAACATGGCGCGGAGACCCTGTATCCACAAATGCGGTTTGGGTTTTGCCACTCAATTTAAATTCAACAGCCGGCTTGGCATCAGCCATCATGAAATTTGGTATTATGCCCTCCAATTCAGGTAGATTTTTGATCAATCTTAATTTACCGTCCTCAAAATCGAATTCTACACCGTCTACTAGTTCTTCAAAAACATTGATGCCAATCAAAATGTCATGGTCTTCAATGCCTTTTTCTTTCAGGCTTTTTTCCTGTTCTTCAGACATCAGGCTATAGTAGGCGGGGAGGTTTTTAAATTCAAATTCGCCAATTTTTAAATTCGGCAGCAAAACCGAATGATTCTTAAAAGTCATTCCCATAGCAGGCATGGTAGAGTAGCCATAATAAGTGGTATCTGTTTTCCAGTTGTGTTTTTCTACTAAATCCTGACTGATTTTTATGCCGGGTGCACAAGTATCAAAAAACACCTTAAGGGTATCGTTCGCGTTCACGATAGCATCGAAGTAAAACTGGTCAAATTCAATTTCTGTAATGTTTGTCAGGGTTTCAACTTCAACCTCAGGATAATCAGCTTTCTTGGCAACGATATTGCTGTTCAAATTATAATTGATGAGATCAGAGCTTTTTTCAAATTCCTTTGCTTTTTGTCTTTGTCCCTGATCCAGATAGGCAAAGTAGAGAAAATTACCGATGGCTTTTTTTACATCAGTCTTAGTGGCGTTGTCAAAGCTTGTTTTAAGGTATTTGGCATAAGATTTTTTATCTCCTTTTATTCTGGATTGAAAGGCTTTGAAAAGGTCGTTATTGGCATAAGTTGAATTTTGCTCCGTAAAAAAGCCGATGTTGATACTTTGATAGCTTTCTAAGATGATTTCGTTGTCGGTTTTCTGAACATTAGCTGGCATTAATATTAAAAGTAAATACAATGTTATTATGGTAAATCGCATGGTATAATTTTTTGATGAATTGGCATCAATTTAATCAGACGATGATTTAAGCAGATTAGATTTTCTTTGAATGGACCAATAATTCGATGAGTGACATTTTTCACATGATTGAAGACCAGCATTTTTGTGTAAATAAAAAAACACCGGAACTTTCGTCCCGGTGTTTTGAATTGGCTAATTCAAAATTCTTAGAGATTTACTTCTTTGTCTTCCTCAAGTATTTTGAGAACTTCGTAATGATAGCTTTTGTCTTTTGGATTGTAATTGATACTCAAAAAACCTTGTGATGTTTCTACAACATTTCCGATCAATAGCAATTGAATTTCATCTTGTGTAATTTCGATTTTAGCATCAGTGTAGTTGAATACAATGTCCTCTTCAAAGATTATCTCTGCGTTATATTCACCATTTTTGTTTTTAGAGAAATTTTTATCAATGACCAATAAATGGTCTTCCGGTAGGGTTTTAATTTCTTCAGCTACAGGTTCTAATCCCTTTGTATTATTGATTAAGGACATGGTGCCTTGCTCTTTAACTTTAAAAATGTCCTCACCGTCTCCCCAATGGGTATAAACTTTTACGGTGTGGTCACCATTAAAGGTTTTGGAATTTTCGGCAATTATGTCGTTGGTATCATATACAATGTTATTATTTTGATCAAGGACTTTGGTCTCAAGGTAAAAAGGATAAATGATGGTTTGTTCTCCGGTCTCAATTTTTAAGCTTTTGGATTGTGAAAAAATAAAGCTCGTCATTAAAGTTGCTGTAATTAGTGCTAAAGTTCTTATGGTATTTGTTTTATGTGTTATTATTAATTTCATTTCAAACTAACCAAGAGAGTCCGCTTGTCACGAACTATAATCTATGAACGGTCGTATTAGGGTGATGAGTTGACCTTAGATTTAATTATGCTTGAAAAAATTTAAATTTCAATGACAAGTCAGCGCACAATCAAGATTAGGCTATCTTTAGATTTAAATTAATAGCAACAAAAAAGCTCTAAATACATCTAATGTAAATAGAGCTTTTCAGTCTTAATTTCAGGAATTGTTTACTGATGAACCACTTTTTCATAAGTGTCTGCAAATACATACCAGTATTCTTTACTTTCTGGATTGTAGCTCATTTTTAGATAGCCTTCAGAGGTTTTGGCAACATACTTTCCTAATAATTTCAGGGTTTTACCGTTTTGGGTGATTTTGGCTTTACCGTCTATATAATTGAAGACAATGTCATTTTCAAATGCTATGATGGCATCGTAGGTACTGTTGTTGTATTCAAAAGTTTTACTGACCACTTTTGGTTGATTTTCTCTCCAGGATTTATCATTGCCTACATGCTTATTAGCGTCAGTGTATTTTAGATTTACTTTTTGTCCTTGTTTTTCAAAAGCGATCAGCGCTTCATCTTTAACCTGGAAGCTGTCTTTGCCCTTTCCCCAGGGTGTAAAAACATTGATGGTATACTGACCTTCTAGAATAATGGGCTGATTAACTTCAAGGTCGTTTTGAGTTAAAACGGTTTTTCCTTCATCATTTATCACTTCAAACTCCAGATTTGAAGGATAGTAGTAAGAATCATCGTTTTGGATCTTCAGGCTCACATTCTGAGCGTTGGTCATGGTACAAATTAATGTGGCGATAAAAATTGCAATAAGTCTCATAGTGTTTGTGTTTTAAATTCAATTCAAATATATAGGGGTTGTTCAGTTTTGTAAGGGTTTTATCTGTAAGTGGAACTATTCATCGTTGAATGGGCTTTTTTAAAACTTCAACAATTCACCCTTCAAATATACTTGTTCAGGTTTCTCCCAGTTATTATTTTCAAATGGTTTTTTGTCAAAAATCAGGAAACTGGCTTCGTAGCCGTCTTTCAGTTTTCCTGTTTTCACCTCGGTTAGAATGGCTTCTGTGGCTTCTTCAGTAAAAATGGAGACAAGATCGTTTGGGGGCAAATCGATGTATTTAGCATAATAATCTAACATCGGCTTACTGGTTTGATTAAACCAATCTGCTCCGGGTACGATTGTACCGCTGAATGCTCTGTAGCGTTTTATCATATTAGTTTGTAATGCTGCTACTTTCTTGAGAAGTATGCTGTCATTACTATTCTTTGCATAGTTGATCAATGCTGTTGGGTTAAGGATGACCTCGCGCTTTGCCGCTTTTTTAAGCATTTTATCGGTAAGGTAATATTCAGAAAGATTCGTAGAATCACCTTTCCAGCTAAATCCGGGTGTGTGCGCAAAACCATCAACGCCGGCTTTAAGCATTTTTTCAAATTCCTGAACGTTACCACTATGGGCATGCACTTTTAAATCATAAGCGTGAGCACTATCTATAATAGCTTTGGCGACTTCATATTTTAAACCATGGGCTCCGGGATTTCTATCTTCGATGCCTTTTTCATTAAAGTAATAGATTTTAACAAAATCCGGATCAGTTTTTAAAAATTCGGGCCAAATCTTCTTCAGTTGAGGAATAGAGTCTACAAAGGCATAGGAGTTATATAAGTCATTTCTGCTGGATGTGATTTTATCGATGTTTTCCCGCATTTCTTCAATCGTATAAAACCCCAAAGTGTAGGGTTCATAAGCCGTAAAAGGATG
>Ga0207419_1000411_pt1 | contig 37137 bp, 28 predicted proteins | sample ElkSloMetagenome_4_FD_184723 | JGI IMG/M metagenome (GOLD analysis project Ga0207419, IMG submission 184723) | Hot spring microbial communities from Elkhorn Slough, Monterey Bay, USA - MD2A (version 2) | ecosystem: Environmental > Aquatic > Marine > Intertidal zone > Estuary: Microbial mat ...
CATATTGTCGATCCTGAACCCTGGGATATCGTTCATCATCAGTCCGCCTACTTCCAACACTTCAAAAGCCTTTTGAAAATGCTCGAAGCGATTGGTAAAGATGCCGGCTTGCAATCCGTATTTTGAATGATTGATAGCAGCCAAGCCATCCTCGAAACTATTTACACTTTCAAGTACCGCGATCGGCCCAAAGGCTTCCTCTGCACAAACTTTCATATCTGGTTTGGTAGATGTTAGAAGGGTGGGAGCATAAAGATGATGCTCCCTACTCACGATCTTGCCTCCTGCAAGGCACTCTGCGCCTTGATCCAAGGCCTCTTTAACCCAATCATCGATCCTATCTAAATGACCTTCATCAATTAGAGGGCCTACTTGATTATTGCTTTCATTTGGATCCCCTACAATTAAATTTTCAATAGCAGCGGATAATTTGGTTTTAAACGATTGAAATAACTTTTGATGTACAAAGATTCGTTGAGTAGAAATGCAGATCTGTCCGGCATATAAATAAGCACCGATGGCAATTCGATCAACCAGCTGGTCTATTTCGGCGTCTTCGTCTACCAAGACGGCAGCATTTCCACCCAATTCAAGCGTGACTTTCTTTTTTCCACAAATGCTCTTCAAGTACCATCCTACTTTATCGCTACCGGTAAAGGACAGTTTAGCTATTCGATCATCTTTCACCAGCTTTTCAGCCACAGGAATATCACAGCAAAGCACATTGATCACACCCTCTGGATAGCCCACCTCTTTCATTAATTCGGCCAAAAACAGACAACTCATAGGTGCCTGTGGAGCTGGCTTGATTACCGTGGTGCAACCCGTAGCCAAGACCGGCGCTAATTTGTGCATCACCAGATTCAGTGGGAAATTGAAAGGAGTGATGCTCGCAACTACTCCTATGGGGAATCTTTTGGTAAATGCCGTTTTTCCTTCTCCATTGTCAAAGTCGATAGGCACCACCTCCCCACCTATTCTCCTAGCTTCTTCCATACCATATTTGAGAGTTGTAATGGCTCGCTCAACTTCAGCACTTGCGTAGGAACGTGGCTTTCCACCTTCATTGATGATCAATTGTACGAACTGATCCCGATTCGCTTCAATTTTTACCAAAAGGTCTTGCATCATCGAAGAGCGCTTACCGGCAGTCCATTTTTTACACACTTCAAATGCCTTAACGGCGGCTTGAATAGCCTCTTCCATTTGCGCTTCTGTAGCCTGCGGAATCTTTCCGATCTGTTTTCCGTTGTATTTATGAAAAACTTCCAAAAACTCCCCTGAACCTTCTGTTCTCCACCTATTTGCTATAAAATTTGCGTTGGTATGCATTTTTATTTTTTTAATGACTTGTTTTAACGTACTAATTCCCCCGGCTTGGGTTTATTTACATTGACGATCTCTTTGCACTCTTTGAAGGCATTGAAACTCTGTTTAAGTTCTCTGTTTGGCCAAAAAACGGTTGCCGACAGCTCATTCAGATCATAGATCATACTGTATAAGGTAGCGAATGATTTTTGCGGCTCGTTGTTATATAATGGAGCCTGTAAAAACTTCTGCTTTATTTCTTCCCGATCAATCAGCGGATCTGCTACCAACTTGTCCAAAAATGCCTTCCTTTCCCGGGTGGCGGTGAGTTCTGCATATTCAAACCATTCAATATCCTGTTGGTGATTGGTAGCCACTTGTTGCGCATCTACATAGGGACCTTTGTCAGGCGTAAGATAAACGGTTTTGAATTTTCCGCTACGGTCTATTATAGACACATTGTAAGACATGTGGACCGGAAGACGAAGTAAGGTAGATACGGCTTGTGGGGTATCGCGACAAGTTTCCAGTACGTACCTCATGATCAACGGAATGCCAAAGCCCTCACCACAGATCTTTCGACCTCCGAAGGTGAGTGAGATCGCCAATCCATCTGCATTCATTCCGTCTAGGAGTCCCCAGTTGCAATCTGACATACCAATTACCGGCTTCAACCAGTTTGTCTTGAACAAACTACCTTCAAACCATTTTGGATTGTAGTCGTAATTTCGAATAAGGCTCATTGGCGACTTATTCCAGGCGATCTGAGAACAGCCGCTCATGAAAGGCGGCGGATTGTATAGACTCAAATAACGAGAGGCGAGATCGCCGCCACCGGCGAGTTCACACAGTCTCTCATAGGTTGGCAACAATTCCGGCATGTGCTCCTCCAACATCTCTCTGGACGTTAGGAAGCCTGTTCTTGCCGTATGCCCTTCAGATAAGAACCACTTTTTGTAATAAGGCCACGACTTTTGAAAACGCTTTTGCCACTTCTCCCCCGCCTGATCTTCTTCAATACACTTCAGTGCTACCAGCATTCTACATCATTTTAAAGCCGCCTACTTCTGCTTCTTTAAGCGCTAAATTCTCATTGGTAGGTTCTACGCTTTCGTATTCAGCCTTTAGGGCACTGATCCACTCTTTTGCACGGGACTTTAATTGAAAATCGTCGGTCATCAATCTTCCACGCATCACCAAAATTCCCATATCTGCCCCTTCATAGAGGTAGTCGTTCTCTCGACTTATTCTTAAAAAGAAGGCCTCATTATCATTCTCGATAGCTCTTCGGTGGGTATCCATCCGATCGTACTCGATCGAGCCGTTTTGATTCATTCGCCAAATCCCTGAATTGGGAGCCTTACTTACCTTTTTTATATCATCTTTAGTGTACTTGATTACCAACTGGCTCCAATCGTCGATATTGTCGGGGTTAGCCCACCTCCTATTGATTGAATTTACGCTTATCTCGTAGGGTTGATCCATCCATTCCAACAGATGGAAAAGGAATAAGGGTGCGTCTGCCAAGGCAAAGACCGCGTGGTTGGTGATCGAGCTTGCCCCCGTAATTCTGGGATTCAATTCACCCAAGTACACGTCATTGGTGCCTTTGTCGATGAGAAAATCCAACTCAAAATATCCTTTATATCCCTCTTTTCGAAGTTGATTACCAAATAGCTTGGTGTACCTCCTCGCTTTTTGCCTGATCCTTCTGCTGAAAACGTCAGCATAGATCTCGTTTCCGCACCATCCTCCTTTATAAGGGGTCAATTCCTTAAATCCGACCAACTCTGTCATTAAAGGAGCCACGATAGTACCATGACGCGTTACGCAGGCTTCTATAGCTGCCCCTCTACAATTGATTCGCTTCATGACCTTTACTTCTTTCTCGGCCGTGATCTCGTCGGCATATTTATTCCAATCTGTTTCATTTGAAATAAAGAAAGTAGTGTGTCCGGAATCTCCAAAGGGTAACTGTATCACCAGCTCTTTTCCAAGTTCCGAGGAGACCTCTTGGAGCTGAGCGTACGAATCAACTTTTGTAAGCACATAAGGAACACATGGCACTCCGGCCTTTTCCGCAATGCGATTGGTGTTGACCTTATTATCCATGAACTGCCTCATCTTAGCTGAGGGAAAGCACACATCCAAACCATTCTTTTTAGCAAGCTCTTCAGTTCTTTCGTCGAACATGAGAAACAGAGCCTTACCCTTTTTTCCCCGGTTTTTGATATAATCAACTACTTCTTTATGCTCAAGCAGATAATTATTGATATCCTCAATACTGCCAAATTCATCATGAGGCATTTCTTCCTGAGGCGAGAAGACGTTGGGGTGCAAGCCGTCGAAACATTCTATATAGCAAATAAATCGAAACTTTCTAACCCATTCATCCGCACCTAAAAGATTGAAGTTTGTAGCACTAATGAAATAAATTGGTGTCTCATTACGGTAGAAGAACCTTCTGACGTCAGGTAATCCTCTTAACACTTTCTTTTCGGTTGTTTTTTTGTTCGATTTTGCCTTTTTAGCTGTCATTTCTTCTTGCAGTTGTTTGATTAATTATTGGTGGATATTAATTTTTTCTTTTGGAACTCATCATGGCTGTGGCGGTCTTCTTTCTATCGAGTGCCGCATCAGTAAAGATTCGGATGCCAAGTTCTTCTTTGTAGCCGTGGATCTCTTTTACATCAAGCTTAATAAAGAATTCAAGGATCTCCTCGCTCAATACTTGTCCGGGCACTAAGATTGGAAACCCCGGTGGGTAAGGGATCACGAAGGAAGCGGATACGATCTCTCTACCCTGTTCCATGGATTCTTTGCATTCCGTCCTCCCCAGGTACTCGCAGTATTCTTCATTGTACGCCAAGAAGTAGGCTTCCCTAATATTACCGCCTGGCACTCCAGGAACGGCCTGGAATGAAGCATGAAAGTGGCTAAAATCAGGTAGCGGTGGTGGTTGTTTCGTGAGGGATTCGATATTCGATTGCAACCGTTCAAGTTGAGCACTACTCATGGCTAGCCGTTCTTCTTCAAGTTGATCGGTGATCTTCAGTAAAGCTGAGATCAAATAGGCCACGGAACTACGGGTAGTACCGATATTGGTCATGAAAAGCACGGTATTACGTGAAGTCTTATTGATCTGGATTCCAAACTTATCCATCAAGTAAGAATTCTTAAAGGTGTCCCCGTCCACTCCGGTTTTGCCGATGTACAAGTTGATCTTGGTTGGATCCAAAACGAACTCATCCTCACTCCAGGCCTTTTCCATGCGCACCCAACCAATTTCAGGATTGAAGTATTCATTAATCCCCGACTTGCGATAGATTTCCGGAATGTTATTTTTCACCGTCAAAATATCAAAATACTTTTTAAGCCTTGGATGGGTTCTGATCTTGGAGCGAAGGATCATCGCCATCTCAATGGATTTTTCTACCATCTCATAACCTTCAAATTGCACTTGTCTGCGTCCGGCATCCAAGGAGGCCAATATTTGATAGTTTGGCGAAGTAGAGGTATGCGTTTTGTAGGCCTCTAGAAATGATGCCTCTGACTTTCTTTTGAAGAGTTCATCGTAAATATGGATCATAGAGCCTTGCCGCAGAGAAGAGAGCGTTTTATGCGTGGATTGGGTGGCGTAGACCCTGATTTTCACCCTGTCGGGATCTACCATCGCAAGCGGATGATCTTCTTTGGCGTTTTCTCTAAACTTCTTTTTATAGCCTTCACTCTTGAACTTTTTATCAAGGTATTTTGCCGCATACATGGCGGTTCTCTGTTTGTAGATCGGTGTAAATCCCGCGAAAGCGAACCATGCCTCATCCCAGAGAAAGATCATATCGGGCTTAATGGCGAGCACTTCTTCCATCACCTTGGTCACATTGTACACAATCCCATCGAAGGTGCAATTGGTCAACAGAAGCATCTTGACCTTATCCAGCCTCCCCGCTGACTCCAAAGCCAGTAACTTTTCTTTGATTTCGCTAAGCGGAACCGCACCATACATGGAGTATTCAGGCACCGGATAGGAATCCAAGTAAACCGGTAAAGCCCCCGACAAGACCATCCCATAGTGGTGCGACTTGTGACAATCGCGGTCGATCAAGACGAGGTCTTCAGGTTCTACTAAGGCTTGAAGTACAATCTTGTTGGCCGTAGAGGTACCGTTGGTCACGAAAAAGGTCTGTTTGGAACCGTAGGCATCAGAAGCCTTTTCTTGGGCCTTTTTCAATGGGCCAACGGGTTGAAGTAGCGAATCTAACCCCCCGGTGGTAGCAGAAGTCTCCGCCAAGAAGATGTTTCTCCCGTAGAATTCGCCAAAATCTTTCAACCACTGAGATCTGAAAATGGAATTACCCCTGGAAATGGGCATGGCGTGAAAAACCCCGGTTGGCTTTTGAGAATAATCCATTAAGGCAGAGAAAAATGGCGTTTCATAGCGCTCTTTGATGAAGAACAGTATGCTTAGATGAATCTCCTGCAGGTCTTCAGTTCGGTAAAAAATGCGATTAAAGCACCCTAATGTGCGCTGATCCAGCTGCGAAACGGCCAAATCGGAAAGGTAAAAGAGATCGATCTCTGGTCGGAGTAGTTTGATCATCTCACCCAACGTATGACCAAGATCAACTTGAGCCCTTTCCCTGATTTCTAATCCTTTAAGTGCACTAATGAAACTGCTGATCTGACTGAGATCTTGGGTCGACTTAAGTTCAATTCCGGAACGGATCACAACCGTTTGGATATTGGGGTTAAAAAGTAAAGCAATCAACGCATCCTCTAAACTTTGAAGCAGAATTACCTCATAGGTAAATTCTTCGTTTTCTTGCCTGATCTTCTGAAACTTTTGAATCAACGCATCCTGATCTTCGTCGTCTAGGTCATCGATGAATGCAACCTCAAAGTAATTCTTATTCTTAGCCGTATAGTTTTGTTCGTGGTTTAGTCGATGCTTCTTATCATCATCTTCCACGGCGCTTCGATCTGAGCGATAGGATTCCCCGATCAATGCTCTGCTAATTTCATTGATCTTATGATTGAAGTGGGCATATTCCCCTTCCTCATAAATATCTCTAAGTTTCTCTATGTAATGTATGCCAGGATAAGCAAAATACCTTTCGATCAACTGCAGTGATTCGAGCGCCTCGTCTAGCTTTTCCTCGTATTTAGATGGCTTGCCGTTCGACTTGCTTTTTTTTCGTTCTTTGTCTAACTGAAGCGAGAGCTGTTTGATATTATTCCAACAGTCTGATCGGTATTGGGCAATATTGAAGTAATTTTTCGCTTTGAATTGTTTTTGAATTGTAGTCACAGTAGCTATGCTTATGCAGTTGAATGAAGGGCCATCTTATTCCCTTCTGAATCGATGAATAGAGCGAAAAAACCACCATCCTTGCTGATCTTTTGTTTTCCCAAGATCACCTTACCGCCTGCATCTTCTACCTTGGAGAGCACTTGATTGAGATCTTCTCCTGCGTTCAAATAGAGTAATGCTCCATTCTGGCTTGGATTCGCTCCTTCACCGCAAATAATGGCGCCTGATATGCCTTGATCAGCGGGGAAGAAAGCCATGGAATAACCATTCATCTTATCGGTTTCCATTTGAATTTGAAAAATCTGATCGTAAAAGGACACGGCCCGCTCAAAATTGGCCGCAGGAATTTCAAACCAATTGATCATATTTTTTGGCTTCGGAGTCTTCTTTTTCTTGGGAATATTTTTCATCGTTAATTAAGCTTCTTAATATACGTTTTATTTTTATACTTCTTCCTTCCCGCCGGCAGCCGGATCCTCTATTCCACTTTCCATCACATTTCCAATCTGATTGAAGCGTTTTGGTTTGCTGAGCTCTCCCAGTTTATCCAAGGGTGCATGGCGTTTTCCTTTTTCATAGATATCGAAATGAACGTTTCGATCCCTGAAGCTTTTAAGCGGCTGACCCAAGCGCAACAGACCCTCCTCCCTGCTTCGCTTCACACGATCGATATCCAATTCCATGGGAATCAATTCAGGACCGGTACTCGCTTGATACAAAACCCTTCCGTCGGGTCCACACACGATTGATCGCCCGGTACCCCCATCTCCCAATCCATTGATATCGAACACGTAACATTGATTCGAGGCAGCTGTAGCTTGCGCCATAGCTAGCTCAATATCCCGATCGATAGTGCCGGTAAGCGTTGGATGAATTATTACATCCACCCCATTTACAGCTAAGGTTCTTGATGTTTCCGGAAACCACATATCGTAGCAGATGCTTAGTCCAAAGCGCCCCACTTCAGGCACATCGAAGAAGAGAAATTCATCTCCTCCCGTTACGCCCACTTCGTAAGGATAAAACGGAAACATCTTATCGTAGCGACCAACTATCTCACCTTTGGGGTTGATCACCGTTGCCGTATTGAAGATCTTACCTTCTTTTTTCTGGAACATCGAACCGGGGATCAACCAAATCTTATACTTTTTGGCCAACTCCTGAAATGTCTTTTCAGATTCGTTGGGGAACTTCTGAGCATGGTGAATCAATGGACCAAAGGCAGAAAGTTCACTGCACACGATCATTTGCACCCAGGGGTAAACCGAGGCCATCACCTCGATCTTGTGCTTCATCAATGGGATGTTATTGTGGGCGGCAGATACGTGCATTTGGATGCCTCCAATAGAAAATGGTCTCATACTTGACAATTTATTTTAATGAAGGATACCTTCAAGTTCTGACTCGATGATATCGAGCCCTTTATTTAATAATTCTTCACTGATCACTAATGGCGCTAAAATTCGAAGTACGTTTTTGTGCACTCCGGCAGAAATCACGATCAGGTTCTTTTTCGCACAGGCTTTGATCAATCTGTCGCACAAGTCGTGGTCGGCTTGGTGAGGGTCATTGTTCTTGACAAACTCCATGGCGCACATGGCTCCCAATCCCCTTACATCACCAATTGCATCAAATTTCTGTTTCATGGCTTGAAAACGAGACATGATCAGCCCGCCAATTCGTTTCGCTTTCTCGTTGATCTGGATTTCTTCCATATATTGGATGGTGGCCAGGGAAGCCGCGCAGGCTATTGGATTTCCAATGTAAGTACCTCCGATCGTGCCTTTTGCTGCTTTATCCATGATCTCCGCTTTCCCAATTACTGAAGCGATCGGCATTCCGGATCCCATTGCCTTGGCCCAAGTGGAAAGGTCAGGCAGTACCTCATGATGATTCATTGCCCCCCATGCCGCCGTGCGTCCAAAGCCGGTTTGAACCTCGTCAAAGATCAATAGGATCCCGTATTCATCACAAATCTCTCGCAACCCCTTGACGTATGCTTTCGGGGCAATATGAAAACCTCCCTCCCCTTGCACAAGCTCAATAATAATTGCCGCAAGGTCTTCAGCTCGCACATGGGTTTTAAAGAATTTTCTCAGTCTTCTCAACTCTTGTTCAACGAACGCTTCTTCTGTAAGGCCTTGACCTTTCTTGTAGCGATTAGGATAGTCAATCCGGTATACTTCCGGCGCAAAAGGCCCGCAACCGGCACTGTATGAAGTGCGCGAGGTCAGGGTCATCGCCATCATGGTTCTACCGTGAAATGCTCCTGAATAGCAAAGCACAGCAGACCTGCCTGTGGCCTGTTTGGCAATCTTTATTGCATTTTCAACGGCTTCGGCACCGGTATTGACCAAAATACTCTTGGTCTCCTTGCCGTGTGGGAAAAGCTGATTCAGTTTCTCGCACAACGCTACATAAGGCTCGTAGGTCACTACGTTAAAGCTGGTATGAATGAATTTCTCTGCTTGAGATTTAATGGCCTCCACTACGGGCGGAGGACAATGTCCGGCATTCACCACGCCGATGCCAGCCACGAAGTCAATTAGTTCGTTCCCATCTACATCTTTGATGGATGCTCCTTCAGCGTAACTTACCGTGGCGGTATTAAACACTCCAACACCGTTTGCCACCGCTTGTTTTCTTCTTTCTAATAATTCTGTACTGTTCATTTTTCCATTTGAAAAAAAGGCAATTCAACTGCTTGATAATAATGCGTAAAAGTAACCTAAAGAAGCACGCTTAGAGATCATTTTCAACAAAATCTCATACCGGACAAAATCTCTATTTCAAGAGTTATTTATTTCGTCTATGCCCCCTATTTTACTATCTTCGCAGGCGAATTAGCAATGAAGAATTTTATCCTTAAATCATAAGAAATGGATTTTGACGTAATCGTATTAGGGAGTGGGCCTGGAGGCTACGTAGCCGCAATCAGAGCTTCGCAATTGGGACTAAAAACTGCCGTCGTGGAAAGGGAATCCCTCGGTGGGGTTTGCCTAAACTGGGGATGTATACCGACCAAAGCGCTAATAAAGAGCGCCAACGTATTTGAATACATTCAGCATGCAGCAGATTATGGCATCGAAGTAGGCAGTAGTAAAGTGGATTTCAATTCTGTGATTAAACGAAGTAGAGACGTCGCTGATGGCATGAGCAAAGGCGTTCAGTTCTTAATGAAAAAGAACAAGATCGAAGTGATCATGGGAACCGGCAAATTGAAGTCGGGCAAAAAGTTGGAAGTGAAGACTGAAGACGGCAAGACCAAGGAAGTCTCTGCCAAACACATCATCATCGCCACCGGCGCAAGATCTAGAGAGCTGCCTAATCTTCCACAAGATGGAGAAAAGATCATCGGTTATCGCAAAGCCATGACCCTGGAAAAAATGCCGAAAAAAATGGTGGTCGTAGGATCCGGTGCGATCGGAGTTGAATTTGCCTATGTCTATCAATCCATGGGAGTGGACGTGACCATCGTAGAATACATGCCCCACATCGTTCCTGTAGAAGACGAAGAAGTGTCTGCTCAATTGGGAAGAACCTTCAAGAAGAAAGGCATGAATATCATGACCAATGCAGAAGTCACTTCAGTAGACACCAAAGGTAAAGGCTGTAAAGTGAAGGTAAAAACCAAAAAAGGTGAAGAAACCATCGACTGCGACATTGTCCTTTCTGCAGTGGGTGTGACTCCAAATATCGAACACATCGGACTGGAACAAGTGGGAATTAAAACCGAAAAAGGAAAGATCGTAGTGGACGACTTTTACAAGACCAATGTCGACGGTTATTATGCCATTGGCGATTGCGTGCCCGGACAAGCTTTGGCTCACGTGGCTTCAGCTGAAGGGATTATTTGCGTCGAAAAAATTGCCGGCGAAAGTGTTGAACCTTTGGATTACAATAACATCCCGGGATGCACTTACTGCGCCCCTGAGATCGCATCTGTAGGATATACTGAAAAAGCAGCGAAAGAAGCAGGCTACGAATTGAAAGTCGGGAAATTCCCATTTTCCGCCTCCGGTAAAGCTTCAGCGGCCGGACATAAAGATGGTTTTGTAAAAGTGATCTACGATGCAAAATACGGAGAGCTGCTCGGTGCACATATGATCGGAGCCAACGTCACTGAAATGATCGCTGAGATCGTAGCCGCTCGTAAACTGGAAACCACCGGTCATGAAGTGTTGAAAGCCGTGCATCCACACCCCACCATGAGTGAGGCGGTGATGGAAGCTACAGCAGCTGCATACGGCGAAGTCATTCACCTTTAATCGCTAAAAAATAGTTCCGCATGCAAAGGGTTTTGTCCTCTAGCATGCGGTTTTTTTTATGATGTCGCAGCCCGCATTCACACGTTTTTTTTCTTTGGTGAAATTTAGCCATACCCTCTTTGCCTTGCCTTTTGCTTTATTGGGTTATTTCCTGGCCATCGAGTACTCTATCCATACCTTCGACTACTGGCTTTTGGCTAAGGTGATCTTATGCATGGTCTTCGCTAGAAGTGCAGCCATGGCCTTCAACCGATATATCGATAGAGATATTGATGCCGAGAACAAAAGAACTTCTGAAGTGAGGGAGATCCCATTGGGAGTGGTGAGTCCAAGAGCGGCTCTGATTTTTGTGATCGTCAATGCCATACTCTTCATTGGCGTCACCTATTTGATCAATCCTATTTGTTTCTATCTCTCTCCCGTGGCCCTGGCCATCGTGCTTGGTTACAGCTATACCAAACGGTTTACTGCCCTGTGTCATCTAATTTTAGGTCTTGGTCTATCCCTGGCACCAATAGGCGCCTATCTTGCAGTGACGGCCGAGTTTGCCTGGTTGCCAATATATTATTCTTTAGCAGTGTTATGTTGGGTCTCTGGCTTCGACATGATTTACGCACTTCAGGATCGAGAATTTGACCAGTCGATGGGTCTACACTCCATTCCCGCAGCCATCGGACCCAAGAATAGCCTTCGGTTGTCTTTACTTTTGCATTTCTTTTGTGCCACTTTCATGGTGCTTGCGGTTATGCATGCCAATGGAAATTGGCTCTACTGGACCGGCACCGGGCTTTTCATCTTCTTGCTTGCTTATCAACATAGCCTGGTAAAAGCGGATGACCTATCCAAAGTAAACCTCGCCTTCTTTACCACCAATGGAATCGCTAGTGTGATCTTTGCTATTTTTGTAATAGCCGGGTTTTATTTGGTTTAATCGATGTTCAATACCGACCTTATTCTTCATTTGCAAGCATGGGATCATCCGATCATATACGGACTGATGTGGTTCATTTCGTTTTTAAGTACCACCCCCATGATCATTGCGCTTTGCTTGACCATCGCCTTTGGTCTAGACCTTAAGAGAGGCTTAGTATTGATCAATATCGTGGCCTGGGCCGCCTTCTTCGTAAGTTTAACTAAGATTGGGGTAGATTACCCAAGACCGATCGACCTCGATCCTAATATTCAGCAAGGGACTGAAGGGCAGGCTAATCCCAATCTTGAGTCGATCATGCCTGATGGTTTTTTTGAACTTTTCTCTGCTGATCTATTGGAAGCAAGTAGAAGTGACACTATTGAACAGTATGGATTTCCCTCCGGACAGGTAGCCATACAAACCAGCCTTTGGCTGAGTTTTCTCTTCTTATTTAGAAAACGATGGATATTGAGGTTGGGCGTGACAGTCATTTTACTGACCTCGCTTGCAAGGATCTATTTAGGCTATCACTTTCTAGGCGACGTGATCGGAGGGATGGTGCTTGGATTGTTGCTGACCCTGATCATTTTACTGATCATTCGGAAAAGTAGGTACCTGAATCTTTCTACCCATGACAATTTCTCGCTGCTGTTCTTTTGGACGCCCTGGCTAGTTTTGCCATTTGCCGGCCTTACGCCCTATTGGCAAATGGCTAGTGTGTTGGGTTTGAACATGGCTGTGATCTTCATAGTGCAAAGACGGAATTTTCCCGTATTTCATAAGATCATCTGGAAGAGGGTTCTGGCAGCTGTTGTGGTAATCGCCTTTTTCCTTGGCGCTCATTATCTGAACAAGTTCACTCATTTCACCAATTCAGCCGTAGTGGATTTCTTGATCATTACCGTGCTTAATTTCGCTGTCGTGTTGGGTGGATTGTCGCTAAACAGAAGACTCTTCCTCATTAAGTACCGTCTCGTTTTTTAGTGGATAGAAAGGCTTGATATCGTTGGTGCAATTGGTTGGCATCTTTACCAATTTGGTAATTCAACCACAAGACATAGAATAGAAGTTGTAACCTAAAGATACCGTATTGAAGGTACTTTCTAGAGGAAACTGCAACTTCTGCTTCCATTTTGTAGGCTTTGGTGAACTTGGCAGCTCTCCGATAGAGGTCTTGATCTTCCATGATCGGCAATCGAGTATCAAATCCCCCAACTCTGCGGTAAAGGCTTTTGCTGATCAACAAACCCTGGTCTCCAAAATGAAAAAAGGGATGGGTGAACCTGCTAAACCAGGCGTTGAGTTTCAAAAACCAATGCGAATGATCAAAACTCATTTTAAAAGCCCCCAGCTCGTGGCCCCTGCACATTGCCATTTCTAAGGCGTGCTCAACCTGATCGTCTAGCTTTACATCAGCGTGCAAAAACAATAGATAGTCTCCTTTGCTTAATTCAGCCCCTCTGGCTAGCTGAGCAGATCTACCACGATCTGCCGTTGCCATTTTCACTGACTGACCTTTTATAAGTTCTAAAGTGCCATCGGTAGAACCTCCATCAATCACAATGACCTCATGCTGAATTTTAAACTCCCCCAGCTGATTTAGCAACTTTCCCAGGTAGTCGTGTTCATTCAAAGTAGGGATGATAATGGAGAGCACCACCGCTTTACTGATCTTCTTTGACAAGATGATCCTCTGCTTGTTCTTTGCGGATCGCATTGCGATCTGACCGATCGGAAGTTGCGTCGGGGTCTTTATTATCCCTTTTATCTTTTCCAAAATACTTTCTCCATATCTCTGAGAAATTATTGAATTCTTCTCTGTAGAAAAGCCCTACTCCCTGGGTATACGGACTATTTAACTGGATCAAATCGTTGGTATTCGATCGATTAAACCCTCTAAGTCGCAACCTCCCATCTCTTTTCAGCTTGTATTCCACCATAAATTCTCCAATAAAATTAGAGGCCCGTTCAGTGGAAAGGTTTTGATTGTCTGCGATATAGCCGAAATTCCCATCCAGGACCAGGCGATCGTTCAGGATCTCCGTACTTAGAGACACATCCAGCTCCTCTTGTGAAACATCATCGGCGGGACGATAAGAAACCCCTACGTCAAAATCATTACTCACTGAAGAAAGCCAACTGCTTAATTGATTTGAAAGTAGCTCATAGGCGTTATTCATACCCGGGGCACCCCTGCTCGCGGTAGACTGATTTGAACCGGAAGATGGAGGCATAAAGCGGTTTAGCACCAGCAGTCCAAATACTTGCTGATTCAACTCCTGTTCATTTACATTGCTCTCGTTGACATACAAAATTGATTGCAGGCGATTTTGTATGATCTCATCAGAGTCGGGTATTCGGATATCAAAATTGATCTCTGGATTAAGCAGGAAGCCCCCAAGATCGAGAATCAATTCAACGGGCACCCTTCTGCGATAGCGGCCGGTTGAGTCTTCCGGCATCAGGTCGTAAAGCGATGCTCTTAAGTTGTAGATCGCTTCAATATCGAGTCTTGCCTGATAAGGATCCCCATCCCACATCATCCTTGAGCCTGGGCTCAATTGAAAGCGTTTGTTCACTACATTTCGGAGCGTGAATAAATAATTCCCCTTTTCCAATTCATACTGACCGAACATATTGAAATTGCCCAGGGTGTTGATCTCAAGCTTCAAGTTTCCGGTTCCCTTAGCCGTGATCACATCCCCTATTGAGGGGTCAAAAATGATGGTGGTCTTCGCCTCAGGCTCGATCCTGAGATCAAAATTCAGCTGAATACCGCTAAGATCGATCTCGTAGGTACTATCTTCTTCGTATTGCGGACTGTTGGTAAATACCAAAAAATCGTTTTCAGACAGGCTTACATCATCTTTCAAAGGTATTTTAAAATCGGTCCCTTCCTTGGCGGTTAAATTCATTTCAAAGATCAGTTGATCAGCGTAGCCACTGATATTGGTTCTCCCGCTGGCTATACCTTTCCCATAGAATAATTCATTGTCTTTGGCACTGGTATTTAAGGCGAGGAAGTCGTTCATCTCAATTCCTATGTCCAAATTAAAATTGCGGTAGTTCTGATGGAAGATGGTTCCGGTTGCTGTAGCGATCTTGCCATTCTCGTCCACTATATCCATCAAGTTAAAGCCGATAAAGTCGGGTCTGATGAGGATCTTATGATCAAGACGGTACAACGTATTCAAATAATTGACCCGCATTTGAGCTTCAGATAGCTTCACATCCCCATTCAACAGCGGTTCATTTAGCTTACCCTTAATGACAACCCTCCCATTCAACTCTCCTTTTATGTCGCTGATGATATGATCGATAAAGGGCTCAGTGATCGACACTGGAAAAGCGCTGAAGTCTAAATTCAGGTCTAAGTTATCTCTAAGTGACCTAGGGTCTAATCTTCCGTTCAGCGACAACAGCGGATCTTTACGCATTCCCAAATAAGCGTTTACGGCTATTCCGGTGGAATCTTTCAGCCAAAAACTTTCTAGAGCAGCCTCATTAATTTTCACTTGGTTGATCACCAGCTTATTGATCTTCAGGTCGGAGGTGATTGCACGCTGCCGGTAAGTATCTTTCAAAACCGCTTTGCCGTTGATCCGTCCTTTCATTTCCAGTTCTTCTGAATCAATAAAGGTGGATAGGTAACTCAGGTCAAAGTCGGTTAGGTTTAAGCGCAAGGAATCTTGTGGATCTTCACTGATCTGGCCGTTTAAAAGTACAGCCTGGCTGGCATTTCCGAGTCTAAGGCTGTCCACTAAAAACGATTTACCTCGCCAGGCAAAACGATTCGCCGCATTAAATTGCCAGAGGGAATCATTTAAAAGGAAATACGAATCACTTAAACGACCCGAAAGACCATTGATCGAGTCCACCTTGGCCTGCATCTTTAACTGACCGTTCTCGCTTCGATCATTTACTGCTTCCCAAGTCGTTATGGCATCCATTATTCCTGAATCAAGTTGAGTAATGAATGCAAACTCCTTTAATTTTAGCGTACTTGCCAAATTGAACTCTTCTGCGCCGACGTCCACTTTTATGCCCTTTTGATCGCTGTTTGCATTGAGCTTTAATCCCCTGAACTGAAAACGCTGAAAACCGATATAATCACTATTCAGCTTAAGGCTATTCTGTCGATTTTCGTCGTCAAAGAAACCATTGATCGAGGTTGATGAATCCAGGCTTAAGCCGGGCACGAATATCTGGCTTAAAGGGTCAAAATTTCGAACGTTCAGGCGGTACGTAAAACGTTGGTTAGCCAAACCTTTAGAATCATAAGTGCGGTTGGGAACTTGACGATAAAGTTCGGATTCAAGATATTTAAGAAGTTCGTTAAGTTTGTATTCGCCCTTTATTTCTGCATCCAAAAAAGACGAGCTTAGATTCAATCTCCTTTGATTACCTGACCGACTGGCCGCAAGCAGCATGTTGTCTCCCTGGTAACTGTAATTTTTGTCCGCATAGTTGATGCTATCGACCTTAATGGATCCATTAAAATCGTCAAGTTGACTTCCACTAGCATCAAAGGAGGCCTTAAAGCTCAGCGTGGTTAGACTGTCTTCTTTATTGAACAAATTAAGATTAGCAAGTTGCGCTTCGATCAAGTTTAGGTCGAAATTGGTGATTAACTTACTGGTATCGGCATTTACGGAGCCATTGAAGTCCAATGCCAAGTGTTCGTCGCGAATTGAAAGTTCACCATTGAACTTTTTGGCAGAAAATGTGCCATTCAGTGAGATCCCGTTGTATTCGTAGTCTTTATAAACCAAACTATTGATCTGGCCAACCGCCTTCGCCTCAAGTTTTTCGGGATCGATCCCTTTCCCATCAAGTTCAAGCTTAAAACCGATCCCACCAAAATCTTCGGTATTCAAGATTCCTCCAAGATCAAATTGTTTTGAAGCCACTGAACCCTCATAAAAGAATTTTCTTTTCTCCTCTCTGAAGGAAAGATCGGTTTTAAAATTACCCAATGGAGTAATGAAACGACCATAGGCTACAAAATCATTAAGGTAGCCGGTAAAGTTGCCCTCAAAATCCACATCACCCAATCGCTTTAACAGGGTTGGAGGCTGAAATCGAAAGTTGGGCTTAAAAGACCGAATGGGTAGATCGTTTATTCGTTGGGCGTTGAACCTGAGTTTTGAGGCATTAAAGAAAATAAAGGTCTCTTCAAGATCAGGTAGACCTCTAATATCGAATTCTCCAATTAAATAGGACTCTCGATTTAAGGTAAGCGCGAATTTATCTGAACTTAAATTATCAACCGTTCCACTAACCTTTCCGTCTAAGCTGACCTGATGGTGAGCATCCGACATGGATGGCACGAAATAGGCCAAATCCGAGAGATCTAGAATAGTTTCCTGAAAATCGAAAGAGATGAACACTTCTTGATTGAAACGTTGGTAACTCTGATAATCGTTAGCCGTGAACGTCAGGTCGGCTTTGAGGTCGGTGGCCATAGTGCGAATGGCCAGATCATTGAAAATCATTTGCTCTGAAGAGATCTCGATCCTACTTTTTAAGTTGAAGAGGTCAAATCCATTTCTACTGTTTAGGCTGAGACTTTGAATATCTGCTTTGGTAGTGCCATTCTTGAAGGAAAGATCACATGCAGTCAAGCCGATATTCTCAACCTCCACATGCGAATAGTTCATACGAGGTATGGTGTCTGGAATATTGTAATCGTGATAAGAGAAAGCACCGTCAAGGATCATCATTTCTTTGGATTCAAAAGAAAAGGAAGTGGAAGATGATTTTCGATCCTGGTTGAAATAATTCAACAAAAACTGATAATTGAACACGCTATCGCCTTGATGTCGATGGATATTCAAAATTGGTTGTTCAACCTTTGCGGCAATGGCCAAATTCGATCCTTTCAGAGAAAGGTTCAATAAATCGACTTCAAGTGAACGTACGGCGAGAAGGGTATCAGCATGTAGATCTTCCACATAAATTTCTTCGAACTTCAAGTACTTGAGTAAACGAAATTTCACCTTGGATACTTCTACTTTGGTTTTCAGCTCTTCACTCAAATAGGCCGTCACTTTCGTAGCCGCATAGTTTTGCACCACTCCGATCTGAAAAATGGTCCACAGCAAAATCAGCAATAAGATTGCTGAAAGAAGTGTCTTTAATAATATGCTGCCTGCTTTTTTAATCGGTGTATTTTTGTTTCTCAAAATTCTGCAAATTCTAACAGAATGAATAAAAAGCCTATAATTCTGGGAATTGAGTCCTCATGCGACGATACTTCACTTGCTATTATTCGAGGACACACCATCCTTTCGAACGTAGTTTCAGGCCAAGCTGTGCATGCGGAATACGGAGGTGTGGTTCCCGAACTTGCGTCCAGAGCTCATCAGCAAAATATCGTGCCCACTTTTGAAGTTGCTTTGGCACGAAGTGGTCTTAAAAAAGAAGATCTTCAAGGTATAGCTTACACCAGAGGCCCGGGATTAATGGGTTCTTTGTTGGTTGGAAGTTCCTTTGCTAAGGGTCTGAGCTTGGCGCTAGGTATACCCTTGTTGGAAGTCCACCACATGCGGGCACATATTCTCGCGCATCTGATCAGCGACAATGCCTCTACGCCTCAATTTCCCTTTATTTGCCTCACCGTAAGTGGTGGTCATACCCAGCTGGTCAAGGTAAGTAGCCCGGAAGAAATGAAAGTAATGGGAGAAACCATAGACGACGCTGCCGGAGAAGCCTTTGACAAAACCGCAAAAATGTTGGGTTTACCCTATCCAGGCGGCCCACTGATCAACAAACTCGCTCAATCAGGGACTGCAGGCACCCATCCATTTAAGGTGGCAGACCTCAAGGATTATCAATTTAGTTTTAGCGGCTTTAAAACTTCAGTGCTATACTATCTTCGAAAACAAATGGAAAAGGACCAAGCATTCATCCAAAAGAACCTCCCCGACCTTTGTGCATCAATCCAAAGCTGTATTTTAGACTCCCTATTTAACAAATTGGATAAATTGGTGAAGGATAGCGGCATTAAGGAAGTGGCTATTGCTGGCGGAGTATCTGCCAATAGCGAACTCAGAAGCCGCATGAAGGCCAAAGAGAAGGATGGCTGGACGATTCACCTTCCTAAATTCGAATATTGCACCGATAATGCGGCCATGATCGCCATGGCAGGCTATTATCAATATCAATCGGCTTCTTTTGGGAAGTTGGATGCCGTGCCATTAGCCAGCATGCCTTTCTAAAAAATCAATGATCGCCTTGAGCGCTTTCTCACTGGTTTCAGGGAGTTGCTCTTTTGGGTACGGATGAGTCCCACCGAAAGTGTGATTGGCGCCGGCAATCTCCTGGTGTTCTCCATTCACACACCACTCCTTCAATTCATGAGACTGAGATACATCTACAGTTTGATCTTGTTCGCCATGCAAGATCAATATGGGCTTTGAAGAATTAATAAGCTTGGTTCGTAAGTTTAGTGAGTCTTTGTGGTTTCTTAGGGAGCGCACAAACTGAAAATTCATTGGCATTTGTTGTTTGGTTCGTCCATTCAGGATATAACGAACTCCTTTTTCTTCCCAATCTATCAATTGTTCGTCTTCGGCTAATCGAGAAAAGAGATCAGAAACGGCCGCGAGGGTGATCATTCTTTTGATCCTTGGGTCATTGGTTCCTGCTAAAAGAGCCATGCTTCCCCCTCGGCTATGTCCGATAATGCTAATGTCATTAAAATCTATACGAGCCGCCAGATCTTCTTCTACCTCAAGATGATCCAAAAGCCTGGAAATATCTTCCAATTCCCGCAAATAATTGTTCTTTGCAAAGGCCTCTAGATCGGTGAAATCGAACTTGTTTTGCAACCCAACGCCATTGTGTGAAAAGTTAAAGGGCACCACCACCCTACCGGAATTAGCCAAGGTGCGGCAGAGGATCGGAAAATGCCCCCAGTCTTTAAACCCCTTAAAACCGTGGCAAAAAATTAACAGAGGTAATTTTGCGCCATTTTTAGGATAGATCACGTCATACAGTGAAGGACGCTTATCCGCTCCATGAAATACAAGGTCAAGCTTTTCGTTTGTCATAAGGATTGATCAATATCTCTAAATTAGCGTTTCATAATCATGATGAAAAGAGTTTTTAGTTTTTCTGTGCTGTTGCTTCAGACCTTGGGTCTGCTAGCCCAAATAACTACCGACATTCGGAAGCCAAGCTGGAATGCAGAAAACCTCAGCTTAAATGGTCCCCAAACCATCCATATTACCCCGCCTGATCTTGCTATTCTTTTAAGTGAGGATTCTTTAAACGCCAGCAAAAAAGACATTCCTTGGAGATTTGGTTATGCCATCGAACGATCTATCGATTTCATGCAAGCAGCAGATCGCGAAACCCATGAGGGTATGGTACGATTGCGTTTAGTAATAGAGGCTAATGCTGCGAAAAGCCTGAACTTTAATTTCAGCCATTTTCAGTTGAGTAATGATGCACTCTTTTACATCAGCAGCCTGGACGCAAAAGATGCCCTTGGGGCCATCACCGCTAAAAACAATAAAATTGGCCAGCAATTCTCAAGTCGACCAATCAAGGGGTCCACTATGGAATTGACCCTTTTCGTGCCGGCAGATCAGGTCGCAGGAAATAGTATAATGATTAAACAGATCGTTTACGGCTACAAGGATGTATTCGCAAAAAGTGCCAAAAACTTCAACAGTTCGGGCGGCTGTAATCGAAATACGAACTGTCCGGAAGCACTCCTTTGGCAAGATCTAGTTCGATCGGTGGTATTGATAACGGCCTCGAACAACACCCGACTATGCACAGGCACCCTGATCAATAATGTTCGCGAAGATTCCACACCCTACATTTTAACTGCTTCACATTGCAATTTGGCTACCAACAGCATTTTTGTCTTCAATTATGAAAATTCATCCAATAATTGCACGAGCAATGCGAATGGTAGTTTAGCCAACAGCATCAGTGTGGCCACGGATCGAGCTGAAAGTAGCGTATCCTTCTCTGATTTCAAGCTCTTCGAACTTTCCCAGAAGCCACCAGCTTCATATAACGCCTACTATGCAGGCTGGAATGCCAATCCTGAGGCTGCTTTTGAATCCACTACCATCCACCATCCAAGCGGCGACATCAAGAAAATCTCTCAGGATTTTGATACGGTGAGAAGCACTTTCTTTCTGCCGCCTAATCAGGATACTCATTGGCAGGTGGGAAATTGGGAAAGCGGCACCACAGAACCGGGATCTTCCGGGGCTGCTCTTTTTGATCAAAACAAACGGATTGTTGGTCAGCTCGAGGGTGGAACTGCCAGTTGTAATAACATTTCCAACGATTATTACGGTAAGTTTTCGCTCTCTTGGGATGCCAATGCCGCAAGCAATCGGCAATTAAAAGTTTGGCTAGATCCCGACAGTACTAATGTGCTCACATTAGACGGTATGGATCCCATCGCCAAGTTAAATAATCAGGATGTAGAGTTAACCTACGTGAGCAATGTGCCCGCCTTTAGTTGCGACAGCACGATCAAGCCGAAAGTTCACTTTCTCAACCGGGGAAATACTATCTTGAATAGTATATTGATCGAATATGGGGTTAATCAACAATTCAATGCCTCAGTCAATTGGACCGGCAGCATTGAAACCGATGAGCTGATAGAATTTCAGCTGCCCCCGGTAAATCTGACGCTAGGCGACAGCTCGTTCAATGTGCGACTGGCTATTAGTCCGCAAGACCAAGATACCACAAACAACCATTGGTCTAAGTCCATTCGACTCAACCCTGGTCCGATCACCATTCCCTTAACTTTTAAGTCTGATCAGTATGGGTATGAAAGCAGTTGGGAAATTATTGATCTAACTAGTCAGCGCATTGTGGCTAAGGGTGGACCCTATGTGGAAACCACAACCACCTCCGGTGCAATTTATCAGGATAGCCTGTGCCTTTACGATAGCTGCTTTCAATTGAAAATATTCGATTCCTTTGGGGACGGATTCAATGGAAGTTTTGGACAAGGCTATCTTTTGATCCAAGACCAGAAGGGAGATACCTTGGCATTGGAAAATAATTTTACCGGATCCCAACGTACCATCAATTTCTGCGTCAGCGGCAGCGTTGGATTAGATCTTCCCAAGCGAGCGGATTTAGAATTCAGCCTCTACCCCAACCCGGTAGAAAGAGCCCAGTTCGTAAGGCTTTCATTGAACCGAGAAGTTCAAGATCTGCGCGTGGAGATCTATGACCTTCAGGGAAAGTTAATTCAATCCTCAAGGAAAACTGAGTTCCGTTTGAACCTTCACATGAGAAACGGACTTTACATTGTACGCTTGATGGAAGGTCAAGAAACCATTGGTAGGGCTAAATTGCTGGTTCAGTAATTACCTGAAATGGCTGGCATTGTACATCTTGTTAGTGGCATGCACCTTCATGCCCCCTCTACTACTTGAGCAAGAAGTAAAGAGAAACCCCAACAATCCTACGATCAGTATAAGTTTAAATAAATTTTGCGAAGCATTTGTCATGCTTTTAATTACGCAAAAAATGCGCTAAGGTTACTTACCCCAAACGTGGCGGTTCTTTTGTTTCGCATTTCCCATCCCGGAATTAGACTTCACTTTCATGCCTTTCTTTTTGTTCCCGCAGGAAGTAGTAGTAGCACTGATTGCGAATAAAAATGCGAGCATGCTCAGAATACTAATGGTTTTCTTAATTGCTTTCATAATTATATTAATCGATATGGTAGGTCTGCATCAAAGATAAGCACACCGGCGTCACAAAGGCCATTCTTTCTTAAAGGCTGATAATTTAGCGTGATCCTGATTTCATTAACTCCACTGGTGTTTAAAGGTCCGCCATCGGTAACCCAATCTGAGGTAGTTCCAAGATCGAATCCATCGATGTCTTGATTACTTCTCACCCTTAACAATTCTTGGGTTTGAAAATCTCTAAAGCAGACGATGAAATCCTGGGCATTGTTGGTAATGATCGAGTCAACCCTTCTGCCGTTATTGAAAAATTTGATCCGGGCATTATAACTCACGTAATTGTTGAAACTGTCAAACCAAAGCAACTGTAAAGAATCACTTATCTGAGGTGGATTTCCACCAGGACCATCCAAATCGCGGATTACGGCAGAATCAACGTACACATTCGCATTGCTGGTGCTCTGAGTAAAGATGACGACCATTTCATCTACTTGCGTAGGACCGGTATCTAAGGGAGGGAAGTCATCCGGCCCATCGTCTTTCTCTTCTTCGCATGCAGCCATGCCGATGGATAGAAGAAAGATGAATAGGAATTTAAATAAACGGGAATACCTCATGCAGGCAAAGTTAACAAGAAGCGCAGAAAATCTGCGCTTCTTGAAAAATTTAGCAATCTGAGGGATCTTATTGAACGAAAACCGGTAGGTCGATCTCAATGTCCGTTTCACCCGGACTGCAACTTCCGTCTTTTACGCCCGGCTGATGCTTCAAGACGATTTTCAAGGATCCGTTTTGGGCAGTGAAGCTCTCCCAGGTCGATTCCAATCCCACCTCATAAGTACCGTCGCTATCAGTTCGCAATACGTTTAACATAGTTTGCGGACTTGAAGTATAGCATATTAGGTGCTCATCGTCTTCATCCTCGATTTCCTCAGTGATATCTTCTACATCACTGGGGTCGGATTCATCGAGGAATTCGATTTCCACTTCATAAAAAGTGTTGGGCGCTAAGGTAATGGTGTCAATGCTGGGGTCATTCCCTCCATCTCCATCGGGATCAGTCCATCGAAAAGTCTGTTCCACATCCGTTAAGGTGTCTTTCACTTTGATCACTACGGTAGTGATCAATTCCTCTTCATTAGCTGATACTCCGGGTTGATTATTCACACTGTCATCGTCATCATCAGTACAGGCAGCCATGCCTAATACCAGCATGAGCAATAACAGATTAATTGGTTTACTTAGGTTTGAAATGAATTTAGTTTTCATAATGAATTGTATTAAAATTAAAAATTGAGAGAAAAATTGATTCGGGCGTCTCTTCCCATTTCATCCGCATAAAAGCGGAATCGATTCAGATAATCCCGGTAAGTGTTATTCAATAGGTTTTCAACACGAAAACCTAACTGTCCAGTGATCTTATTTGAAAATTTGAATTCTTTGTCTAGTCCAATTGCCAGCAGCTGATACGCCTGAGGGGGTAGAGCAATTTCCACTGCCTCATCGTAGCGTTCTTGTCTAAACACATATTGATGTCTCAGCCATACGCTATAATGGTTGAGTAAGGCATTCTCTCTGTTAGGCCGATAGGTTAACTGGTGCTCGATGCGATTGGCCGGCATATTTACCAAATAATCGTTTTCATCGCTGTTTAGTTGATTGGCCCACAACCAGCTACTCTGGTGACTAAGTTCCCAGTCAGAAGCCGGTCGCAATCTAACATTAAGATCGATTCCTCGAAGCAATGCATCAGTATTCTGCCAATCGAAGGTGGGAAATGCCCCTCGGATGGTGAGATCAAAGCCATTGGGTTCCAAGTAAATGAAGTCTTGGATATACTGACCGTAAGCTTGAATTTCTGCGTCGAATTTTGCAGTTTGCTTAGCATAGACCAATCTCGCATTGTAAGATCTCTCCTTAGCCAATTGGTTATCTCCAAATTCTAAGCTGGCGGTACCATGATGCAGCCCTTCGCTATAAAGCTCGTTGATTGCCGGCGCTCTCTCAGCCAGATTTAATTTGAGGCTGATTCGATCTTGATCAGACAAATTTCTACTCGCTCCAGTGCTTAAGGTGAAGGCGCTATACTCATGCTCGAATTGCGTAAACTCGCGGTTGAGTAGCTTATTCACCTCATAACGCGTCAGATCCAACCTGGCTGCAGCTGAAAAGAGGTAGTTCCCTTGCTTTAAATTCACGATACCGAAAGCATTGGCATCAAGCGAATTGAAATCCGGGATAAAGTCGACAAAACTATTCACCGAATTTTCTCGATTGCCCAATCCCCCGCCGAGCTCATAGTGCAAATCACCTCGGTCGAGCTCATAATTCGCTCGCAGCTGATAAGATTCCAAACTCAAGGAAAACTCCGGGATATCCAGAGCCGCTATTTCCTTATTTCTCGGTCGTTCTTTATCAAACTCCTCTCGAATATTAAATTGGCGACTCAGCGTAAATTTCAAGCTGGAACGATCAAAATACCTGCTGAATTCACCCTTTACTAATTCATGGGTAATCAGTTGATAAGGACGGTCAATCGTATATGAAAATCCTTCTGTATCAATCTCCCTGGGCCTTTCCTGGGCTATTGCCTGACGAAGATCGGTAAGGTTGCCGATATGAGCGCCACTGAAGATGCCCAATTCTGATTTGTAGAGACTGTAGAAAACTTCTGCTTTCCAGGTATCTTCAAACCAGGCTAAATTCCAAGAGATGCTTTGATCGTTCAAGCCGGTATTGTCTTGGTAATAGTTTGGACTTCTAATATTTCCCGCTCGTCGAAAACTACCTTCAGCTCGCCAAGACAATTGGGGAATAAATTTGCTATTGCCCTCCAACATCAAGGCTGAGGCGTACATTCGGTTGTTGCTGGCATATAAGCTGCTGATCTTACCGTCTATCCCAGGTTCTCGCTTCAGGGGTTTTGGCTCAACCAATACGAACCCACCAAGGGCTCCACCGCCGTATTTTACTGCATTAGCTCCTCTAACCACCTTATAATTCACGTGCTGAAATGGATTAATTTCAGGGGCATGTTCATCACCCCAGTTTTGATTTTGATGCTCCACTCCGCTATTTATGATTTGAATCCGATTTGAGGTAAAACCTCCGATCATTGGCTTAGAGATATTGCTTCCCGTTCGGTAGGAGTTCACTCCATTGATTCGTTTTAACCTTTCGGCAAGATCATCACCTTCAGTTTGCCGAAGCATTGCCTCCGAGAGCTTACTTTCGCTCACAGCGGCATCTTCTAACTGCGCACTCACTTCCACTTCTTCAAGCTCCTCCAGGTGGTGCTCCAACTTGAATTCCACCCGCCTGCTGGCTTTTAAAGTGAGAAAGAAAGTATCCGGTTCGCAACCAATGTGACTCACAATCACGCTGTAATTGCCCGGACATAACCCATCTACCTCATACCTACCCTGCTCATCAGCACTTACCCCAATTCGATTGGAAGCAGCACTTTCTAGCAAGAGGTTTGTATAAGCTAAATTGGAGCCATCATGGTGATCGCTCACCCGACCAAATAGGCGAAGATTGCAGCTGTCCTGAGCGTTGATATTAAAAGTGACAACGCATATCAGCAAACAGCCGAGCAAGATTCTTCTTGACACGACAAAAAGCTTAGTGAATAAAGAGAGAATGAATTAGACTAGACTAACTCAGCGCAGGTGGTGCTCTTCCAAGATATAAGGAGAGAATACTGCATTTGGAATGCGGTAGCACTCCGGTAGAAAGTTCTTGAAAGACTATTGAAATCGCATTGATCTCGAAGGAGGTCGATTGCTCAAAAGCGGGTGTGTAGTGAGAAGCCAATTCACAATCAACGGCATGATCCGCGAAGTGAATAGCACTTTCCTGGCAAACTTCACTCTCAAAATCGTGATGATGGAAAGTCTCTGCAGGAATGATCGCCATTCCGAAACAGAAAAGCAGCGCGATTGCAAGGCGTCTATGTTGCTTTATGCTCACCGTGCAAAATTAATGATTCCTCTCCGACTTGATCATGAGGCCTTCCTCAGGAGGGAAAATATTATTCTCTAGATCAATATCGGCCATGCGCTGGGAGGGGTCAATTTCTATGCGCTTGATTTGATCGTAAGGCAAATCCACGGTAAACGAATATTCCGGATACGTCCAAGCCCAATCATCAAGCACGGTGAAATCATCCATACCTTCTTCAGCAGCTTTTTCTCCACGCATGATCCGCAGCGGGATGTGATAATAGCTCACCTGATCATTGATATCAGTAACGGCTACATCCAAAGGCATAGGCATACTGCCGATCTTCTCCAATCTCACTTTGGTTTCCTTACCGGACGGTTGTACCAATTTGATTCCGTAATCTATGGTGTTCAAGGTTTCCGTCCATTGCTCCAAATACCACTTCAATTGCATGCCACTTACTTTCTCCATGACTCTGATGAAGTCATTGGGCGTGGGATGTTTCTGGTTCCACTCATTGAAATAGCGACGCATGCCGTGCATAAAGACCTCTTGTCCTATTACATACGATAACTGATGTAAAAAGACCGCACCTACTGTGTAAGCAGCTCTTCCGTAGGCATAATTGGTCTCAAAATGATCTGCATGAGTAGTCAATGCCTCTTGTTTGCCCGACTTCACATAGGCACGATATGCTCGATAAGTATTATTAAAGGGGGTGAATTTCGGCCAGATCTTGCTCATCACCACATCGCCTGCATAAACTGTAAATCCCTCGTCCATCCAGTAATACTGAGCCTCATTTGTGGCCAACAGATGTTGATACCAAGAATGGATCGCTTCATGAACGGTGACTCCCACCAAGCTTCTAAGACTTCGGTGCCCGGTAATCAAAGTGATCATCGGATATTCCATACCTCCATCGCCTCCTTGCGCTACCGTATACTGTTTGTAAGGATACTCGCCAAACTCCTCATTCATGATCTCAAAGGTCTTTTTCGCGTAGGGTGGCAGACTATCCCAAAATACCGTATTGGAATCGCGTTGAAATAAAAAGTTTATTTCGGTGCCGTTATCTAGTGTGACCTGCTGATGTTCGAAGTCGGGATCTGCCACCCAGGCAAAATCGTGTACCATGGGAGCTACAAAATGCCAAGACTTCATCCCCTCTTCTTGGATGGACTCCTTTTCTGACCTCTCAGAAAGGTCTGATTCATTTTGAAGGTAGCCGGTGGCTCCAAGAACGTATGATTTTTCAATGTGGATGGTCACATCAAAACTACCCCATACGCCATGAAATTCCCTACCAATGTATGGATTGGGGTGCCATCCTTGTCGGTCATATTCGACCAATTTGGGATACCATTGGGTCATTGAATATCGGATTCCTTCTTTATTGTCTCTTCCTGACCGCCTAATTTGAATAGGAACTTGGGCATCATATTCCATTTCCAAAAGAGTAGTTGCACCCGGCAGGAGTGGTTTGGCAAGCTCCACTTCAAGTATGGTTCCCGCCGTTTTAAAAGCCAGTTGCTTGCCATGCTGTCGCAATCTGCTCACTTTCTGGTATCCGATCTCATCAGGCGATAAGTTGTGGATACGATTACTCACTCTGCGATCCGGATCAGCGATGGTTCGAGACCTCACGTCCATCATGCTGCCCGGCTGGAAAGCGTTGAAGTACAGATGAAAATATACATCATTTAGCGTATCCGGCGAATTATTGGTGTAGGCAATCGTTTGCTTGGCTTGGAATTGGTTATTGTTCACATCCATTCGGATATCCATCGTATACTCTACTGCTTGTTGCCAGTAGGTTTGGGCAGAAATTGAAAATACGAGGAATACGGAAAAGAATGAAGTTACAATTTTGCGCATCGGTGAAGCTTTTTATGAATAAGAACTGCCGAAATTACCAAAAGTTGGCAGCCTCTCATTGGGAAATATTTTGAATGGTAATTTGGGAATAGACTTTTGAAGCTTATCAAAATAGCTCCTTAACGAGGATTTAAAATCATTTGCCACTCATCAGACCCAACAATGAATGTCAATTATTATTATATTAGCGGCCTAATCAATTAAATTGTATGAAGAAAATAGGTATTTACTTCTTGTTAGCCACCTTCCTTACGGTTCCAAACCTTGCAAGTGCTGATTCCGGCAACAAGGAGGAAGAGGTGGAATGTGATTCGAAAAGCCTGAAGAAAGCAGGAATTTCTGAGCTCAACCCATATTATTATTCCTCATCTAAGGTGAACATCATCCAATATGATTACAAGCAAACTAGAAAGGAAATTGAAGTTCCCTTGTTCAAGGGAGAAAAATATCGGATGGTTTTCAACAAGTCTGCCCTGCCCAAGGATATTGTGATCAAGATCTACGATAAGGATTCCGAAAGTTCAAACAGAAAGCCCATTTTTAGCTCTGAAGGACAAGAAGGTGATTTGATCATTTTCGAACCAAAAAAGTCAAAAAACCTCTATGTGAACTATTTCATTCCTCCAGCTGAAGGCAACAAAGAGGGAGGGTGTATTGCCTTTATCCTCGGTTATCAATTGACCTTTATTACGGAGAAAGAAGAGGAAGAAAGCGTAGAGGAAGAAACCACAGATTCAGAATCAGAAGAATAAAAGAAAAGCATTAAACAAATATGAAAACGATAAATACTTACTTGAGCCTATTATTAGTTGGGGGCTTGCTCCTTACGTCATGCGCTGAAGAACCAAAGCGAACTTCTGATACGGACGGGACAGAGGCCGACTCCACCATGGCGGAAGAAGGTATGCTTGAGGATGAAGAATTGTCCTTTATGTTACCATCGCCCATTCAAATTGCCGCGATCTTTAACCGAGCGGGACTCAAATTCCAAAGTAACCTAACTAACCCGGTTGCCAACCTGGACAACTACGTCACCAAAACGGCAAAGTATTTGAATTTTGGGGTGTACTCAGCCGACCTTGCTTATGCAGTGCTGAACGATCAGCAACAACTTTCTATCGATTATTTGAATGCAGTGAAAACCCTGGCCGACGGAATTGGCATGCCAAGTATTTTTGGAACTGGGGACTTGATCAATTCATTTGAAAGAAACATTGGCAACCAAGACACTGTGCTTCGAATTCTCACGGTGGTCAAAAGAAGAACTGACGAGTATCTCGAAACCAATTCAGAGTCGTCAAAAGAATCCATCTTTTTCTCAGCTGCTTGGGTCGAGGGCATGTACCTGGGAGCCAATAGCGGCGACGATCAAAAGATCACCGGTCGATTATTAGAACAAATGACCATCTTGGATAATATAATTATTGCCCTGCAAGTGCAAAATGACGAGTCCTTGGAGATCGATTTTCTAATCGACGGCTTACAAGGTGTGCATAATGCCTTTGAAAGCTATGAAAGTGTTAAGCAATTAGAGCAAACCAATATCGACATCAGTGATGTAACATTGAGCGAAGAGGAACTAGCAGATCTTACAAAAAGAATCAATAGCCTTCGAGAGCAGATCATTACGCTTTAAAAGAAATTAGATAAATAGGAAAAAGGGCGTCGAATCGATGCCCTTTTTTTTATGAATTCCCTTTTAAAACCTTTTATCTTTGCAGCCCTTAAATAATCATGAATGATTGAAGTAAAATTACCGGACGGCTCTGTAAGAGCTTATGAAGCAGGCACTACACCGCTGGACGTAGCCAAAAGTATCAGTGAAGGCCTCGCCCGCAATGTGTTGGCAGCAAAAGTTGATGGTGAAGTGCGCGACGCTTTTCGTCCGATCGAAACCAATGTCGACCTCCAACTGCTCACCTGGAATGATGAAGAAGGCAAGAATACCTTCTGGCATTCCTCAGCCCATTTATTGGCAGAGGCTTTAGAAGCACTTTTTCCGGGCATCAAATTCGGAATTGGACCACCGATTGAAAATGGCTTCTATTACGACGTAGACAATGGTGACCAGCCGATCACTGAAGCTGATCTTCCCAAGCTTGAAAAGAAGATGCAGGAGTTGGCTCGGCAGAAAAATGAATACCGGAGGCAAGAGATCTCTAAGTCGGATGCCATTGATCATTACGAAGAAAAAGACGATGAGTACAAGCTCGAACTGATCTCAGATCTTGAAGATGGCCATATAACCTTCTACCATCAGGGAAATTTCACTGATCTCTGTCGCGGTCCGCACATTCCAAATACCGGTTTCATAAAGGCAGTGAAGCTCACCGCAGTGGCCGGAGCCTATTGGAGAGGTGATGAGAAAAACAAACAGCTTACTCGAATTTACGGGATCACCTTCCCTAAGCAAAAGGAGCTCACTGAGTATCTAGAAATGCTGGAGGAGGCAAAAAAACGAGATCACAGAAAACTTGGTAAGGAACTGAGTCTATTCACTTTCAGTCAGAAAGTGGGTCAAGGCCTCCCATTGTGGCTTCCAAAGGGAACCATCTTAAGAGAACGTTTAGAAAACTTCATGCGTAAAGCACAGGTCGCAGCCGGTTACCAACCCGTGGTTACACCACATATTGGCTCCAAGGAATTGTACGTAACCTCCGGACATTACGAAAAATATGGAGAAGACTCGTTTCAGCCGATCAAGACGCCTTCGGAAGATGAGGAATTCTTGCTGAAACCAATGAATTGTCCGCACCATTGTGAAATTTATAAATCCGAACCACGCTCTTATAAAGATCTGCCGATCCGGTATGCAGAATTTGGCACCGTGTATCGATACGAGCAAAGCGGCGAGCTTCACGGCCTGACCCGAGTACGTGGCTTTACTCAGGATGACGCTCACTTGTTCTGCACCCCTGACCAAGTGGAAGAGGAATTTAAAAAGGTAATCGATCTGGTGTTGTATGTATTGAAGGCCTTGAATTTTGAAGATTATACTGCACAGATCTCCTTAAGGGATCAAGAAGATCGCAGCAAGTACATTGGCAGCGAGGAAAATTGGGAAAAAGCCGAGCAAGCCATTATCAATGCGAGTGCAGATAAAGGATTGAACACCGTAATCGAGTACAACGAAGCTGCCTTTTACGGACCAAAACTCGACTTCATGATCAGGGATGCGATCGGTCGGAAATGGCAATTGGGTACCATCCAGGTGGATTATAGTCTACCCGATCGGTTCGAACTGGAATACATTGGTAGCGATGATCAAAAACACCGACCCGTCATGATCCATAGGGCTCCCTTTGGCTCTATGGAACGTTTTACGGCTTTATTAATCGAACATTCAGGTGGAAATTTCCCGCTCTGGCTAAGTCCGGAACAAGTAGCTATTTTACCGCTTAGCGAGAAGTATAATGAAAATTGCAAGCAGGTTTTAAAACTGTTAAATAATTCCGATATTCGCGGATTCGTTGATGAGCGAAATGAAAAAGTGGGTAAAAAGATACGAGATGCAGAAGTATCTAAGGTTCCATACATGTTGATCATCGGCGAAAAAGAAGTTGAAAACGGTACGGTTTCCGTTCGAGAGCACGGAAAAGGTGATAAAGGAAGTATGAAAATTGCCGAATTCGCTCAAGTGATAAAAGAAGAAATAGAGAAAATAACCAAGTTTAATTAAAGGAGGACCAAGCAATAGCAAGACCACGCAGACCTAGAAGATTTGTCCGAAAGGAAGATCCCCACAAGATCAACAACAAGATAGAAGCCAGCGAAATACGATTGGTTGGTGAGAATGTTGAGCAGGGAGTATATCCTACTCGCCAGGCATTAAGCATGGCAGATGACCAAGGACTTGATCTGGTCGAAATTTCGCCGAAAGCCGATCCACCGGTTTGTAAGATCATCGACTACAAAAAGTTTCTTTACGATCAAAAGAAGAAACAGAAGGAGATGAAGTCTAAAGCCCAAAAGGTAGTGGTTAAAGAAATTCGTTTTGGTCCAAATACCGACGATCATGATTTCAACTTCAAATTGAATCATGCGGAAAAATTTCTTGAAGAAGGAGCCAAAGTGAAGGCTTATGTGTTCTTTAAAGGAAGGTCAATTCTCTTTAAAGATAAAGGAGAGATATTGTTGTTGAGGCTGGCCCAATCGTTAGAAGAAATTGCTACCGTAGAGTCGATGCCCAAACTTGAAGGTAAGCGAATGATCATGATGATCGCTCCAAAGAAGAAAAAATAACACACGACAAACTTCAAACGAAGTGTTGAAGTGTTGAAAGATTAATAATTAAATAGAGTGTAATGCCAAAAATGAAAACCATCTCCAGTGCGAAGAAAAGATTCAAGATCACTGGGTCTGGAAAGATCAAACGGAAACACGCTTTCAAAAGTCACATTTTGACCAAGAAAGAAACCAAGCGCAAGAGAAATTTGACTCAAGCTACGTTGGTACACCCAGCGGATGAGTCAAATATCAAGCAGCAACTGGCCATGAAGTAAGATCCATTCAGGTTATCGTAAACAACAGTAAAAACCCGGATTATCGTATTAAGTGTCAAAATTAATGACCGCGGTACTCCAAAAAACGTAAAAAATGCCAAGATCAGTCAATTCAGTAGCCGCAAAGGCAAGAAGAAAGAAGGTCCTTAAAGAAGCAAAAGGATACTTCGGAAGAAGAAAAAATGTGCATACCGTAGCCAAGAATGCGGTTGAAAAAGGTATGCAGTATGCCTACCAAGGTAGAAAACAAAAGAAAAGAAACTTCAGGGCCTTATGGATCCAAAGGATCAATGCCGGAGTAAGGGAGTATGGCATGTCCTACTCGCAATTCATGGGCAAAGCAGCGAAGAGCAATATCGAATTGAATCGAAAGACCCTAGCTGATCTGGCCATGAACGATCCACAAGCTTTCAAAGCAGTAGTGGATTCTTTAAAGTAAACCTTAAGTCTAGAATTTAGAATTTAGAGAGGCCCTGTCGAAAGACGGGGTCTTTTTTATTGAATTCAATTGTCAGGCTGAGCGGAAACGAAGCCTTAGACAATTGAATTCAAATTAATAATCGAGGAGATGTGACTTTGACTCCGCTCAGTCTGACATCTCCACCTACATCATTATGAAGAAAATCTTCAATCTATTCGACCTGTCTCAAAAGGTCAATTATAAGAACGAGATCCTCTCGGGTTTGACCGTAGCTCTGGCATTGGTGCCGGAAGCCGTGGCCTTTGCGCTGATCGCCGGTCTTTCGCCACTTACCGGACTGTATGCAGCTTTTGTGATGGGGCTGGTGACGTCTATCCTTGGTGGCAGGCCAGGCATGATTTCCGGAGCCACCGGAGCCATCGCTGTGGTGCTGGTGATGCTTGTAAAAGATTACGGGGTTGAATACGTCTTTGCCACCGTGATTCTTGCCGGAATCATTCAAATGGCTGCCGGCTTCCTTCGACTAGGTAAATTCATGCGTTTAGTCCCCATGCCGGTGATCTATGGCTTCGTGAATGGTTTGGCAGTGGTGATCTTCATGTCGCAGCTTCCCAGCTTTCAAGATGCTTCCGGTAATTGGATGCAAGGAGAGCAACTTTACATCATGCTCGGATTAGTTTTATTGACTATCCTGATCATTTGGGGTTTACCCAAGCTCAGCAAGTTGATTCCGGCTTCGTTATTCTCTATTCTCAGCATTTTTGCCCTGGTTTTCTTCTTGGATATCGACACCAAGACGGTAGGCGATATTGCTTCCATAGAAGGTGGCTTCCCCCCTTTTCATCTTCCCGTGGTACCGCTAGAATTCGAAACCCTGCAGATCATCTTTCCTTATGCCGCTATAGTGGCCGGTGTGGGATTGATCGAAAGTCTGTTGACTCTTAATATCATTGATGAAATCACCCAGACCAGAGGCAGGGGCAATAAAGAAGCCGTGGCTCAGGGAATCGCCAATACGCTCTCCGGATTATTCTCAGGAATGGGAGGCTGCGCCATGATCGGGCAGTCCTTGATCAATATTTCTTCCGGGGCCAGAGCCAGACTCTCAGGAATTGTGGCATCTATAATGCTGTTGGTGTTTATCATGTACGGTTCTCCAATTATTGAGCGGGTGCCGATTGCCGCCTTAACCGGCTTGATGATCATGGTTTCAATTGGAACTTTTGAATGGGCGAGTTTACGCACCTTTAGACGCATGCCAAAATCTGATATTATCGTGATGGTCGTGGTAACTCTGGTAACGGCAATTCTACACAACCTAGCCGCCGCCGTAATTATTGGAGTGATCATCTCTGCCCTGGTCTTCGCCTGGGATAATGCGAAACGCATACGGGCTAGAAAGCATGTAGATGAGGAAGGGATCAAGCACTATGAGATCTACGGTCCGCTATTCTTCGGTTCAATCTCTGTCTTCAACGACAAATTTGATGTGCAAAATGACCCTAATGAAGTAATCATTGACTTTGCCGAGAGTCGTGTAGTAGACATGTCGGCGATCGAGGCCTTGAATAAGCTCACCGCACTCTACCAGAAGGCAGGAAAGACCGTGCATCTGCGACATTTAAGCGCCGATTGCAGAAAACTGTTAATGGATGCCGATAAGTTGATTGATGTAAATGTGCTGGAAGACCCCACGTATAAGCTAGTGGTAGACAAAGTCTAGTTCGAAGCAAGGAGCAAGGAGTAAGATGTTTGTAGGAATCCAGCCTATGCTAAGTCTCGAATCATTTTATATAGGATTCTAGATAGAGCCTCAGACTTTTCATAAAGACTGATGTAAAGCTTCCTTTCGATACTTTTCTCTGCATTCAGTAATATTAAGATTGCAGCACTTTCTAATACTGAGCCTCTAGACATGATATAAAATCGCCTTGAGTCCTTATCGCTCATTCTTGAACTTCCTTCCGCGATATTGAGGACGATACTTAATGAAGCCCTTCTCAACTGGTTTTCTGTAGAATAATCAATTTTCTCATCACGCAAAAAAGATCTAACTAACAGATTGAACTCATTGGCTTTTTGATAAATAAATAATCTTTCAAAAGTGTGCAAATCATTGATTTACCATTGAAGTTAAAAAATTTAATCGAATGCTAAAAGAGCATTCCCATAGTTCCTGCTTCTAATTAAAACCCTTACTCCTTACTCCTTACTCCTTACTCCTTACTCCTTACTCCTTACCCCTTCCCCCTTACCCCTTACTCCTTGCACCAAAAATAAATCACAAAAAAACCCCCATCCGTTTAAGAATGGGGGTCGGTAAAAAAATTAATCTATTCCTTAAACGACTTTAACGTTTACGGCATTCATTCCTCTTTTTCCTTCTTTCAGTTCGAATTCGACTTCGTCGTTTTCTCTGATTTCGTCGATAAGACCTGTAACGTGTACGAAATGTTCTTGTTCAGAACCTTCTTCTTTAATAAATCCGAAACCTTTGGTTTCGTTAAAGAACTTAACTGTTCCCTTTTGCATAATAATAAAATAATAATTAAAGTGCGAAGGTAGGTTTATTTAATTAGGTATTTGGGATAAGATGCTACGAAAGTGAGATTTTCCTTCTATGACGGCATTCATAGCTTGTCAAAAGTGATCATATTGTGCCTTAATCACTGATTCAACTCGCTTTCCTTGAGGAGAAAACCTCCCTTTGGCCCCATTCGTTTTATACAAAGAATCTGCAGGATGCCATTTCCATAAAAAGCCTCCGGCAAATCTTTTCTCATTCCACCATGATTGATATAAGGCTTGGTAGGCTATGGATTGAGCCTCTTCATCCAATGCTGAAACTTCCTCGTTCTTCCAATCGCCTCTAGTGTTATATGGAATACTTCTGTAACCGTACTCTGTAAATAGGATTGGTTTTCCAATGCTATCAGAAAATTCTAAAATGCTTTTCTTAATTGGATTCCATGCTTCGAGAAGTTCGCTTACTTCCGGACGCTTGCTGTCTGATAATGGAAAATAAGCATCGATGCCTATAAAATCGAGATCCTTCCAAAAAGACACCTGTTCATAATTATCCCAATTGCTGGCATAGGTCAGTTTGCCTTTGTAGATCGATCGAACTTCCTTGATCAGTTCTGCCCAAAATGCTGTACGTCTTTTTACTGCATAGCGATATTCTGTGCCTATACAAAGAATAGCTACACCTTCATTTTCTGCTAAACTTACCATTTGAAGAATATATTCACGATAAGATGTTTCCCAAATCGACCACTCTGACTCCACCCTATCGCCACTATGTCTTTGGGTGGGATCAAAATCACCCGGCCAACCTTCTCCGGCTAGCCATACGTGTGGTTTCAGCATGATCTTATACCCTAACTGCTTTAGTTGTCTAATGGTTTCCCGACTGCCATTCAAGCCCTCTCCCCACCAGTATGGATTATCCCTAGAATAAATAACCCGGCTTTCATTGGACTTCTTGAATGCATAAGGAATGACGGCCACAAAATTTGGTGATATCCTCTCTAACTTCGGCAGTTCCCTCAGCATTGTTGAATCCCTAGGAGCTACTAAGCAAACACCATTGATCATAGGTTCTTTGGTGTTCGCATCCTGCGAATAATTATTGCAAGCGCAAAACAAACATAGAATTAGTGATGCTCCCGCAGATTTCGCAGATCTTCGCAGAATAGTATATGAAGAACTATAACTTAAGTACACTTTAGTTGCACTTTAATCTACTTTCAACTACCCTCACCTTCCTCATTCTTGTTCTTCACGTATTTTTCCAACCACTGATCTTGCTCCCAAAGCAGGTGTAAGATGCTTTCTTTAGCTCGATAACCATGACTTTCCTTGGGAAGGATCACCAGTCGTACAGTAGCCCCTAAGCCCTTCAAGGCA
>Ga0207419_1000414_pt1 | contig 37012 bp, 19 predicted proteins | sample ElkSloMetagenome_4_FD_184723 | JGI IMG/M metagenome (GOLD analysis project Ga0207419, IMG submission 184723) | Hot spring microbial communities from Elkhorn Slough, Monterey Bay, USA - MD2A (version 2) | ecosystem: Environmental > Aquatic > Marine > Intertidal zone > Estuary: Microbial mat ...
GCCTGTTTGCTCGTCTACAATCTTTACTTTAGAATCAACAATGATGTAATCGTCGTCTTTCTCAAAAAGTGTGTAGGCTTTTAATAATTGATTAACCGTGTGGATGCGTTGGGTTTTTGCCGTATAATCTGAGATAATCTCGTCTTTTTTGGCAATCTTATCTTTGTCTTCAAGTTCGCTGTCTTTTTCAACTTTATCTAGTTCAACACCAATGTCTGGCAATACGAAAAAATCCTTGTCTTCGCCCTCTTTGGTAATGAGTTCTATACCTTTTTCAGTAAGGTCTATAACATTGTTTTTCTCGTCTATAGTAAAGTAGAGGATTTTATCTGCTTGGGGCATCATCTTGGCATTTTCTTGCAGATAAAAGTTTTCGGTTTTCTGCAACTTTGCTTTAATACCGGTTTCAGAAAGGTATTTGATCAAGGGTTTGTACTTGGGTAGTCCGCGGTAAACCCTTAGTAAAGCTAGGCCGCCTTCTTCATCGTTTCCTTCAGCAATTAATTTTTTAGCCTCTTTGAGTAGATCCATACATAGTTTGCGCTGTACGTCTACCAATTTTTGAATCCTTGGTTTTAACTCATAAAACTCATGTTCATCGCCTTTAGGTACAGGTCCCGAAATAATTAGAGGGGTTCTTGCATCGTCAATCAGTACAGAGTCTACCTCATCTACCATAGTAAAATGATGTCTTGGCTGTACCTGTTCTTCAGGCGAGCGCGACATGTTATCACGAAGGTAATCGAAGCCGAATTCATTGTTGGTACCGTAAGTGATATCTGAATTGTAAGCGGCTTTCCTTTCGTCTGAGTGGGGTTGGTATTTGTCTATGCAATCTACACTAAGCCCATGGAACTCCATAAGCGGGGCCATCCATTCGGCATCCCTCTTAGCGAGGTAATCGTTTACGGTTACGATGTGTACGCCTCGCCTTGCCAGTGCATTAAGGTATGAGGGCAGGGTAGCTACCAAGGTTTTACCTTCACCCGTAGCCATTTCGGCAATTTTACCTTGGTGCAACACAATACCGCCGATCAACTGCACATCGTAATGCACCATATCCCAAGTAATTTGGTTGCCTGCTGCATTCCATTGGTTGGCCCAAACCGCTTTGCCATCTTTGATGGAAACATACTCTTTTTCCGCTGCAATTTTTTGATCGTAGTCGGTAGCGGTTACCTCAAGTTGTTTGTTTTCTTTTAATCTTCTAGCAGTTTCCCTTACCAAAGCAAAAGCCTCGGGCAGTACATCCATAAGCACTTTTTCCAACTCGGTATTGCGGTCTTTTTCTAGTTGGTCTATTTTATCAAAAGTGGCTTCTTTTTCGTCAAGTTCTAGCTCAGGATGCTCGTCTATGTATTGGTGTAGGTTGGCTATCTCTTCATCTATGCTTTTAAGATGTTCATCTATGCGGTTTCTTAACTCATCGGTTTTGGTTCTGAGGTCGTCATCGCTCATGCCTTGCATGGTATTGTATACAGCGTTGATTTGCTCAACGATAGGCATTAATTCCTTTAAATCTTTATCGGTTTTGGTGCCAAAGATTTTTGAAAATGCCTTGGTGATGGAATCAATCATATTTCTTTATTTATAATATCTAAACACTAAGTCTGATTTGGGGATGCAAATTTACAAATTAGCTTGGTCTTTTACTGTTCTAAAGTCATGCAATTTGAAAATAGGCTGACAGATTGGCGGTTGATTTTGACTCAATGCTGTTAAAAGAGGAGGGTTATAAAGAATGCTTTTCCCCTCAAACGAGCAAGAGACTGTATGATCAATTTACAACTAACCGAACAGAGACGGGGTGTTGTAGGGATTTTTTAAGTGGTAGCATTCCGGAAATGCTATATCTTATTTGAGATAAAGAGCAATTATTTGATTTTAAAATTGTCTTTGACAGATTCTTCGGGGTAATATATTCCGAACAGCACTCATAAGGTTGTGTTGCATTTGTAATGCTAAAAATTTTGTCATTGGATTTTTAGACCACATTTAGGAAGGAGAAATTACAAGATAATATTTGAGTTAAAATCCCGAACTAGTTAGTGGGTTAAAATATGATGTATTATGAATGAAGAAAACGATAAAAAACCGGGAGAAATTCTTTACAGAAAAGCCATGAAGTATTATATCTTATTATGTCTAATCGGATTTGAATTTAACAGTAGAAGTGTTACCAGATTTAGATTTCATAAAAAATTTTACTGGTTTTATTAATGTTACAGTTATTGCTATTGGACTTACATTAACTTTATTATGGCATTATTATGATATTTTTAAGCTAAACAAATAATGTTTATGGCATATCTCAATAGTATTTCCTTCTGAGCCTACACCAGTTAAATTTTTACATTTACCAGAAAACTTATCCTGTTATTAGTTATTTGCAATGGTGAATAAATATTTAGTAGGACTTGTAGTCCGCATTCTATTCGTATTGCAAATCCTACAATAGCCCATTCGAAATTAAACATCTCGAATAGCTTGATCAATGCGCTTCTAACCAATTATCCCCGATCCCAGTTTCCACTTCCATAGGCACAACGAGTTGCACAGCGTTTTTCATCGTTTCAGGGATTTTTTCTTGGAGTAGGGAAATCTCTTCTTTATGGGCATCAAATACCAATTCATCGTGCACTTGCATGATCATTTTGGTCTTCAGCTTTTCAGATTTGAGCCAATTATTGATTTGGATCATAGCTACTTTGATCATATCTGCTGCACTGCCTTGTATAGGTGCATTTATGGCGTTTCTTTCCGCAAAACCCCTGAGGGTGTAATTTCTAGAGTTGATGTCGCGCAAGTAGCGTTTCCTACCCATAATGGTTTCTACATACTCGTGTTCGCGTGCAAAATTGATGATTTTGTCCATGTACTGCTTAATGGAAGAAAACTCTTCAAAGTAATTATCTATCAATTCGCTCGCTTCTTTTCTGGGGATATTCAATCTTTGCGAGAGTCCAAAAGCAGAGATACCGTAAATTATACCAAAGTTGGCGGTTTTTGCTCGGCGGCGCATTTCACTGTCAACATCTGTCAGAGGTACTTTGTACAATTTACTGGCAGTAGTAGCGTGTATATCTTCCCCATTTTTAAAGGCGGCCATCATGGTTTTATCTTCACTGAAAGCTGCCATGATACGCAATTCAATTTGTGAATAATCGGCGGCAAGTATTTGGTAATCTTTACTTCTAGGTACAAAGGCTTTTCTAATTTCCCTACCTCTGTCTGTTCTAATAGGAATGTTTTGCAGGTTGGGATTAGTAGAACTTAATCGGCCTGTTGCTGCTACCGCTTGGTTGTAAGAAGTGTGGATGAGTCCATCTTTAGGGCTTATCAATTCGGGCAAAGCGTCTACATAGGTAGATTTTAATTTTTGCAATTGCCTAAAGTCCAAGATTTGTTGCACAATTTCGTGTTCCGGCGCAAGAGAAACCAAAATTTCTTCTCCTGTGGCATATTGTCCAGACTTGGTTTTCTTGGGCTTTTCAACTAGGTTGAGCTTATCAAAAAGGATTTCGCCTAATTGCTTAGGCGAACCGATGTTAAATTCTTCGCCAGCATTTTCGTACACACTTTTCTCTATTGCGGTAATCTCTGTTTGCAGTTCTTCTGAGAAATTGCCGAGGGCATCCTTGTCTATTTTTACTCCATTTCTTTCAATGTCAGAAAGTACTTCTACCAAGGGGCATTCTACCTCGTCAAATAATTTCTTAAGCTTACCTTCTCCCAATAGTGGTGCTAATACTCGCTTAAGCTGTAGGGTAATGTCCGCATCTTCTCCTGCATACTCTGCAACCAATACTGGGTCTGCATCCCGCATGTTCAGTTGCTTTTTACCTTTTTTGCCGATCAGCGTTTCTATAGAAACTGGCTTATAATTTAGGTAGGTTTCTGAAAGCACATCCATATTGTGGCGCATATCGGGCTCAATTAAGTAGTGCGCCAACATGGTATCGAATATTTTTCCTTTTAAGGAAATACCGTAGTTTTCTAAGACTATGCGATCGTATTTTACATTTTGCGCAATTTTTAGAATCTTTTCATTTTCAAAGGCTTCTCTAAAAACTTCTACGATTTCTTGCGCTTTTTCTTCATCATCAGGTATGGGAATGTAATAAGCCTCCTTAGGATAATAGCTAAAAGAAATACCGACCAATTCCGCTTCAAATGGGTCTAGTGCTGTGGTTTCTGTATCGAAACAGAATTCATCTTGTATGTTGAGAAATTCTGACAATTCTTTCATGGCTGCTTTGTCGGTAACCAAGTGGTAATTGTGTGCTACTTTGCTAATGTCTTTTAGCTCAGAAGGTACGGCTTCTTCTTTTTGTTCTGCCTTTTCGAACAGAGACATCTGCCCAGAAGATTTCTTTTTTCTTCCTTCTTTTTTGTCGTCCCCTAAAATGCGTTTGGTAATCGTGCGGAACTCTAGTTCATCAAAAATCTCTTTAAGTGCTTCTTTGTTAAAACCTTCGTATAGTAAATCTTTCTCTTCGCACTTAACAGGTACTTCTACATTAATGGTGGCAAGTTCTTTAGAAAGCCTCGCTTGTTCGGTGTTTTCAATAACCCGTTCTTTTTGCTTACCTTTTAGCTTATCTGCATTTTCTATAATGCCTTCTACACTATCGTATTCGGCCAATAATTTTGCTGCTGTTTTTGGGCCTATTCCAGGAATACCAGGTATATTATCTACACTATCGCCTTGCAAACCGAGCATGTCCACTACTTGATCAATACGCGAGATGTTCCACTTTTTCAATACTTCGGGAATGCCCATTACCTCAACGGAATTGCCCATGTAGGCAGGCTTGTATAAAAAGACATGCTCTTCTACCAATTGCCCGTAGTCCTTATCAGGGGTCATCATAAATACCTCAAAATCTTGACGGGCCATTTTTTTTGCAATCGTCCCAATAATGTCGTCGGCTTCATAGCCGTCCATCTCAAGTAAAGGAATGTTAAAGGCCTTTACCAGTTTTTTTACATAAGGAATGGCAATTTGTATGTCTTCGGGTTGCTCTTGCCTTTGAGCCTTGTATTCTGCAAAAGCCTCATGCCTAAAGGTTGGTGCGCTGGTATCAAAGGCAACGCCTATGTGTGTGGGCTTTTCTTTCCTCAATATTTCCCATAAAGTATTGGTAAAACCCATTACGGCTCCGGTGTTCATCCCTTTAGAATTAACGCGTGGGTTTTTGCTTAGGGCAAAATGGGCACGGTAAATTAGTGCCATGGCATCTAACAAAAATAGTTTTTTTGAAGGCATATCTATTTATTTAGGCTATAAAGGCTCAAAGATTCAAAACTAACACATTATATAAAATACACTGGAAAAAATGGAAATTAGAAGCAACCAGATGCGTGCGAGTTGCATCTAACTTAAAATTTAACTGATTTTAAGATGATGAAAAAAAGTGTAAATCAACTAGTGTTAAGTTTACTGATTAGCTTAATTGTTTGCATCGATGTAGCAGGGCAAGGCCTTAATATTCCTGCAAAAACCTGGGGAATAAGCTTTGGTAATTCGCAAAAATTTACTGGGCTGCGATTTAATTACCGCGACAGAGATGTAGAAAAAATCAATGGAGTGTATACCACATTGTGGCGCCCTTATGAAGGAGCAAGTAGCGGTACTGTCAATGGCTTAGCTTTAGGTCTTCCCTTGGCCGAAGCAAAAAATATGAATGGGGTTAACCTAGGCATTGGTATTGGCGCCGATGAAAAGATGAACGGCATTAATTTAGGCATAATAGGGCTTGGAGCCGGTCAGCAATTGAACGGACTCAACGTGGGTGGTATAGGTATGGGCTCAGGAGGTAGCCTGAGTGGTATTAATCTAGCAGGTATTGGTCTTGGCTCAGGCGGAGATTTAACTGGTATTTCAATTGCAGGTTTGGGCGTAGGTTCTGGAGAAGATTTGGAAGGCATCACCATTGGTGGCTTGGGTGCAGGCGCCAGTGGTGATATAAAAGGAATTACCATTGGTGGTTTAGGAGTAGGCTCAGGCGGCGATTTAACGGGAATTACCATAGGCGGTTTGGGTATTGGTGCTAGTGGTAACATTACGGGGATCAACCTTGCGGGTATCGGTATTGGTGCAGGGGGAGATTTAACAGGTTTAAATATTGCAGCAATTGGAGTTGGTTCGGGCGGGAAAGTAAGTGGTATCAACATAGCAGGTATAGGTGTAGGCGGTGCCGAAAAAGTGAGTGGCCTTAATTTAGCAGGTGTAGGCGTAGGTGGCCGACAAGTTATTGGCCTTAGTATTGCCGCAGTAGGTATTGGCGGAGAAGAAATAACGGGAATCGCCATAGCGCCCGCACTTATTCAGATAGAAGAGGGTGGTACGCTTAAGGGATTTTCAGTAAGTGCCTATCATAGAGTAAAAGGGATGCAAAAGGGTTTGGCCATTGGGGTTTTCAATTACACAAGAAATATAAAAGGCTTGCAAATAGGTTTGCTCAATTATGTGGCTAGTAATCCTAAAGGCTTGCGCTTATTACCTATATTTAATGCAGATTTTAGTAAGGGTTAATTTAAGAAATTGCTTAGGTACCACATTTACGGTCGGAAGAAAAACCTTCTGACTTTTTTTATGCTATATTTCAGAGGGTTTATTTTCTGTAAAACCATTAAAAGGTATTGGTCAGTTTCATGATTTTTTTCAAAGCTTTGTTTGATGAGAAAAAAGTAGAGCTTACAAAGCATCTTTATTTGGTTTTTTGTTTGAAATCATCTACCGAGGTAAAATTTTAAGAGAAAAGGTCGGTATTTTAGAACGTAGATTGATTTTTCTGTTAACCGGTATGGGTGAACTTTATAAAAAAATGATAAGTTTATTTAGCCTTTATGCAGTAGCATAATTTTTTAAAATAGATAATTTGGATGCTTAAATACCTGTATTTTTTAATCTTTTTTAATTTTTTGAGTGCCTCTCAAGTTCGCTGTGATGTTTGGCTGCCAGATATTTTTAGCGAGGGTATGGTGCTACAAGCAGGTAAGCCAATAAAAATTTGGGGTAATGCGACGCCAAGAGAAAGGGTGGCCGTAACCTTAAGAGGCAGAAGTGTAGTTACTAGGGCAAATCGTTCAGGGCAGTGGGAAGTAATTTTGCCGGCACTTAATGCAGGCGGGCCTTATATGCTCAATGTATTAGGAAAAAATCTAATTACTATCGGTAATGTGTGGCTAGGAGAAGTTTTCGTAATAAGCGGAGATACGATCACACTCTCAAGTAAAAATACCATTTCGCTTGAAAGTGCTGAACTAACAAATTACAGTGCTGTTTTTGAGTTACCCAAGAAAGCTCTACCCAAGGCTAAAAGTTATGATCAAAGAAGCTTAAAGTGGGAAAATACTGCTAAAAATGCAGTTTTTTCTCAAATACTTCAACATCTCAACTTAAATGCTCCAATAGGTTTTATTATAAATAATTATCCCAATGCTCGGTTAACCGAATGGATCAATGCAGATAGTCTAAAAAATCATAAGATATTTCAAGATTCATTAAAGTATTTGGAAAAAAGATACCATCGACGCTATGAGAATAATGAGAATGCAGGAACAGATATCGAAGGTTATCCGTCAGTTTTATTCAATAGTATGATAGCCCCACTATCTAATTATAATGTAGCTGGAGTTTTATTTAAGTATAACTATATAGACGCATCTCATGCTTTTTATACCGATTATTTGCACCAATACTTAGTTTCAAGTTTTAAAGATGCTTGGTCAGATGATTCCCTCCCAATTGTATTTTTGAATCCTATTGTAGCAGATTCAGTCCCCAAAAGCGAAATAGCAGAGTTGTTACTCATACAAAAAACTTTGTATGGTTTTGAGAATGTAGGTGTACTGAACCTTTCAGGCAGTCCCAAAAGTCTAAGCGCTGTGGATCTTACCTTTGCTTTAGAGGCCATTGCTACAAAAGACTTTGAGGTTTTCCGCTCACCTATTTTATTGGATGTAGAAAATCGACAAGGTAAACTCTTACTGAAATTTAAAAATGCAAAAAATTTAAGGTTCGATAATAAATATGGCTATGGCAGAGGATTTTTCATAGCAGAAAATGAAAGGGAATTTAAACCTGCTCAAGCATTTTTTCTGAATGACTCTACCATCGAATTGAGTAATGATGCGTTGGAGAAACCTGTAGCTGCGAGGTACAATTTTAACGATAACCTTGCAGAGGGCAATTTTTTAATAGGAGCGAATTTCTCGATGCCAATTAAGACAGACCATTGGGTTTTGACTACAGATACTACTAGCTATAGAACAACTTGGCTGGCTCAGAAATCTATAAGCAATAGCCCTAGATTTTACCGTAAACTAATTATTGAAAATGATTCAGTTTTAGTGGATGATGAAAATATGCAGCCATTGAGAAGCGTGCGTAATGTTGATGAGGCCGCAAGAATATTGCACAGTATACTAGGCCTCAAAAAACAGCGGCCACTAAACATACCTGTACATGTAAAGTCTCGAAAAAACAGCGAGGATCAAATAACAGAACAATTAACAGTACAGACCGAAGAGCATGTTTTTCTAAATGCTGATTTTATTTATTCTAAATCGAGTGAAAAGCAAGCAATCCTTATTCTAGATAAATTAATGCCAAGCATAACAGACAGTCTTTTAAGTGAAAATTTTGCTTTGCTGATTTTTAGCCCAAGAGTGCTCACAGGCTTAGATAGTGTTGACCATGTTGGCTATCTAATGCATGCAGATACGAGTGGACATTCATATTTAGGACAAAAAGTGAATGATTTTTTTAGGATTGTAGACTTTATAGAGACACAACATCACATTATAGATACTGCTCAAATACATTTAGCACAGTTAGATTCTACAGACAATAGCAGATTTGATATGATGCTGGCCTTTGCCATAGATCAAAGAATAAAAAGTCTTTTTCTACAAGAGCATTTATTGGATGTGCAATTAGACGAAATAGATACGGTAAGAGAAGGACAATATTTATATGCGCCACAATTATGGCAGTATGCAAGTGTCGAGGATTTGATACGTTTTTCGGCTCCGAGAAGAATCAGCATTTTTGCTCCGGTTAACTCCAAAAACCGTTATCTTTCTAAAAATGAAATTAACATACTTACTAGAAGGGGTAGGTATGCTTATTACAGAAAAAGTGTTCTATCTCATTTTAAAATAAAAACCGGAAGCATCTACAGAGATACTTCCAGTTTAAATGAGGGATTAAAAAAGGCTTTATTAGAACATTTTTTCGACTGATTACACAGTCATGATATCGTTCTCTTTGGCAGCCACTAAGTCATCTATTTTTTTGATGTACGAATCGGTTAGTGATTGCACTTCTGCCTCGCCTCTTTTTACCTCGTCTTCAGAAACACCCTCTTTTTGCAATTGCTTTAGAGCGTCATTTACGTCTTTTCTTACGTTTCTTATACTTACTTTTCCATGTTCAGCTTCGGACCTAACTTGTTTCATTAACTGCTTTCTTCTTTCTTCAGTTAATGTAGGTATATTCAAGCGTATGGTTTCTCCATCGTTAACTGGGTTAAGCCCAAGGTCAGAGTTCATGATAGCTTTCTCAATTTCAGCTAAGATGGTTTTTTCCCAAGGTTTAACCATTATGGTGCGGGCATCAGGTGTGTTTACGCTAGCCACTTGGTTTATAGGAGTGGGCGCACCGTAATATTCTACCATAACTCCGTCTAGCATAGCAGGTGATGCTTTTCCAGCTCTAATTTTTCTCAGTTCCTCCTCTGTATGATGTAAAGACTTTTGCATGTGATCTTCAGCATCATCTAAATGTAAAGATATATCTTCTTGCATTGTATTAAATCGTTGGTTCCCTAACTAAAAACTCTTTAAAATTAAATATAAGAGTTTAAATTATAAAAGTACTCAATTGCTAATTTGAGTATTTTTTTACTATTAAAAAAGGTTGTATTCAAGTAGAAATCAAGGTTCCTACTTCTTCTCCTGCTATGAGCCTGTGTAAATTTCCGGGTGTGTTCATGTCAAACACTACAATAGGTAGACCATTTTCTTTACATAAAGTAAATGCAGTCATGTCCATTACTTTTAGGCCTTTTTGGTAAACCTCTTCATAAGAGATATTTGAAAACCTAATGGCCTCAGGGTCTTTTTCAGGGTCTGCCGTGTAAACCCCATCTACGCGTGTTCCTTTAAGTACAACATTGGCTTCAATTTCAATTGCTCTTAAGCTTGCTGCAGAGTCAGTTGTAAAATAAGGGTTGCCTGTACCGGCGCCAAATATCACTACCCTATTTTTTTCGAGGTGCCTTACAGCCCTTCTTCTGATAAAGGGTTCACAAATCTGATCCATTTTAATACCAGACATTAGGCGTGTATATATGCCATGCGATTCTAATGAGCTCTGCAAGGCCATACCGTTTATAAGAGTAGCGAGCATGCCCATGTAATCACCCTGAACGCGATCTATTCCTGTTTTTTCGGCTTGCATTCCTCTGTAAATGTTGCCACCACCAATTACTACGGCTACTTGTACGCCTTCGTGCACCACCTTGGCAATTTCGCTGGAGTACATCGAAAGCCTTTCTGAGTCTATACCATAATTTTGAGCACCCATTAGTGCCTCACCACTTAGCTTTAGAAGAATTCTTTTGTATTTCATAGGAAAGAGAAAAAGTTTTACAAATATAAAAATAAATGTGGCGGTGCTTTCCTTTTTGCGGCTAAATTCAATTTTTAAGAGAATGCTACTTTGTATCTGCTATAGTTTTACAAATTTTTGTGCGAGAACAAATTCTCCGTTTAAAGTATATTTTACAAAGTAGGTACCTCTAGGCAGGTTATATACATCGATATTTAGGTGCTTACTGCCTTTGGTTATAGTTTTACTTTGTAACTCCTTCCCTTCAGTATTGATCACTTGTACATCCATATCCTGCGATATGTTTTTCTCTAAGCTTATCTGAAGTATATCTTTTACTGGATTGGGATAAATTACAGGTAGTTGTTTTCCATCAAATATGTTTTCCATACTACTTGAAATAATATCAGGGAAATAATCTGGTGTTTTTACAACGGCATTATAAATTTCTTTGGTAATGTTGTTTTGTGCAAAAACCACGACCACCATGTTGTTGGGGTCAAAAATGTTTTTTGGTTTCCAAGAAGTGGACACATTCATTTTTTCTCCCGTTGCTACATTTTTAAAACTACTGCCTGCTGCATCGGGCAACATTTTACGCACCACCCAATCAAAGAAATTTTCGCCGTTTTCTCCAGTAAACTCTGTAATGTCTCTTTCCACGCAAACAATCTGTATCACTGTTTCTTGCTGCAAATCCTCTATGGCAGTAGCATTCACATTAATATCGAGTGTTTCTTGGTTGGCCTCGCCAAAGTTTACCTCAATATTTATTTTATTGTCTGTGAGCGCCCTCATGAGTAGATTGTTTACATCCCAAAAGGGAGAGGCATCTGTTTTTTCGTAGACAGTGCCATCAATGACCGTTCTTGGTGTATTCATCACACCATAGTACAAGGCCCTAGCACTTGGATCTGCCGGGTTCATTCTATTTATGGGATCAACCCCAGGGAAGTTGGTGTGATAGTTTATCGGTATTATATCGGCACTGTAGTCATTTATTTGTTCTCTAGAAACCGGATTTACCAAGGCATCATTGTCATTAGACGAATTAGTAAAGGTCTCTAAAAGTACGAGTTTGTTCCTTTCTTCAATTCTAAAGTTGTCAAAAGCTACACCTTCTCTTTCGTTAAAAGAGGCATCGGAGCCAAATGCTATTCTAAACCTAACAGAAGCTTCACCTTTTAAGTGGTCGATAGCATGGCTTACACGCATCCAGCCCAGTGTATCTGTACCAGACCAACCATATAGGGTTTGTCCACCCGGGTTACCGTTGATAGATACAGTATTGAACCAGTTTACAGGATCATCTATGCTACCGACCAACTCCCAAGATTGCCCATCATTGATAGAAGATTGCAGCACAGCGCCATCGAAGCTTTTTTGCGTGTGGAAGAACAAATCGAATGAAACTTTTGGTCTGTCTAAGAAAGAAAGATCGAAGCAAGGACTTTCTACATAAGAATGCTCCTCATTATTGTAAAAGCCGCTAGCATTGGTAACCCAGCTAGTAGTTCCGTTTTCATTTGGCGTGATAATATTACCCGAAGGTACGCCAATTTCCCAGCTGGAATTTTCTCCTGTGGCAAACCAGCCGCTTTCGGTACCTTCAAAGTCTTCTCTATAAGGATAGGCATCTATAGATGGGAAAATAGCTACATCTTTCACTATAGTTGCAGCGCAATTGGTTTCTGAAAAAACAGTGAGTTTAACCTGATAAACCCCTGTAGAATTGTATTTGTGTTGGGGTGAGAATTCATTAGAAACCTGACCATCGCCAAACTCCCACAACCAATCAACCAAATCCTCTCCTTCTACATCTGAAAGATTGCTAAAGTTTACTTGATCGTTTACACAAGTATTTGACCATTCGAAGTTTACCTCAGGTATAGCCCCTATGTAAATATCCTTTTCTGTATAGTCACTGCAGTTATTTTCAGTATAAATATCGAGGCCGATTGTATGAAAGCCTATTTCTGTAAAAGTGTTTGTAGGATTTTGTAAAGTAGACTCATTGCCATCATTAAAATCCCATTGCCATGCTACTATGTTGCCCGAACTTACCGAGCTCGAATCAAAAAAATTTGTTGGGCTGCCTATACAAAACTCATCAATCCGAAAGTTGGTTATAGGAGCTGGATAAATGGTTACATATTGGGTATCTGCATTAACACATGTATTGTTGTCTATATATCTATAAATGATTTCGTGATTGCCAACGCCAATTACATCAGGTCTAAATACATCAGACATTGGATTGCCATTGAGCAAGAAAGTACCCCCTTCAGGGAAGCCGTTAAGTGGCAGCATTTCATAGTTGATGCAGTAAGAAGCATCTAGCTTACTAAAGGTAACTCCCGGTAATGGGTTGACCGTTACCAGCTGTGAGGCGGAGTCTAAGCAACCGTTCAGGTTTTGAAAGTAATACTTGATGAGATGCGAACCTACGCCAGCTTCTTCTGGATTAAAATTGCTTCCTGAAATACCAGCTCCGGTAAACGTACCACCATTAGGTATGCCTCTAATGGTTGCTATACCTTCGTCAACACAATAATCTTGGTCTAGATCGGCAATGCTTACTACGGGCAGGTCATGAATGGTCACTTCAACTTCAACAGGGCTGCTGGTACACCCAGAAAAATCACTTCCGCTAAAAAAGGTTTGTGTAACGTAAAATTTACTTACTGAACTAATGCTATTGTCTATACCGGGGGCAAAACTATTACCGGCGCCTACTTGATTGGTAAGTGCCGCATCTGAATACCATCTAAGGTTTGATCCAGTAGCAGTAATGTTTTGGATTTGTTCGCCAACACAGTAGGCTGCAGGGTGGTCTACCACTGGTTGTGGCGGAATGTCATAAATTGTCACGGTAATCTGAGTGGTGGGGCCTTCGCAATTATTTAAGGTTTGCGTTACCCAGAAGTCTGTTTCAGATGCACTAGTATTTGAAAGCCCCGGGTTAATACTCGCACCTGTGCCAATCAAATTGTTTAGAGCAGCATCACTATACCATTTAAAAGTAGCACCTGTCTCTCCCTCTGCTTGCAAGTCTTGTATATCTTGAAAAATACAAACTGGTTCAGGAGAATTAGCAATTGGGGCCGGAGGTATTTCGTGCACAGTAACTTCTATAGGTTGAGGCGCACTCTCACAGCTGTTGAGTGTCTGGGTCACAAAATAATTATAAGAACCCGGTGTATTGGTGTCAATAGAGAGTTCATTCGCGGTTGCATCTGTAGTAATGGCAGGTTGGGGTGAAAGTAAGTTAATCACAGAGTCATACCTGCTGTACCAAGTAAATGTAGCTCCTACTCTTCCAGTGATTTTAATGTTTTGAATGGCCTCTCCTGAGCAATATTCTGCCGTATAATTTGCGTTTGGTACTGCTGGAAAGGGATGTATCGTAAAATCTACTTGAAGCGGCGGACTTGTGCATCCATTTAATTGCTTAACGACCCATAAAGATTGCACAATAGGATTATCGGTCTCATTAATATTTGAGATTGGAGGATTGGCCAATGTCGCACTGCTACCAATTAGATTTTCTTCTGCCAAAGAAGCATTGTTGTACCATTTAAATGCAGCACCGGCTTCTCCAGTCACACTAATAGGTGCAATAGTGCTTCCAGAGCAATATTCTGGAGCAGCCCCTGAAAGAACTGGCGCATTAGGTATAGGAAATACTGAAATGCTTATTTGTGTGGCCGGACCGTAACAACCGTTTACTTGTTGCCTTACCCAATAATTTATAGTAGTAGGACCAGGGCCAAACGCAGAAAGTACTATAGGGTTTTGAAAAGTAGACGTATTACCAGAAGAAGTACTAGAACCTACAGTGGTAGAAAAATCAGCAGAATTGGACCATTGCCAAGTTGCCCCATTTTCTCCTGTCGCAGTCATGTCTTGTAAAATTTCTCCATGGCAATAAGATAATTGAGCACTGGAAATTATAGGAGCATCAGGCGTCGGGTTTACTAAAACATTTAATTCAGTAGCAGGACTATAACACCCATTGATTTGCTGCCTAACATATATCTTATAGATTTTCTGGGCATCGCCATTAGCACTTACTTCAATAGGATAATTTAAAGTAGAAGTATTTCCTGAATTGGACACATTGCCAATTGAATTAGAAAAGTCTGCTGCGTCTGACCATTCAAAAACTCCACCTACTGATCCGCTTACTTGAATATCTTGTAAAATATCTCCGGGGCAGTACTCAGGTATCGCACTAAGCAAGCTTGGAGAAGGCGGTTCAGGATAAACTGTAATATCAACTTGTAGTGGGTCACTATAACAACCGTTTACTTGTTGTCTTACATAGTACGTAATGGTCTTTGAAGCAGCTCCATTAGAAGATAGCAAGATAGGATTGCTTAGGGTAGACGTAACTCCATTGGTGGTCGGTGTACCAACTGAAGATGAAAAATCACTCAACTCTGACCATTCCCAATTGGCTCCATTTTCTCCACTTACCACGATATCTTGTAAAATATCTCCCGGGCAGTAATTGGGTACTGCAGACGATAATACCGGCACATTGGGCTTATCAACCACAGTTATTTCTACTACAGCAGGTTCACTCTCGCAGCCATTACCATCAGTTTGGGTTACCCAGATTTTAATAGGCGAACCAATAGGTGTTGGAGAATCTGTAGCGTTGGTCAAGCTTAACTCGGCCGCTGTAGCTTCACCGGGTGTTGCCGTGGTAATGTGTGTACCGGGTGCAGGCGGGTTGGTATACCACTTTATGGTGCCAGTACCTGAAGCCGTAAGTGGTGCTATATTGTCTCCTTGGCAATAAGTTAGAGCGGTTTGTGTAGTGGGTGCTTCAGGTACATCATAAACGGTTACAATTTCTGCGCTTCCCCAGCTTGTGCCATCATTATAAAATAAGTAATAGGTACCTGCACCTACTTTTGAGGGAGAAAATATAGCTCGGTCGTTATTTCCAGGAAAAGCAGGATCATTTTCTAACTCTCCATATTGAGGAAACACTGAAAAGAAAAAAGTACTACCAGCCGCAGCGCTACTGCCAGAAATTGACACATCTGCATCGTTGACACAATACTCTTTGGTAGCATTTAAACCACTAATGCCAGAGGCAGATGGCGCACCTACATTAGTAATGAAAGGCGAGGCATAGACCGTACAACCTTCAGTCGTAACATATTGGTAACCAACAGGAATAGAACCAGTACCAGCTTCAGAAGGGACAAACTCGTAATTTCCAGTTCCCGCATTAAAAGAAATACCTCTACCGAAAAAAGTGCCCCCAGCAGGTGTACCAGTAAGTTCGTAGGCACTTACATCAGAAGACGAGTAAGACGAAGAAAGCCCTGTAAAGCTTACTAAAGGAACAGGGTTCACAATAATATTTAAGTCAACAGGATTGTCCGCACAGCCTGTTTCGTCTTCTTCCACTACGCTTAGTGTATAGTTCTCAATAGTAGAGGTATTGTCATTCCAATTAATGGCTATGCTAGAAGTACCTTGGCCCGAAGATATGGTTCCGCCGCCAGAAAGTGTCCAGGTATAGCTATGCCCAGCGGTGTTTGCTACGCTGTAAATGCTTCCTTGGGTTCCAGCGCAAACTGTATTGGAACCATTAATAACAGAGGTGTTGGGCAAAGCCTGCACCTCAACATCAATAGTAGAGAAAGCACTTTCGCAATTATTGTTTGTTTGGCTTACCTTAAAAGTAGTTGTTCCAGCTAATGCTGTATTGACTTCGCTCAGTGTTACAGGGTCAAAAGTATTGCTTTGGGTGATAAAGGTATTGTCATTTCTGTACCATTTTAAATTTGTTCCTATGGCTGTTAAAGCAATAGGAGTATTGTCATTTTGGCAAACATCTACTTTGGGTGTAGTAATGATAGGGGCTGTTGGAACTTTAAAAACATTGAGTTCTACCTTTCTAGGGGTACTTTGGCAGCCATAAGCAGAAGTTTGGGTAACATATACAGAAAAAGAACCCTCTGCAGCTGTAGAAAAGCCTAAATCTGCTAAATTGGGACTCGCGGCATTACCTGAGGTAACCACGATATCATTTTCTAAGGATAAACTACTGTGCCACTCTAAGTTGCTAGTGCCTGCTGTAACAATGGGATTGGACAGGGCATCGCCCACACAAGTATTTTGAGTAAAGTTTACAGTAGGGGCCGCAGGTATGCCTCTTATGGTAATGTCTACTGTGCTTGAACCAGCATTGCACCCACCTGCGCCATCAGGATCATTTGTAGTCAACGTAAGGGTTTCTACAGTACCAGCTGTGCTAGAAGATGGAGTATATAAGGTTGATAAAGCAGTGTTATCGGCAAAGGTACCAGGCCCAGACCAAGTGGCTGAACTGGCCGATCCTCCAATGCTACCTTGTAATAATACAGTTTCACCGACACATACGTCTACATTGGCACCAGCACTAACATCTATGCTATTGTAACTTTTTAAAGTAGCAAAATTAACGGCATCACTAATTTCTAGGCCTGCAATCTGGGCATTTCCACCCGTTCTTAAAATTTCTCCAACCCCTGCATTGCCCTTTGCCATAACACGTACACCGCTAATGGTAAGTTCGTCTATTCCATTTTCGGTATTTGCCAACTTATAAGCCAATGTGATTTTATTGACAGTAACTGTTGCAGATAAATTACTGAAGGTGCCACCAATTTGGGTTTGGGTTATGCTTACGCCTCCACCTGTAAAGAATTCAAATTTGGGAGAGGGCGAAGAAATTTCTATGCTAACTTGGCTTTGTGTATTGCCAAATGCATAAGCATCTGTTTCTGTAATTACGATGTCTCCAATGTTTATAGCATTGCCTCCTACGCAAAGCTTTGTAGCATTGGTAGCCTCATTGACCGTAACTCCATCGCTTACTACCAAATTTACTGGAGTAGGTTCGCTTCTACAGCCAGCTATGGTATTGGTTACATAAACCGTAGTATTGTTGGCAGTGGCCGAGCTAAAACCAAGATCGCTAAGGGCAGGTATAGCAGCATTACCTGAGGTTACAGTAATATCATTTGATAGGCTCAAATCACTGTGCCACTGTAAATTTGTATTATCTGAGATTACTTGCGGTGCAGCACTAATGGCTTCCCCTACTTGATATATAGCGTTAAAAGTGACCTCTGGTGCTTCTGGCGTTTGGTTAATATTGATTACAGCATCGCTGGTAGCGGGCGCGCAGCCACCTGTTCCATCGGAATCTACACTTAACGTTAGAGTAACACTTCCTGAAGAGACAGACGGTGTATAAACCGCATTTAAGTCCATGGCATCACTAAAACTTCCGCTAGGGGCAGACCAAGAAATATCGCTGACCATTCCTCCAGATAGGCCACTTAAATTTAAAGTACTGCCCGAGCAAATGGCCGCATAAGTACCTGCATTGGCAGTTGCGCCATTGTTGCTAGACAGAGTAGCATGAATTTGACCATCTGCCACTTCATTACCATTTTGAGTGGCCGTACCACCACTTCTAACAATATTACCTGCATCTACCGCATTGATACCGAGTACTTCTATACCTGAGATGGTAAATACATCTATACCATTTGCTGTATTGGCCAACTCGTAGCTAAGTTCTATGGCATTAGCGGTAATGTTTACAGATATATTACTGACAGTTCCTGCACCGCTGTGTGAGAGTGTAACACTTGCAGCTGTATTGAACTCAAAGTTTGCCGAGGGCGCAGAAATTACATAGGTTTCTATACCTGTTGTATTCTGGAAATCCGTATTAACGGTCTCTGCAATAGTTATATCGCCCAAAGTGACTGTATTACCGCCCACACACATCTCTGCTGTGCCTGAAGTAGTAACAACTGTTTGCGAAAAGGATATGAAGGAAATGAATATTAGTTTAAAAAGTAATACGCTACTTTTTGAAAAAACATCGTAGAAGTTTTGCATAAGCAATATTGTTCCTGTTAACAATTATTATCTTATGCCATGATCGTACCTAAAGCATTTGCTGCTTTTTCTATACAAGAAATGTGTATGTAATATTCAGTAACCTGTTAAGGCTTATCGCTTAAAAAATGCAGCTTATATGCGATTTTTTCTATTTAATTTTCCTCATTATAAGGAAGTGGTTTGTCCTTTTGCATTGGTTTTAATGAGGCAGATCATCGTATTGTTTTCGAATTGAACGGTGCCAGCCACTAAAAAACCGCCGTCAGTGGTTTGTATCACAGATTTTGCCTCATCATCTCCTTGTCCTCCAAAAGTAGATTGCCATTGTAGATTGCCTTCAATATCGGTCTTCACTAAAAAAATATCTGATTTACCATTTCCGTAAGAAAATGAGTAACCTGCCATTATTAAGCCTCCATCCTGAGTGGTTGCAATATCATATGCATTCTCATTGCTGTCACCACCGTACACCTTACTCCATATTTCTTCTCCATTGTTATCGATTTTAACCAGATAAAAATCGCTGTTATTATTGGCCACATCTTGCTTGGCGCCCACCAAAAAATACTCATTGTACAGTGTAATGATTTTGTTGCCGTAATCATTGCCCTCACCACCAAATAGGTAGTCCCAAATAAGGTTACCTAAGGAGTTAGAACGGACCACACGCATATCGGAATTAAGTCCTTGGTTGTTGAGGTTGTCTTTTTCCGTAGAGCCAATCCATATAAAGTCTCCATTTCCAGCTTCTACCAATGCATTGCCAAAGTCGGTCTTACCTTCTTCAAAACCATAGGTTCTTTCCCAGATCAATTCGCCTGTTAAACTTGATTTTAAAACATAGAAATCCTGATCCTCGGCAGGTAGTGCATCGCCACTGCTTGTATAAGAATTTCCGATTATCACTAATGAATTATCTGTGGTAAATTTCATTTCAATGGCGGTTTCGGAGATGCCTTTTTTACCAAAGTAGTTTACCCATAAAGGCTCGCCTTGCATACTGATTTGTGCCAAGAAAATATCGGTATTGGTATTTGTATCTGTTTCAGGTGAAGAACCCGAGATAAAGATTTCGTTATTATCGCTAACTATAATGGAGCCTGCTGTATAGCTTCCAATTCCCTTTATTTCTCTGTTCCAAATGGTCTCTCCGTAAAAATCGGTAAGGGTAAGCAAGGCGCTACTATTTACGGTTTCGCCTGGCAAAACATTACTTTGTTGGGTAGTGCCTAATAGTAAATAACCTACAGAAGGCAACTCTGCGACTTTTACACCTTGATCATTGTCAAAAGAGCCAAACAATTTTACGAAAATGGCCTCCTCATTGGGTAACATTGTTCTCTCAGTATCGCAAGAAGTTAACAATAGACACAGCCAAAAACAGAATTTGATGTAATTATCCCTGCTCATAAGATCAATGGTAAAAATATTTCTCTTTTATTTTGGGTCTATAGAAATTGTACTGAACACCCATTGCTATACTTAAGTGATTGAGCGTGAAATCATTATCTACATGACCATAGCGGTATAAAAGTTCGCTATTTGCAAATCTAGAAGAGGTATTTACTTGGTTGGCTCTTCCGTTAGTGATCCTTGCCTCCATAAATAGATAGTAATTGGGTACTTTAAGCTTAAAGCCCACGCCTCCATATATATGATAGTTATTTTTGCTTCTGATAGAAGTTGCATTAATGTCTTGCCCCGTTATTTCTACTATAGATCGGTTAGGAAAATACCTGCTGATCTGTATATCGGATCTGGCTAGTAAATCGAAGCCTGCGCCTAAACTAATGTAAGGTTTAACTTTCTTTCCTCCTGTTGCTATTTTAATACCGAGGGGTACATTTAGTATGAGTTGTTTTTCTTTTAGACTATATTTTGTGAACTCAAAAATACTTTGAGAATAAGAGTAGTTGAGTCTATTTATATTTAACCCTGTACTGATCAGTAAATGTTTTCCGATTTGCAAATCGGCAACGATACCTACCTGAAAACCCACATTAGGGCTATATTGCATAGAATCTTTAGAGGTTTCGCCTACGCTATACAATTTGCTGGGTTGTGCAAATGTGTAGTTTCCTCCAGATTGTAGGCCTAGCATAAAAATGGGCTGTGTTCTAAAAGCCTCATAAAGCTTTTTAAATTCCATGGGTTCCCTGCCGGTTGGCTCAAATTCTTTTTCAAATTTGAGCAGCTGCAACATGGCATCGGCAGCCTCAATGTCGTTGTCTAAGTAGAGATAAGATAGTATGACCAACTCATGAGCTCTGATCTGCTGTTTTCTATCGAATCCTTTTTTTAAGCAGTTGGCCAACATTTGGGGCACCAATTCTGGTCTGCCGTTCGCATACAAATTTTCTGCATTTTCTAATGATTGCAAGCAGGCCTTTTGTGCAAGGCTGGACCCACCTAGCAAACAAGTTAGCATAACGCATGCGATGGCCGTTCTATAAATCTGATTTGCAATATGTTTGAAAAATGCTTTTTTACTCATCTTTTCCCGCTGGTAATTCAGGGCACGTTAACTCGTATTCTATATCATCGCCTACGTGCTTATCCCATTCCAAAGGCGATAGATTCCTATCTATTTTTCCGCAGATTTTCTCTGCGAGTGATTCTATGTCTATAGGATAAAACTTAATGGTATGGTCCATGCAAGCAGCTACTAAAAACCTATTATCTGGGCTAAAACATATAGATTGAACCCACGACTTTTGGTCTTGCATAATAATTGGCTGTTCGTTTATCTGGTCCATTTTCCAAAGTCTAATGGTGCCGTCCCAACTAGAAGAAGCCATAAATTTACCATCTCTACTAAAGGCGAGCTCACTAATTCTAGCATCGTGTCCTTCCAAATAATTGATAAGCCTATCTTTTTGAATATTCCACAGAAAGATTTTACCACTTTCAAATCCCTTTACCAGCAACGAGCCATCAGGAGAAAAATTAAGTGCCGTGGCAGCATCGTTTTCTTCTGAATGGAGCATTCTAAGTTCGCCATCATTTTCCACGGCCCAGCTTAAAATCGCTCCGTTGTCGAGAGCGGCTATTAATTGTTTACCGTCTTTGGTAAGTGCCAATGCCCTAGTAATGGTATTAAGCTCTGCCAGTATTTCGTATTCCCAAGTTTCTGTATTCCATTTAAGCAGTTTCCTGTCAGAGCCTGAAGAATACATGTATTTTCCTGAAGCATCGAACAACAATTCCCAAACAGCACCTTCATGTCCGTTAAGTATTTGTAGTTTGGTGAGCTTCTCGCTGTCATAAATTACAATGCTAGATTCGTCGGTACCGCAAGCTATAAAAGTATTATTAGGCGAAACCGCTATTTTTCTGATAATGGTATTTTGTTCGATTATTTGATGGATGGGCTCTCCTGATAAACTATCGAATGAGCGCATGAAGATTTTTCCGTCGCTACCGCTAGAGTATAGCCTTTTACCAGTTCGATCACCTACAAGTGATCTTACCGCATCATCATGTCCAGTTATTACATTAAAATCTTTTCCTTGCATGAGCTTTTCTGCGTAATACAGGCCATCGTAAATGTCTGGGCTGTACAGGTTGCCCTCGTACCTTTGGTTGTAAATAAAGGCTTGTTTGGCCACCAAGGCCCTTTGCACAGTATCTTTGATCTGTACAGATTTGATTGCCATTTTTTGAGCAATAGAAATGTAGCGCAGTCTTTCTGCTTTTTCGGCAGCGCTTTCGGCTTTGAGCTCACTCATTTCGGCAAGCCTTGTTTTTCTGCGGGCAATATCTGTTTGCTCCTGTGCAATCTCGGTTTGGCGCCTAGCCTCATCTGCTTTTATAATGGCGATGTTCTTTTGTCTTTCGGCCTCTTCTGCACTGGTTTGGGCTTGCTGCTGCGCTAAAAGGGCTTTTTCGGCATTTAGTAGGGCTTCTCTCTCTTTTTGGAGCGCAAGCTGTTTTTGTACTTCTGCCCTTTCTTCATTCTTTTTAGCTTCTATGGCGGCTATCTCGGCCTTTTTTTCAGATTGTAGTGCCCTTTCTTTCTCAGACTCGGCCTCTTGCTTTTTTAAGTTGGCGTATAAAACCAAGATAAGTCCTGCTATAGCCACAATGGCGCCTGCCAAAGCAGCTATTTTATTCCTTTTGATGATGGCTTTTTGATGCCTCTCCTTACTTTTTTGTTCGGTCTCATAAGCTTTTCGGCTCATGTCTAAAAAAAGCATAGCCCGCTCAAAAGCGGGATTATACCGCTGTGCCCAAGTTAGATTAGGAGCTTGTTTTACTTGCCAGTTTAAAGCAAGCTGCAGGTCGGGGGGGCGCCAAAGCCCGGTTTTGCCTACCTGATACATTTCTGATGCCTCTGATAATCTCAAATATATTTTGGCGGATTCAGCCTCTTCTTCTACCCATTCTCTACAGCGGTTCCAAACACGCATAAGACTTTCGTGAGAGATATCGACAACGGTATTTTCTTTTAAAGTAACATGCGGTGGTGGCATAAGTAAGGTACGGCCAACTTGCCTAAAAATCTCCACTACTGCAATTACTTCTTGTGGAGTGCAATTGGCTATGGCTGCAATCTCTATTATTTTGGTAGGCCTTCTTACGCCTCTGCCGTCCTGACCTTTTTCGGTAAGTGACTTAAATAGGGCCTCACAAATTTCTTTTTGCCTTTCATCTAAATCTTCATAGGCCTCATCGGCGTGTAGAGATAATGCCGATTTTAAAGTACCGATTGACTCATAATGGAAAATGTCCATTTCCTTACTATCTTGGCTTTTTTGCCATAGGTTGCAGGTACGCATTAAGGCATGTTGCAAAATCGGTAAGTCGTCTTGTTTATCGCCAATGTCGTTGAGGAGTTGCTGTAAAAGTCTAGGCGCTATGTTGCCTCCTGCTACGGCTATAGGTCCAAGTATGGCCTCTTTTTTTTGATTCCTCGTCATTTTAGGAATCAGATAATGGCTATCGTTGATCAATTGGGTAAGAAAAGGATAATGCGCGCAGTCGCCAATATAATCTGAACGCATAGTCATTACAATGTAAATGGGCACGGTACTTTGCTGCACTGCCTCAAGCAAAAGCTTTACAAAGGCAAAAGACTCATTAATAGACGATGCATCATTGGCAATTCTGCTAAACCTGAACAACTCTTCAAACTGATCAACCAATATTAGAAAGTGCTCGTCTGCTTCTTCTTGTTGTTGCTCAACAAACTCAACCAAGCCAAGGGAACTACTTCTTAGTGTGGCCAGGCCAGAAGCCATTTTTATGTCTTTGTCGCTTTGGCTCAGGTATGGCCATTCTGCATTGGTTTTTAAAGAGGCCTCATTTAGATTTTGTATGGGTGAGATACCTGGCCGGGTAACGATAACGCGCCAATTAGAGCCTGCCTGTGTCATGAATCCTCCGTACAAGCTAGGAATCAAGCCACAGTACATTAAAGAGGATTTACCGCTTCCCGAGGCACCTAAAACAGCTACAAATCGGTTTTCCTCCAATTTGTCCAGCACTTCATCCACCTGTCCCTCCCTGCCAAAAAACAGGTGTGCCTCGTCCGTTCTAAACGGTCGAAGCCCAGGATAAGGATTCGTGATTTTCTGGACATCCGTAGCTATCATACAAATCCTGCCAAAAATGGCAGTTATTCAATCAGTGATTTTATAGATTATCAGAATCCGCTTTTAAGAAAAAATTGCCGACCTCTTTAAAGTCATCGTGCCATTCAGATTCAATTACATGGTATGTTGATGAAAAGCTTTTTAAAAAAGTCAGTTTTTCTAAAAAATCGCTTATTTCTGATTTGTTAGTAACAATTAGCTTCTGCTCAAAGGGGCGTTTCCTGCCCATTCCTGCACTTTTAACGATATCTTGCAATTTGGCAGTGAGCCATTCTTGCTTAGCATCAAAAAATAGAACGCATGCTACATCGCATTTATTAAGTAACTCTTGATGTGTTCGTCGGGAATTGGCTTTTTTTCGGTCAAATGAAGAAATCATAACCTCAAAGCCAATATTAGCCAAAACATGTGCTAGGTTTTGTGCATAATCAATATCTCTTTTGTCTGAAATGAGATAAATGCTCTTCCCTTTTTTTTCAGAGTCGAGATCTTTCTTAAAGGACTGATCATTGAGTTGCTCGGCCAGATAATTGAGTACTGCCGATTTAAAATCCTCTAACTGTGTTTCTAGTATGTCTGCTCCTAATTGTAAAGACTTGTCTCTTTTTAAGTGGTCTATGTAAAACTTTTGCTTTTCCTCTATATGCTTCTCTTCTGAAGCGATCCAAATCAACCTAGGAAAAAACCTGCCGCTCCCATTAAGATTTTCAGAATACTTAGCGGCAATTCTGTTTTGGATTTCGAGATAACTCTCCTCAGACTGTTCCAGCTTTTCCCCTGCTTGGTTGCCCACCATATGTATTGAAAGTAGGCTTTTGCTCAGGTCTGATAAAATGACCTGCTCCAACTGCGCTGTTTGAGTCGGAAAATTGGCATTGGGCAAGACTTTATAGTCTCGGCGCTCTAACTCTCTTTTAATTACTGCCCTTTCTAGTTCTAGATCAGTACCAGTTTTGGCCAAAAAAACATACTTTTCTTTTTTGTGGGCAAGTTCTACAGCATTTTCTAAGTATTTTTTGATTTCGAAGCATAGGTCTGTAAGGGGCAACCAAAAGGCTGACTTAGCTTCTTTTCCAAAATGATCATCGATTTCTTCTGCTTGGCCACTTTCCTTATCTATGATGTAAAAAGGCTGGTCTATAAGCAATTGCAAAGGTTCAGGCAATGCTTTTTGCTGAATTGGCAACTTTACTATCTTAAAAATTTTATGCTGTGGGTTTACCTGCTTTTTGCGCAAGTTTTCTAAATAATGCTCAATTAATATATGGCTGGCTTTAGATTCTGCAAATTTTGGAGAAACGACTACAAGTACTATATCTGCTTCTTTAAGCTGTTGTTTTCTTTGCTGTAAAACATCTTGGTTTAAATGCGAGGCATGCTCTAAATAAAATTGAAATTGGGTTTCTTTTATTACCTGCTTGAGCATTTCGTGTAGGTACATAACAAAGCTGCTTACCCAACCATCCTGTATTTTACCGGTCGGGTAATCATCAGAAAATGAATAAGAAACAAAGATTTTACACGCGCTCAACATCGTAGCCCAATACCATTTTCTAGTCTAAAAAAATTAGAAGTGCACCATAGGTTTTATTCGATTTTACTTCTATGAAAAAAATCTTATTACCAAAGCAAAGTTTATTTCTTTAAAAAATGAAATAGGCTCTGGAAATAGATAAAGGATAGTAGAGATTAAAAAGTCAGCTTAATTGTTTAAAAAGTCGGTTTAATTACGAAACTACCGATTAAATATTACTCATAAGTGCTTTAGTTTTGCTTAGGTAATTACCTCTGATTTTATTCGAATTTTTGAGTAATAGCTGTATAAGTTCTGGATGTGTCTTGAGTAACTTGTACAGTTTTGCAGTGTGTACTCTTAAAATAATGACCTTGGTAAGGGCTGTAAGTTTTTGTTGGGGGAGGTCTTTAAAAGGAAGTGCCAGTTCAGATACAAAAGTATTTTCTCTAACTTCTTTATTACCTGTATAGTGAGACTCTAAAAGAATAAGACCATGCACCAACAAAAATGTGGGACTGTCCTTTAAGTCATCAGGGGTATAAATTACATCTTCTTTAGAGTAAAATTCTACTTGGGTAAACTCTGCTATTTCGGTTAATCTTAAAGCAGGAAAACCCTTAAAAAAAGTAGCCGTTCTCAATTGCTCAAAAATTTGGTAAATAGAACGATAATTTCTCTTTGTACCTGATTCAAATTTAAGCATATCGAGATGGGTGCGTGCTACAAGATTTTTGTAATACCTCTGGTCTGACTTGTATATGATCTCCGCAGCGAGCTCTCGAATAATAGGATCAGGATTGAATATGTTCGCAGCCAATGCCTCATCAATCTTTAATTGTGGATGCTCCTTAATAATATTGAGCGCACAAATCTTTGTCCATCGGTTTGTCCAATTATAATCTCTGTTAAGCAAGGCCAACATCAGCTCATATTCATCCATTTTTTCTCTTGGGAAAAATATTTCTAGCTTTTTATATTTTTCTAAAATCGGAGAATCGTCGAGCAAGGGAGGTATGTATGGTTTGAGTTCATCTTCTAAAATAATGTCTAGCAGTTCTATAGCAAATCCAATGCTTTCACTCGTACCATTTTTAATATTCTCTTGCACCAAGTCTATGGAGCGATTTTCGTAGAGTAGGGCAAGCAAAGAGAAGATCATTCTTTTATTTTCTTCTACCTCGTACTTAATGGCATCTCTCAATTCCTGAAAACCCTCTTTATTCTTTAGTTCATGCAAGGTAACCAAGTTCCATAAAAGGGCGCCTGCCAAAGTATTTAGTGCATTTTTAACAAAGATGACGTCGAAACCCTCGCCCGACCATTGGCAAAGCTTAAGAGAATTAAAAATTGCCAAAAGTACCCTGTGGTCAGGATAGTCTATTTTTTTCAACAACATTTTAATGGCCTTGTCACCCTTTATTTCACCAAGTAGCGCAATAATTTCTAGCCTAACTTCAATAAGCTGGTTGTTTTTATAAAAAGCAATGTCTAAGGCTTGCAAAGCTTCTTCGCCAAACTTTAATAAAGCTTCTGAGGCGGCAAGTACTGTATCAGGATCTGAAAGGCTTTCTATGATAATGGGTAAAAAGCCTTTTACTTTATGTTCTCCTGTAGCAACAATGGCATTTCGTTTTGTCTCAAGGTCGTAATCTCTGATCAGCATTAACAAAAGGTTAAAATACTCCTTTTTGTAAAAATACCGCAGCATTTTAGAGGCTTCTTGTCTGTGGAGTACTTGTGAGGAGCTTGCCAAATGGGCCAGCAAGTTAAAGTCAGCACTCTTTTTATTTGCCGCTTTTAATTCCTGTATTGTGCTCATAAGCATTGGTCTTATCTTAACAGAAGATGGAAGCTGCTGAACGCTTTCAAGGTAATCGATAAGATTGATGCAAATATTTTCATTAATGAACTGCAGGTAGATTTTTTGTGAGCCCAGCTCTTTTTCTTTGGCAAAGTAGGGCAGGTTTAAGTCTAGCAAGTAAGGCTTTATCCTTTCGGTTAATTTTAAGGTAAGAAAAATAGCTTCTTTAGATTTGCTAGAAAGCGAAGTGGTGAGCAATACATTTGCGTAATCGGTATTATGCTTATCAAAAATATCTTTTTTATTCTTTAGAAGTGTTGAGGTTAAAATGGAGTGGTATTCTTGGTAGAGGAAAAATACAATAATTACCCAGACAGCGATAATGCCAAAAAGGATGTAATTATTGAATATTACATCATAAAAACTGACCAAACCCGCCAACATCATAAGTAGGCCTGCTATAAAACCCGCACTTTCCTTTACCATACCTTCTATGGCAGATTGTGTGGTAAACCTCAACTTTTTATCAATTGGGAAAAAAAAGTTTTTAAAAATGGGACCTTCTAAAGAGTCTCTTAAAGCATCGCTAAAAAGCTTGCTAATAGAAATAATTAGAAAAAAGAATAAAAAAGTGACCGATTCTGCATTGATGCCAAAAACATGTCCTATTAAAGTACTTATTATACCGAATACGAAAAGCAAGCCCGGTAAAAGTAATAGCGTATTTCTCAACCCATACATCTCAAGAATTTTATCATTGAGAAATGTCTGTATCAAAAAGGAGCAAATCATCACTGTGCCGCTAAAGAAAGAAATAAAACTGGTCAGTTCTCTTGTGTCCTTTGTATCGCTAAACTTTTCGGCGGTAACTGTTAAAAAAGAATATTCTATAAACGCAGCGGCCAATGCAGAGCAAATAACAAACCCCGATAATAAAATGATGTATTTCTTGTATGCATTCTTTGTCTTTTTGGCTACTTTTTTTTGCACATTACTTTCTGCACCTTTAGGGTAATGCTTACCCAATATTTTGAGGTATACGAGGTATGCCACAAGCAAACATGCGCTGCTTATATACAAAAAAGTCTTGGTTTCAGAAATGAGGTATTGCTGTATAAAAGGGATGGCAAAGAATGCGATTATGGTGGCAACAACTTGTCCTGTATCTATGCCACTGGCCAACCTTTTTGCCGAACGAAAACTGAACACCCTGCCAAAAACTCCCCAAAAAAGCAGCACAACCATTGCGTTTATAGGTGGGAAAAGTACGTAAGCCGCAAAGATTAGCTGGGTTTGGGTAGTTAAATTGATGGCCAAACTAAGAAAGGTTACAACGAGCGCTATTAAAAATATAGTGCTTTTTACCAGTTTCTGATAGCTTACCAGCCTTTGTAGTTTGTTAAAAAGATAGGTGATGGCCACTCCTAATATTCCAGAAAGGATAAAAGCGCGAGGAACGTCTTTCTTTTCGTCAAAATGTTGAAGGAACAATGTAATGGCACCTACATCAAATGTAGCTATGAAAATACCAGTTAGAAAACCTACACTCAATAGGCTTATAATGGCATCTCCTTCTTCTGCTTTACCATTTACTATTCTGATTACGAAATTGCGCATGCTGCGTGGTGCTCGTTGCTCTACTTGTTGCTCCTACTAGCTTTAAAAAATTAGGATGAGACCTTTTTAGCTAAAAAATCCTTTTATCTTAAACTGTAGAAAAGGGAATAACTTATAATTGCTCGGGCTTAATTTACAGCAAATTATAGGCTAAGTGGCGAGGTTATGTTACTTCAAATAGACCTTTGGTACTTGTTCAAAACTTTGTAAACATAAAAAGCTGCCTTATGGCAGCTTTCTAAATCTTAGTTTCTCAAAAACATTTAATACTCAAAGAGCAACTTTGTCATTAAAGAAAAAAAGGTTTTTTGTATGGCATAAATAGGTTTTAGCTGGGCTCTATAACAATATCATTGCTAGCTGGATGCCCTACACAAATGAGTGCATAACCTTGTTTTAGTTCGTCTTCTGTTAGGCCATCGCTTTCTGTCATCTTTACTTCGCCAGACTTAACACGGCACCTACAAGCCGTACACAAACCGCTTTGGCAAGAAAAAGGCATATCCAAGCCTTGATCAAGGGCTGCATCTAAGATGCTTTTGTCTGGGGGAACGGTTACTTTGTGTTGTTCACCATCGAGTAAAATAGTTACTTCTGTAGTGGTCAGATCGCCTAGACTTGCCAGGGCCTCTTCAGACTCATTAGAAGAGGTAAAGCTCTCAATATGGATTCTTTCTTTTGGCACCTTTACTTTCTTAAGCCCTTCTTTTACGCTTTCCATCATGCCGTCAGGCCCACACAGATAATATTCTGTAGAAGCTTCATCAAATTTAGGAAGCATGTTAATGACGTTAACGGTAACGGCCTCATCTATGCGGCCCTTAAGACCACTCCAGCTTCTATCTGGTTGTGTTAAGCAATACACTAGATTAAAGCGATTGCCAAACTTGTTCTTGAGCTCCTGTAGTTTTTCCTTAAAAATAATATTGTCAACCCTGCGGTTGCCGTATACCAGAGAAACGGTACTTGCAGGTTCAAAAAACAAGATAGATTTTAGTATAGACATAAGGGGCGTTATGCCGCTACCTGCACCAAATAAAACAACGTGCCTCTTGCTATTTTTATCAGGAACTAGGGTGAAATTTCCCATAGGTTCCATCATTGAGACAGTGTCTCCGGGTTTTACCTTACTATTTATGTAGTTTGAAGCGACGCCGCCTTCTACTTTTTTTACGGTTACAGCTACGGTGTTATCTAAATTCGGAGCGCTACTCATAGAGTATGAGCGAGAAACCTTTTGGCCATCTATATCTAGGTTTAAGGTCAAGAATTGCCCCGGCTTATATTTTACTTTTCTAAACAATGGTTGTTTAAAGTGCAATGTAACTGCATCGCTGGTTTCCCTAACTACATCTTTTACTTTGAGCGATATCGTGTTACCCATTTTTTTAATAGTTTATTTACTGATAGAAAGATTTATTGAAAAATTAACATGAGTTAAAAATTATTGTTACTTTAATTTTTAATACCGAAAGGCAACCTATAAAGCAATGAGTAGTTTACACTGGCCCTTGTACTACTTTTTGCCACTCCATAGCCAGGTATATCAGCAGTTTGAATGAGTGTATCGCCGTTGTTGCCTGCCAAGAACTTTATTCTAAAATTAGGGGAAAGGTATAGGTTTTTTAACAGCCTAACTTTGAAAGAAGCCACTACCTCTACCCAATTTGCACTTAGGCCTCTTTCTTGTGCATTGCCTTCAAACTCACCCCAAAAACTGTCGGTTAACTCGTAGGCTATCTCATGCCTAAAATTGGCATTTGCAAAGCGCAACCCAAAACTCACTGCCTCGTCGTCTGTTTTTTTATGCAATAAATTGTAGTCGAGGCCTACCCTAAGGTACTGGCCTGTATTGGTATATTCGTAGCTATTGGCAGGATCTGACCTTCTGTATCTTTCTAGGCCAAAATCTACTACAAAAAAGTATTTATTATTTACAGTAGCATCTGCATTGATCTCGAATCCCGACCTGTCTGAACCCAATACACTTTCTGCCAAATGCAGTAGCTCGATCCCTACTCTGGCTCCTGTAAAATAGAGCGGTACCCATTCTTTTTTTTCTTTTTTTGGCTTGGGAGGAGGTATAGTATTTTCTTGGGCCAGAGTTGTGCTAAGCGAATAACAACAAAAAAGACCAAAAAGCAAGCTCTTAAAAAAATATCCTGATATTGGTTGAATCATTGCTTTCAATAAAGTCATAAACTACCTCAGCATTGTTGAGGCTTGTACCATTGATTTCTAAATTTTTATATCTGACAATTACGCCACAGTCTGGGCTCACCGGCTCAAAAAGTTTTGAAAAACTGATGGTGATTTGATCATCTTCCCTGTTATAAATAGGCTCTGTGATTTCAACACCATCAAACACATAAGTTTTTGTAAGCGTATCTGGATAGCTAAAAACAAGTGAAAAAGATTCCTCTTCTAATGGGAGTGGAATAGAAAATTGAGAATCGCCGAGTGTGTCTAAAAGCAAAATTGCATTATTTGAAGATATTTCAACTTCAATTGGTTGGTCTACCAATAGGGAGTCGGCCTCAAAATTTTCAGCATTGTAGAAACCAAAAACGAGTCGGTTGCCCGGGTTATCTAAAGGTTCACAATCACTACAGGCTACTAAAAAATAACTTACAGATAGCGTAATGAACCACTTAAAAAAATGGTGCTGGCTCAATTGCATAAAATCGGTTCTCGAATACAAGCTAATGCTAACACGGCTTTAATTTTTGCAAAGAAATAAAATATTTACAGTATTGAGTAATTTAATTCTTTAATGCGAAAATACTTTTCCTTAAAAAGTTGAAAATAATTGAGGTATCATGCGTTTATGGAATGATTTGACCTTAATTTTTTAATTTAAAGGATATGTCCCAAAGGATAACCTTGCACCAGAAAGTGGGCGTTCTTGGTGCTATTTTTTTTGCTATAGTAATTTTCCCTATTTTACTTTTAAACCCTTCGCATGAAGATTATGCACTGATCATTCTTTGGATCGTGCTTTTGCTGGTATTTGCGGGTGCGTCGGTTTACTTGGTCGTAAGGTTTTTAACCAAGCCCCTAAAACTGATCACAGAGAGTTTAATAGAAGCAAAAAGGGGTAATTTAATCCATCATATCAATTATGATAATGACGATGAATTGGGGCTGATTGCTACCTATATCAATGAATTGACCGAAGATTTTGGTTACGCTACTGATTTTGTAAAACAAATCGATGCTGGCAATTTAAATGCTGCACTCAATACCAAAAACAAAGAAAACGCCTTAGCGCAAGCTTTAGAAAACATGCGCGCAAGAATGTTAGAATATACCAATGAAGAAAACCAGCGGAAGTGGGTCACGCAAGGCGTTAATAACATTTCTGAGTTGATGCGAAAAAATACCACTTCTGTAAAGGATATGGGAGAATCTTTATTACGGGAGTTGGTAAAATACCTAGAAGCCTCTCAGGCCGCTTTGTTTGTGGTAAATGAAGAAGAGGAAAAACTTAAGATGGAGGCTTGTTATGCACTCGATAGAAAAAAATTCTTGCAAAAAGAAATAGGTATCAAAGAGGGGCTAGTTGGGCAGGCCTACTTAGAGAGAGATATTGTGCATTTAAGGGAAATCCCAGAAAATTACCTACATGTTGTTTCTGGCTTAGGCGATGTTAAGCCGCACAGTCTCATAATTTTTCCCTTGATCGAAAACGAGGTGACCTACGGAGTTATTGAACTGGCCTCTTTACATAAGTTTGAAGATTACCAAGTAGATTTTTTGAAAAACATCAGTAGTACATTGGCCAATTTTATAGCCAATACCCTCAACTTTACAAAAACTCAAAAACTACTGAAGCAATCTCAACAGCAAGCCGAGCAATTAAGGACGCAAGAAGAGGAGATGAGGCAGAATATGGAGGAGTTGGAAGCCACTCAAGAGCAAATACAGCGCAAGCAGCTAGAGACAGAGGGGGCCAATGAGCGGTTGCACGATAACATGCTTGAGTTGCAAGCCGCGCAAGATGAAATGGATAGGCGTAATAAGGAGTTGGAAAAAATAAAGAGCAAGCTAGAGGCCAATGAAGATATTCTAAAAAAGGCATTTAAAAAGACCAAAGAAAAAGAGCAGAGTATTAGAGAGCAAAACAAAGAGCTAGAGCAAAAACAGCTCATGATTCAAAAGCAGCACGACGAACTACAAAGCAAGAATATATACCTGACCGATAGTATTAAATATGCTCAAAGAATACAGTCTGCTATTTTACCAGACGACGAGACCTTGGCTAGGATCTTTGCTTCTTATTTTGTGATTTTTATGCCAAAAGATATGGTTTCGGGTGATTTTTATTGGTATGCAGAAGTAGAGAACAAAAGATTTATAGCTGCTGTCGATTGCACTGGTCATGGCGTTCCCGGTGCCTTTATGTCATTGATTGGGCACTCTCTCTTAAATCGCATTATAAAAGAGAAACATATTTACGATACCGATAAAATTTTAGAGTATTTAAATGAAGGTATCTTAGAGTCTCTAAAACAGCAGTCTACTTCTAATGTAGATGGTATGGATCTATCTTTGTGCTGTATAGAAGAGTTGAAAAATGGGAGGGCAAACTTACACTACAGTGGAGCCAAGTGCCCAGCCTACTATATAGATGGTCACAAAGAGTTGGTTAAGCTCAAGCCAAATCGCCGTTCTATTGGTGGGCATCAGAAGCAAAATGTTAAACCGTTTACTAAGAAAACCGTTGCCTTAAGTTCAGGAGATAGGGTGTTCTTAACTACCGATGGCTTAATTGATTCTCCCGATAAAAACAGAAAGCGCTTTGGCTCTAAAAGACTTGAAGGAATACTAAGAGAGAACGCGCCAAATACACTGGCTGAGCTAAAAGATACTTTAATGGCTGAGCTGCTCGATTACACTGAAGGTAGTCAACAAAGAGACGACATTACTTTTATAGGTTTGGAAATAAAATAAACTACTCTCAATTTTAAACGTAATACTTAGGCCGCTTTTTTTGGAAGTTTTTGTCAAGTCCGTATTTACCTGAGCCTGTTATTATTAAGAAAATACAAATTACCAAATACAACAAGGCTTTTTCCTTACTAGTAAAAGGATCATCGGCGTGTCGTACAAAGGCTGCAACAATCATGGTAAAACCTAAAAAAATTGCCGATGGGCGGGTTAAAAAACCCATGGCCAAGAAAATGCCCCCTAAAAATTCTGAAAGTGCCGCTGCCCAAGCAAAGAATACAGGAATGGGAAACCCCATATTACTTGCATTGTTTATAAAATTCTCTGATGGTGGGAGCTTTCCCAAACCGTGGGCAAAAGCCATAGACAAGCCTGTAAAAATACGCAAAGCCAAAAGTGCGAGATGTGTCGTATTAGATTTAACATCAATCGACCCAAATAAAAAAGATTTTAACATATAAGAATCTAATGTATAGAGTTTTTAGAAAGATTTTAATTTACTAAAAACTTTACGCAAACCTCATTTAAATGCGATAAATAGCCATTTTTACCTGTTCTCTAGCAGTATACCTCTAAGAGATTGTGTTCTTCTTCCTCTACCTTTGCCAAGGGCGAAATATCAATAACCTTTTTAGAAATAGCATATATGCCGGGAGGATGGTAAAAAGGAATGATAGAAAGGTCAGGCATTTTATCATTAAAAAATCGATGCTGATTAGACCGTTCGTCCACTATGTAGGACTTATCTGAGTTGCGCTCATTATGTAAGAAATAATGCTTCATAAAAAAATGTATTCGCTTAATGTGCATATTAGCAAAACATTCTACCTAATAAAATGACAATAATCAGTTCGAAAGATGAGCTAAAACTTTTCTAGCCCTAAACCAAAAAGGGCAAAATCATATTTAACAGGATCCTCAGAGTCAAATCTTTTTAGTACTCTATTGAGTTCTAGGGCAGCTTGCCAGTCGGTCTGTTTTCTGCGTAAAATCCTTAACTTTTTAGCTACCCTTTCTACGTGTACGTCTAGCGGGCAAACCAATTGGCTTGGTTTGATGTCATTCCATAGCCCAAAGTCTACGCCTGCCTCGTCTTTTCTTACCATCCATCTCAAAAACATATTTAATCGCTTGCAGGCAGATTTTCTCAAAGGGGTGGCAATGTGTTTTTGGGTTCTTGCAGGAGCATCTTCTAAACTAAAAAATAGTTGCTGAAAGCCAATAAGTCCACTTTCAACGGTTTTATCGCTTGGTTTGATAAATTTTGAGAAGGCATTTTCTAAGCTGTGGTTTTTAGAATAATAGTCTTTAAAGAAAGCCAAAAAATAAAGTAAGTCTGTGGTGTTGAAAGTACGGTGTTTAAAATGTAACATTCGCTTGAGGTCGCTTTCTTGGTGGTTTAGCACAAAATCATGTGGGGCGCCATCCATCAAAGCTATTAATTCTCTGCACTTATTAATGATGGTAATACGCTGCCCCCAAGCCAACATGGCAGCCCAAAACCCCATAATCTCAATATCTTGTAATTTGCTAAAACTATGTGGTATTTGAATAGGGTCGTTTTTAATAAAATTAGGCTGGTTGTATTCTTTTGCCTTTAAATCTAGTAGCGCCTTTACTTCTGTTCTTTTCAATGCGTGTAAATTTGAAAATTGAAGTATTAGTTTTTTTTCTTTTTTTCGGGCAGTTTGCCCTCAATCACCAAAACGATTTCTCCCTTGGCATTTCCCTCGCCTTCGTAATAGTTTATGAGTTCTTGCAAAGTGCCTAATTTATTTTCTTCGTGTAGTTTAGAGAGCTCTCTGCAAACACATGCTTTTCTTTCTTCGCCAAAAAATTCTGAGAATTGGTTGAGTGATTTCACCAATCGATGTGGCGATTCATATAATACGATTGTCCTGCTTTCTTCTGCTAATTGTTGCAATCGAGTTTGCCTTCCTTTTTTATGCGGCAAAAAACCTTCAAAAACAAACTTGTCGGCTGGTAAGCCTGAATTTACCAGTGCAGGCACAAAGGCCGTAGCGCCGGGCAAGCACTGCACTACCAAGCTATTTTCTCTGCAAGCCCTCACCAATAAAAAACCTGGATCAGAAATAACGGGCGTACCCGCATCAGACACCAAGGCCAGTACTTCGCCTTGTTTTAATCTATTGATTACTTTTTGTACTGTTTGATGCTCATTAAAGGCGTGGTGGCTTTGCATGGGTTTAGAAATGCCCAAGTGTTTGAGCAAAATTCCTGTTTTACGCGTATCCTCGGCCAAAACGGCATCGACCTCTTGCAATACTTTTACCGCTCGGTAGGTAATGTCATCTAAATTACCAATTGGCGTAGGCACTACGTACAAGGCAACAAGTTGCTCAGTTTCTGGAGGTAGATGTTCCAAGAGATTATTGGTTTTCAAAAAAGCCCAAAGTCAATTTAGGGATTGAAATGGAAGTTATCAGCGATTTATTTCAATTTTTTTCAAAATAGCTTCTACAATGTATTTAGAAGAAATGCCATCGGCTTCTGCCTCATAATTTAAAAGAATCCTGTGATTTAAAACATCATAGGCAACTTCTTTAATGTCTTCGGGTAATACATAGTCCCTGCCATCTAAAAAAGCGATGGCTTTGGCGGCCCTGTTTAAATTGATAGAGGCCCTTGGTGAGGCACCAAATTGTATGTATTCTGAGAGTTCATCTAAACCAAAGTCTTTGGGGAAACGCGTAGCAAATACCAATTCAATAATGTATTTCTCCAAACTTTCCGAAATGGTCACTTGGTTTACTGCATTTCTAATGGTGAAAATATCTTCTTTGGAAAGTAACTCCTGAATGTCTGCATTAAAAGACATGTTAGACATGCGGCGCATTACTTCCATTTCTGACTCTTTGCTTGGGTAAGAAATGAAAATCTTAAGCATGAAACGGTCTACCTGTGCTTCGGGCAAAGGGTAAGTTCCTTCTTGATCAACCGGATTTTGGGTGGCCAATACCAAAAAAGGT